>Ga0209092_10001806_pt1 | contig 20363 bp, 15 predicted proteins | sample FraStrMetagenome_FD_187446 | JGI IMG/M metagenome (GOLD analysis project Ga0209092, IMG submission 187446) | Marine eukaryotic phytoplankton communities from Arctic Ocean - Fram Strait ARC3M Metagenome (SPAdes) (version 2) | ecosystem: Environmental > Aquatic > Marine > Oceanic | place: Fram... | reverse complement strand
TTGATCACAAGAAAAAGCCAAAAACCTGCATTAGATAAATAATGACGGAATTCGTTTTCACGTTTCGCCTCAAGGGAAATTTACTTCTGTGTAAAAAATCAGTTTCTATTCAAAATCTAGAAAGAATGAGAGGAAAGCACCCACATGTTCTTCTTCCTGCAAAAGAATCACATTTTCGACTAATCCATACTCAATCTTCACCCATTACTGATAACTCTTCCTACATTGCAAGAAGAAAAACTCCTGTGCTTGATCTGCACACAAAAAGAAGAGGAATACATCATCATCTCTTTTTTAATTATTGGCGAAAGAACCAGATATGCGCATCATTCTCGGCAGTCCCTTCAGAACATTCAAACCCGAATAGCACTACTGAAATGAATGCTAAGCTACAACACCAATCAAATCAAAATGGGTCCGAAATAAATGCTAAACTACAACACGAATCAAATCAAAACGAACCCATTGTTGAATCGTACTCTTCTACTGCTATGACGCCTCCAACACTTTCACGAGCTCCCAAATGGTCATTTTATAAGAGAGTCTTACCAAAAAACCTCACAGCCCTTTCTTCTCCAGAAGGAAAAAAACTATTCCTTGAATCTTTGACGAATGGATACGCTGAATCGTATTTTCTTTTGGCAGAACAATTTTTGACTCAAAGTGAACCCTCTTATTGTGGTCTTTCCACCTTGGTAATGGTTTTAAATGCCTTAGGTATAGATCCAAATGTTAGATGGAAAAGTGGATGGAGATGGTTTGACGATGATACAATATTAGCTGGATGTTGTATAGACAAAAACGTTCTTTTGAAAGAGGGTATAACGATGGATCAATTTAGAATGATGGGTAGATGTAATGGTGCTATAGTCGATATGTTTAGACCTAATTCTGATACAGAAAACGTGATCGATTCGAAAGCAATATCAGAAGAACATGGTAAAGAAAAGATAGCTGACATTAATACGTTGCGAAAACATGTAATTGAATGTGTTCAGAATGATCATTCATCAATCGGGAGTTCTTTTCTTGTTGCTAGTTACTTGCGGTCAGCACTTCAACAAACTGGCAGTGGTCATTTTAGTCCAATTGCTGCATATCATACAAAGACAGATCAAGTGCTTATTTTAGATGTTGCCAGATTTAAATACACACCGCATTGGGTAAGCTTGGAAGAGTTATTTCGTGCTATGAATTATGAAGATTGCGCAACAGGTCTAAATAGAGGTTGGTTTCTTATTCGTGCACTTTCGAAACCAACTAGTACTTTAGATAAAGGAGAGAAGATTAGACCTGGGAGTTTAGTAAACATTGGGAAAGATATATGCCCTTTAGGTGACATCAAAATTTCTTTTTGTTCTATTCGGAGTGAGATAGATCCCAAGAAAGACGGCATTGATTAAAACTTATCTTATTATTCTCTATAGCAGCATTTATGTAACATTTCGAGGAATTTAAATAAATTTATTTGATATAACTGATATAGCGGTTGAATTCTCTAATATTTAAGTTTTAGTAATTAAAAATATACATAATCAGTGTATGTTTCTAGCGTCTACAAAGAAAGGCTTTGAAAACGATCAATCGTCCATAGTCAAGCTCTTCTTTATAACACTAAGTGACTGGTTGATGACATAATTGAATTTATCTTCTGAAAAATGCAGAACATCATCAGGTGAGATAAACTTATTTCTTGTGTTACTAACGTCATGCTTTGATATTCCTTTTGTTTGAGGTCCATGAAAAATATTCTTTGAAGTTGAGTGGATCAAAGACGCCCGTTCTTCCAAAGCATGAGGATGTTTCTCATTATTCTTCACTTTCCAGTGTACTTTTTCCTTGCAAATCCTTTGCTGTAAATCATTATCTCGTTTTGATATACATTCTTGTATTTCTATCTTATGGCACATACTAAAATGCATTTCCATTTCAGAGTATATGTCACCCAAAATAATGTGGAGCTCATCGTATTCATCATGTAACCTTTCTTTTTTCATCAGGGAAATTTTGATTTGTGCTTTGCACGATTTTAATTCAACTATTCCAAGTTCTATCTGTTGATTCAATTGGTCTTTTTCACTTTTAATCAGACGCTGCAATTTCTCATTTTCTTTAATTGTTTCAAGGTCACTAGATTCTTCTTCTATTTTTGTCATTCTGTTAAAAGCCTCGCTACGAAAACTATGGATTTCTCGAATCCTCTTTTTCAACCATGTTATCCTTTTTTCACATAGACATAAATCTTGCTTGATATCATTGAGATCATTTGTGATCGATATCACCTCATTATTTAAATTAGCAAATTTTGCATCATTTTTCGATCTTTCGACTTCCTTTTTCAAACTCTTTTGCCTGAACAAATCTCTATGTCGGCACCATGCTCGAGAAATTATTTTACTTGCGAAAATTCTTCCAGCAATGTTTTCACTTCTAAGATTTTCAGCTCTTTTTCTACATCTCCATCCTCTGTACGCTGATTGAATTTTAATCACTGTATAGTTATGCCTTTGCTTTTGAAGCTTTTTGCGCTCATCTATTGCCTTCTGCTTAGATTTTGTTTTTGCATACACTTTTTGTATTTTTTTTGCAAAAATCCACAATAATCGGTTTTTCATTGAATCTCTTCTACATGTGAATCCTCGATAACAAGCCTGAATCAAGATTGATGCTGGAATTATAACTTCTGCAGTGTATCTTTGCTTTTTCTTAATTTCTATTAATTGCCGCAAAATGTAACGACGTGCTGCAAATTGAATTTTAGATGCGCACTCTGATTTATACGATTCATGTTTATATCTCTTAAACCAATTTGTTTGAATGTACCCCCTGAACACTTTTTGTATGCAGGTGGATGCGCTTTTTTCTCTTTTCAGTTTCATTGATGTAACCCAACCCTGATAGCATCTCCAAACTGACTGAATGAGTATGGCAGCTCTCTTTTGTTTCAAAGCAAGAAGCAATTGCTCGAAATAAGTTCTTGCAAATTTTCTCCGTGTGAACGATTGGATCAAAACTGCACTTTTCTGTTGTAAGGAGTGACATCTTTCAATTTCAAGGTTCCTTACAAAAATACGAGCCAAATACCCACGAAAGATGCACTGTAATATAATAGAAATCTCATTATGTTCCTTTTCCCAACGTATCCTAGAACGCAAGATCCACCCCCTTATTCTGGGTTGAAGTGATAGCACAAACTTTGTGAGTAGTTTCCGTTTCATCTTTGCTTCTCTATTTCCTTTTCGCGCTCTCCAACGCGATTGTAGAATAATTGTGGAGCTTTCCAATACCAATCTGTGCAACTTTACTAATTCTCTTGTTTGACAACCTTTAATGAATCTTTGGATACATAATGCTGCAATTTGGGTCTTCAACCAAAGTTGTTGTACTCGATGATAATACTCGATTCTGAAAATTCTTTGCAAACTTATCGCATATAAGGTGAATTTCTTCGTGAGATTTTGGAATATAAAAACACTTTCATTGTGTAGATTTGAAGTATTGAAATTGCTCTTGGCCGATAGATTTCTTTCTTTCTGATCTAATGCCTTTGCACTGCAAGAAATTTTAGAACGGGTCCTTATTTTTTCCTTGCGAGGTAATTCAGATACATCATGTAAAATTTGTGATTGGCCAGACCGAACAAGATTTCCATTGCACAATATATGCTCCAGAGCCGATTCATGTCCACGGACCAAGCTCTTATTTTTTTCATACTCATCCAAAAAAATATTTTTTGATTTCGACTTCAAATCATGGAAGAAATGCCCATGTATTCCTTTCTTCATTGTTGGACGACTTGCTTGCAGTAGATTTTTGAAATGACTTAAAGATCTTTTACTATCACAATACAATGGATTTTCTAATGCTGGCAATGTGTTTCTCTTTTTGGTGTCAACATTATTGTTTGTTTCTGATATATTTTGACTGCTTTGATATTGTGAGGGTGTTCTAAGCTCGAGCATTAATTCAAATGGAAAGTTAGATAATAAATGCTTCACATGCGGCAAACTTCTTACTAATGGTCCGATGAAATGAAACCCTTTTAATTTTGGAATGCTTACATTTTCCTCTACAAATTCATTAAGAAGAACATCATAAACAAGCCAAAGACGTTCATGATGTGTAAGATTCAGGAATTTTTGACTCACAATCAACAAATGAAAATGAGTTTCCAAATGCTCAGTGTCATATTTTCTACATTTCAAAAGAGCATCCCTTTGAATGCATGCCTTATCACAGGCACTACATGCTTGCTTTTTCGTAGAAAATTCTCCAAGATTTTTCAGGATCACTTGATGGAGAGTATCTCCTTCTTTCTTATGGATTTCTTTTTGAATATCGTAAACACTCGCCTTAAAACATTTTCCCGAACGATTTCGTTTCACCAATCGAATTTTACGTTTAGTTCCTAAAAGTTTCTGAAGGTGAAAATTTTTGGATAAGTTGTTAATTTGTACTACCTCTGGTAAAATGGATTCAGACTGATCCAATGCTGATAGGATTCTATTTTTGTAATTCGCGTTTTTGTGATTTTTTTCATTGCACATAGATTTTGAATTCGTTGTATTCTGATGGAAGGGCATGTTATCTAATTTCGCTGTCTAGCATGGTTATGCCGATTAGCATCTGTCGTATTCATTCTAATTGTAAAAATTGAGTTTCGAAATTTTGGTGCTGTTCTGAAAAAGAATTTGAGTTTCTCTCAACTGAAACCGATATAATGCTGAATTATAGTGCCACATCAAAATCCAGAAATTTTAATTATTACCACACAGATTTAATCATATATGCAAAGGGTTACCTATTCATTACTTAGGTGCATGATTCGAAATTATGATGTTATTGAATCTTTATGTTCTATAAAATTGTAAAAATATGGTCAAAGATCAACATCGATTAAACTATCAAAAAATGCTTCACCTCTTCTACTCCATCTAATTCTTGCCGCTATCACATTTACACCAGATTCACTAGCTACTTTCAACTCGCTTGCAAACATGGGACAAGCTTCATGACAGGCACGCATGGAGACACAATCCGATCGATTCACTATAAACAAAATGGTTGGTTGAATCACTGGTTTATTTTTTGATCCAGTTTGTCCTTTGGCTATATCAGCCAAGTGTCTAACATGTTTGATTGCCCGTGCAGAAACTACTTTTTGATTCTCAAATGTTTGATTCACGAGACCCCAAGGAAACAAACCCGATCGAAGATAGGGTGTGTCAGAGTCTGAATCGTCCGGTTCTGCAATAATGACACAGTGATTTTTTTCTCGTTTTTCGGGTGCATTCTCGATGGAGTAATCGGCGCAAACGACATTTTTAACTTCAACCAAACCTATTTTGCTTATATCAAACTTGTGAATAGATGTTTTGCTGGTGGATGTATTGGTTAAAGATGAAGGTAAATGACCTGAACTTAATTCAAAATCCACACGTGAATTTCCATAGGTACGCTGTTTTCGAAGATATACTCTATGGATTTTTTCTTCTACTAATAATGCTTTATTTGATCTTTCTTCCTCTTCATAAATTTTACTTTCTACTTTTTCTGTTTCAATATCTACTTTTGATTTCTTTGATTTTTTTGAGGTTTTTTTCTTCGTATCATCCTCTAAATCATAATCCATTGCTGGTCCAAAACCAATCTGATCTTTCAAAAGACCCAACTTTAAAATCTGCTCAGCCAAAGATTCCCCCAAACGTGGATGGGCACCAACCAGAACTGCACCATCCTCCTCTTCCCCATTCTCATTTTCCAATCTTTGCGTTTGAGAAGGATCTTCTACCAATTCAATCGCATGAGTCGTTTTGCCTCCATTGCGAATCGACATATAGACTGTTGATCCGGGAAGACATAAACCTCCCACGTTTAAGGCCGGTGCATGGGCTAATACTACAGGACCGTCTGGAAGAATCTGAACATCAGCTACATAGGGAGATCGAATTTGAGAACTGGGTCGTTTGATAAGTTTTCCTCGAACTAACGGTGATATGTCTAGCAACAATGGAGTCTTGCAGGATTCATTGGATGGTTTGGTAATAGATTTTAGAGGCTGTTTGGACACTTTGGCTCTTTTTTTTCTGGAGTTTGATTTCTTTGTGAGGGTTGTGGAATCACCGAAATCGGGTTTCGCATTGTTTGCCAAGGCTCTTAGTCTTGGCGATCTTCTTGTTCCCTGCATTACCATGATGCTTCTTCTTCCTAACATGAAGGGTTCGGAGAGAAATAAGTGTACAAGAAGATAGCTGAGGTTCATTTACCATAAAATAAGTATCATTTTGCGCATTGAGAGGAGTGAGTCATCAATCTGCTCTAGAGAGGCTCATTTTTTTTGTACTACGGTACTTTAGGGTTGGGGTCAGAAGTATCTCTTACGGAAGTATCATATTAATATACGTAGGGCCAATGAAAAACCCTAAATAAAAATAACGGTAAACAAAATGAAGTTTAATGATTTCTTCTCATTTTTTGGGAATGACCCCGTGACAAATCAATAATGTGATCAGGAAAAAGAATTCTATTGTCAATCATTTTGATATTTGAATGCTATAGTGCCTTTCTATTTATGTCATAAGTTAAAATCATATATAGATCCAAATCAATTTCTTTGAATGATGGATGATTGCAAACTCAAAAGCTTATCCTTGATTTTATCCCAAAGTTCCCATTCCCTTTCATACGAAACATCCTTTAAGGCCTTCTCCATAATAGAAATATCTTCATCATCTATATGGATCAAATGATTCAATTCGTCTTGACTTTGAGCATGAAATACGCCCAACATTTCACTTGCACCTAATTTGAGAGAAGGTATTTCGGATGATCGTTCTTTGGACCGTATGAAGATATAAACATCAACTTCCATAGAATCGTCCTCCTCCTTAGAATCTATGTCTGACAATTTTTGGTCAAGATCTTGTTTCTCAATATCCGAATAAAACAATTCTTCTACTTTTCCTTCCTCATGTTTATCATGTTCATCGTCGTCATCATCATTTGTCTTTCGATTGACAAGAGCTAAATTGAACGGAGCATCTCCAAGTGATTCAAGGATGGTATATATTACATTTCCCAAATCTTTCACATAGCGAATTCGTGAGGATATTAAAAGCGTCATGCATGGATATTTGAGCCATGTCACTTGAACACCATCTTCTTCTCTATAAAGATCTAAAAAATCCATCATCTCTGTAATTTGAGTGATCGCATAGTTATGTGGCGCCGACGGAGAGGATGGAGATGGCCACATATGACAATGAATATGATTTTGCGAAGCTCCTGCACCTACAGAATTGTAAATTGCCCATAATGATCCTATAGGATAAATAGTAGATACCAATCGAACCAAATCTTGACAGTCTTGCTGTAGAAGCGTTTGTCCTCGATGATTAGATTCGTTTTCGATGGTTGGTAAGACTAAAAAATGACCGCGTGGATCTGCTGGACTGATGTTATGATAAACATCCCATGGAGTGCTTATATTGGGGATGGATAAAAAAGCGGCACGGGGACGATTGGTAAGTTTCAAATTTCCCCTTAAAAATGAATCTTGGTCAGATTGATAGGGTGGTGGGATCGAGGAGGTGGTTGCTGTTGCTTCAGCGGTTTGAAATCCCTTGGAAGGAGGGGGGCGCAATGTTCGTATAAGTTGTAATTGAGCTACATAATCTCTAACCGAAAGAGTTGGTTTGGGATTGGAAGAGGACAAAGTTTGATTTATAGTTTCAAGACGATGATAGGATGTCGATTGGTTTGAAGTTGGTTGAGATGGAAGGTGGAGATATTCTCGAAATTGATTGGATTCATGATGGACACCATATTCAATCGGTATAGAATCAACAGTGGTACGTGTACTCACTTTGTCAGTTTGGACATATCGTAACCATGTGTTGGAGAGTGGTTCTTCTGCTATACTATACTCATCATTATGGATGGCCTCATTTAATGTTAGGCTTGGTGAATATTTTTGATGGAAGAGAAGATTATTCATGAGAAAACTGTGGGTGAGGGGGATCCAAAGCAACATGACAGGAATAAACAATCTGCTCAAAGACTTTATCATCCTCAATCATGAACGCTTGATGGCCAAACAAACAAACAAACAAACAGAACAATAATTTATCATGGCTCTAAATCACATCAGATCCGCATCAAAGATTCAAATAGTGCGTAGACTCATTCATGTAGACTTCTATCGTACAGTTGTCCACCATAAGTAAATGATGTCATCCATGAACATCATTCCTAAAAATTCTTCGTCTCCATTATTTTATTCCTAAAAAATGACACTCCCCAAAATACTTCCTTCCGTAAGCTTTTGTGGGGCAGGATTTCTAGGATGTTATCATATAGGCGTCGCAAGCTGTCTTTTACGACATGGCTATATACTCCCACCCGGTGAAACCTCTTCTGAAAAAACACCCATGGTGCTGGGGGCCAGTGCAGGTGCTTTAACCTGTGCTGTTATTGCAGCTGGAGTGACACCTGAAGATTCCATGCAGATCGTGATTCAGTTGGCTCATGAAACAAAGCAAAAGGGTGGGGTTTTAGATTCCTTTCGACCTGGGTACGTCTTCTAATATGTAGGTGAGATGTTTGTTAGTTGAAAATGAGTTTTGATAAACGTCATTCACCCTTTTTCTCATTCTCCCCAATGAATATATATTAGATTTTCGTTAATTGATCAAGTCGAAAAAGTACTCTTTCCAGCTCTAAATCACGCTCTGGATGGAGATGAGGAGTTGTTACAACGTCGGATTCAAAGTCCTCATGGAAAATCTCTTTTACGGATTGCTTTGACGGATAGGAATGATTTATTTTCATCCACATCCTCTCAAGATACACCCATGAAAGCTTATCGATATACTGATACCTATCGAAATATTCAGGATCTTTGTGCTGCTTCAATTTTAAGTTCTTACATTCCGGGTATTACAGGACCTTGGAAGGGTTCCAAATGTCCTGCTAATGGAGGTGAGTACATACATTGCATTCAATCTACGTTCTTCATTATTTATCCTTTGTACTGTTGTCAATAGACTCATACTTGTTATTTTTATAAAGCTGTCCATCGATCCTGGAACCAAATGAAGGAGATGATATCCTTAGGATTTGTGAAAGATGGTCTCTCTCATCAAATCATTCAGAATGAAGATTCCATCAAGAATGATTCTCCTAACAAAGAAATTTATTGGGATGGCGGAATAGCAAATATGTGGCCTATATTGAATAATGATACCCTGGTTGTGAGCTGTCTGGTAGGGAATTTTGCACCCAATCCTTTTATATCTCCAAAGGATCCTTATTTAGAGTCCAAGTATATGGATAATTCTTGGAGAAACAGACCTCTTTTGGTACCGATGACCGACAGAGCAAAAATAAGTGTAGACAGAGATAATGCAAAGACCTTGTTCAAAATGTGCATTAGTTCCGATGATTCGTTTCTAGAAGAACGATTTCGAGATGGATATGATGATGCTAAGTACGATTTTTATATATTTGATGTTTTGTATGCAATTTATTTGTGATATTGTTGTATTCATTCTGTTTCTTTCTATTTCAATATATGTATATATATATATATAGCCGATTCTTGAGCGAGAACAATTTATTGAAGGTTTTTTCATAAATTATCTGTTTCAAATATTAGGACAGCACTATAGCAGATTGCATGTCAGACTTAAAATTTATATTTGTTACCCTCCTTCATTACATTAGAATCATAAGTTTAGGTTTGAAAGAAGAGACCGTTTTTTGTCTAAGGATAGCTACAAGAAAAAAATGTCACCATTTACATCATTTAGTGTCATCACTCGTAGATAAAATAGCCAGTAACAAATAGCATTCAAGAAAAAGGTTTCGAATATTTTTCGTCCTTCACGAATTCACGGAGAGTCTAAAATCTCTGAATCATCATCGTTGGTCTCATCTGAGTCATAGGCTTCATTTAATCGAAAGTTAATCTGTTCATAATCAATCATTGTATGTCCAACAATTGTCTCAATAGCTCTAGTTTCAGATATGTGGAGAACATTTGATATTGCGCAGAGTTGTTTCTTATCCTCTTTTAATCTTTGAGAATGCTGCAAGTATTTTTGCTTATCTTCGTCTTTGACCCTAGTAAAGAAAATATATCTATGGAAACGAGCATTTAAAATTAGAAGAAAATAACAATCAAATCAATTCATTGAGATTTTATCTCTACATGTTATCATACCTTGATATTCCGTTCAATGCTTTACTAGATGCCATTCGGGCAGTTGATCCTTTGGATAAATAACATCCTCGTCCAAGATGATCAATAAAAATGATTTTCCTCCAAATCATACCATGCAATAAACTTAATTGTTTTGTACATGTTTGAGACTCTGCATCATGTCTGCTAAAATACCACCCATCATTCTTTCTTTTTTCATCATTTGCATCAATTTGAGCATGTCCCATAACATTTAAAGACTGTATTTGCTCTTTGGCTTTGATCGTATCATAAACAGTAAGGACAATATCAAAACCAGCAAATCGTGAAGATGGTCCTCGTTTTCTTTCCGCTGCTGATAAGGATGCATGATTTAGAACGGAGAATGAAGACTTCTCACGGAAGTATCTCTCCCAATCTTTTAATTCATCTTTATTTCGATGAATAAGAAGAATCCCACCGTGGGAGCGAGAAGTCATACTTTCATTAGAGGTGAAAATGGGAGAACTTAGCTGAAGAAACTTTAATACTACAGCTTGAATTTGTACCTGATTCAGTCCAAGTATAATTCCCTTTTTGGACGTTTCAATTTTTTCTAATGCAATGCTATTTGAATCGTCGCTTGCATTTGTATTCCTTTTTTGTGATTGGATTGTTCTAGTTTCCTGATTTCTCATCCAAAAAATTATTTTCTGCATTTTGAATGATATTCGATCCGAAAACTCCGAAAAAGGATCTGGGAAAGTCTTGGATATTGAACGATTCATATCCTTTGTGCTGACTTTTGCCGATTTACCAGCAGTTTGTTTTCGATTCTTACGTATAAGATTTTTCAAATGAGATTGATGTCGAACTTTCAAAGGCTCCATACGGAAAGCGGCACCGGCTCTTAATTGGTGAGAAACCTCAAATGCAGATCTTTTTCTCAAATTACGCTGACTCATGGACATTTCAATAGAATCATTATCACTAGATTTGAAGGATGATTGTATATCGTTACTCCTTTTTTTCTTAGCAATTGTTTCACAATTTCTAAAGGAAAGAGCACGTCGTGTATGATCACGAAATTGACTTTGAATAGGACTGCTTGTAAATAAAAGAGGTGATGCTATATCGATTCTGGTGGAATTATGTTTTTCAATAGGTGACTGTGTATCTAGAAAAGGTATTTGTGACTGGAATTCATCACTTGTACGATCCTGCATCTCAGAGGGTGAAAGGATTATTTCAGAACATCCATCTTGATGAAAGTCAACGCTATTATAATGATTCCTATCTCCTTGTATCGTGTTCAATGGAGTACTTAGGAGGCATTCTTTGGAAGACGTTTTAACTCTTCTTGCGTCCAACCCTTTCTTTCCGCTCGTGGACGCCATTCGTTTATTATTGCTTTGGTTTTGATGTGTGCTATTAGTAATAGGTGAAGTAAACCCCTTGTCTCTCCGAAAAGACTTTTCATTGTCCGCTCGGAAGTATTCAATAGAAGATTCATCATGATCTTCCAACATGGAAGTATTGTTCATATCATCCTGAATTGCAAGTTCGTCGAGTGATTGATTTATACTTTCAATATTGAATCTATCTTGTTTTTTCTTTGTATTTAATGATGTCATCACTTTTTGTTCCTTGATCGATCTATTAGTGATATCCATGAAACAAGATGGTGCTCCCGGAGATCGATATGCTGTTTGCTGATAGCAATGAATAGATTCATTCTCTTCATCGTTATTATGAGTATGAGAAAGTAAACTAACCGATTGATTATTACTTGTAAATGTAGTATTATTGCAAGTACTCTTCAATTCAGAGTATCGAGATTGATTCAGGCCTGTAATTGTTGAATTATCACAGGTTCTATTGTTGAAACTTGTATTTGTGTCGTTTGATTGTAGTTTGTCAAACTGAATGGTAAAGCCAAGATTATTTTGAACGTATTGTTCGTCATAGGGTGGTATTTCTTCCAGACACTCAATTTGGAGTTGCGCTAGTAATATATCAACATCCTCTAACATTTTTGTCTTGCGTTCGGAAGGAGTCGCTAAAAATTTTTGAAATTCGGGAGTTATGTTTGTCACTTGATGTTGAATGTCACCATCCTTCATGCCAATTATGGATTCTACATAATCATCATAATGTTCCGCATAGTTTTGTTCGTTGCTTTGAGACTCATTTTCATGGTTATTTTTCATTTGACTACTATTCGATGATGAATTCTGATCGTTATAGGATAAATCATTTCTCGTGGATGTTACGGATTGTGAATGTGAATCGGATGACTTTTCATTTTTGGCAGAATGATTTGGAAGGTAAGAGGATTTTTTCGAATGAGATAATTCTTGACTTATTGGAGGTGTAGTGGATAACAATTCTGACTTTGCCGGTGTTTCGATATCTATTTCAATGATTCGTTTCGTCGGCATCTTGAGGAATGGTATTGATAAAATGTTTCTTGGACTTGTCAGAAGAAAATTTCAAAACATGATCTTTTTTCAGTCTACTCTATAGACGATGCATCAACTCTTTTCTCATAAGCTCATGTTTGATATATTGAAACTTTGAGCTTGGGGGTTCTATTGCTTTAATAGGAGGTGTTTTTGAAGACTCTCCACACTGCTGATATCTTCAATGATCGAATGAGCGAATTTGTTCTGAAAATGGATCATCCAAATACCGTTATTTTGAATCATCCCTTCTCAAATTAGTAACGGATGAATTATCATCGATTAAAGTTACGATACGTAGGATTATTACTGGGTTTGATATATATGGAATATTGACGTAGGAGGAGATTCATGGAATCAAATAAATAAAAATAGAGACAAAAAGTGGTGTCACAAACAATGAAATTGATGCAGAGTACTTTCATCAAACTACGCACCACAACAGCAGTGTTCCACCAAAGCTTTGTAGGCTTCCATCCACGAACACTCTCCACAAAACAAATACCCAAAGTCAAACATCATGACTATGTCTTGGGCGAAGATGAAATCAGAGATGCCAATGAACAATATAAAAACAAAATCGAAATACAAGAACGAGATAGATTTGGTAGAGGACTCTTTGCTCAAACATCGTTTCAGGAAGGTGATCTCGTAATGTCCTCCAGGGCTGTCAAGATCACCGAAACGAAGGATTCACATACGTTACAAAATAATTGGAAATCCCATATTGTTATGGATTTACCTGCCATCATGATAAATCATAAATGCGAAGCTAATGTAGGATTAAAAGACAATGTCAGAACTGGATCCTACGACTTTTTTGCGTTGACAGATATTGAAAAAGATGAAGAATTGTATTTGGATTACGAAACTGCTGAATACGAAATTGATGGGTTTCAATGTAGCTGTGGGTCCGACCTATGTCGTCATACATTGAAGGGTTTCAAGTATCATGGTGGGGTTGTCAAACAGCAGTATGGTGAAGAATTCATTTCGTCGTATCTTTTACACAAATGAGAATTATAATTATAATTATGCGCAGAGCACAAACACATACCTCCGAACATGGATATATTGCTATGCTCTTATGGTCAACAAAGATTCGAAACATTCATTTATCAATCACATGGAAATAGAATCGGCGTTCTTTTTTATTTCAATCATGTATTATTTTCTTACTTTGTAAAATATTGTACTTCCAGAACTTTAATTGTTTTGAGTTATCATTCCATTTTCATTTCCTGACGTCTCCATTTTGTGTCACCCTTGGCCTCGACTCCACCAAAGTGACCATTTGCTGACCCTGTCAATCCAGTCATTTGAAATTCACTCGACTTCTTACTTGTGAATCCATCGACAACATGAGAAGCATATGCAATGTCTTCACTATCACCTACTATTGCTGTTTGGACCAGAATCGAATTCACTCCCAGTTTTTTATAGTATCGACCGGTGTCAATCTCACTGGATTTTTCTTGCATTGCTCCCACTGGAAGAATTTTGGCTGCTTTTTTGGGCAGTATTTTCAAAATTTCGTGTATGGATTCCTCTGACGAATCCTCTTTGGTGGGAGGAGGGAGTAAAAATGCATGTCCATATCCTGCATCCATGATTTGACTTGCTGATTCTTTCGTCGCTATACGCCAAATAATTTCAATCGTTGGATATTTCTTTACTATATCCGAGGATTTTGGAATCTCATCGTCATTTAACACAATAGCATCTACTCCATGTTCCATAGCAGCATCCAAATCTCCTTCCTTTGTATCCACAAATACCACTGGACATGGACCTGGAAAACTTCCTTTTGCCGATTCTTGTTCCTTTGCAAATATAGATATTGCCGTTACATCACTTGTCCATAAGGAAGCTACTTTCGATTTACGTAATTGCATGGACAAAGTGGTCAAATCCATGTCTGTCAAAGTTTCATCGTTTTCAGAGGAGTCATATTCTAACGACACTGTCAATGTTTTACTTGGTTTGACAAGGGCTGACTTCAGCTTTGGGATCTCATAATCTGTATGTGCTGACGTTGATAATAGAAGTGGGGAATGATCACTATTACGAATTTGGTGTTGCTTTCTAGGAGTACCTTGGAAGAGTGAGTCTTTTCGATAGGGAGAAACATGAAACGAGTTTACTTCCATTATTATAGCCATGAGGACTGTATAGACAAACCCTATGTGTCTAAAAGAATCACAAATCATTGTTGTAAATGTAAAGTGCTATACTGCACTTGATCGATACGATATAGGAGACACCAATCCTTTGATGGAGTTCTCCTCTCTCTTTAGAGGAACTCAATAAACGTACACTTAGGAGACACCAATCCTTTGATGGAGTTCTCCTCTCTCTTTAGAGGAACTCAATAAACGTACACTAACAATAGACTCAAAATCTAAAAACGTACGCACTTTTTCTCTTCCATCCAAATAAATAGTTTATTTGCCCAATATAAATAAATAAATATCTCCTAGATTAAAGACAATTTATAACGAAACGACATCTGTCTCTAATGGGCTTTTTCTGGTCACCTTTACATGAACAGGGCGACCAGCGGCATCTGTGACACGGCTTTCAAGACAATCTTGGTGTTATACTAGTTCTGAGTTTGGTATGCATCATTATTCCTGCCGATTTTGTAAAAAATATTATGAATAAATTGCTCGGCATAATTTATCCACTTCAGCACTTTCTGTTGTAGTATATGACGTATGTACGAAATAAATGCAGTGTAATAACCTATCTCACTCTATTTAAGTAATCTAGTTATATTATTACATACCCTATATCAGGTTATGAAGCTTCAATTTATCGTCGAAAAAGAGACCAAATCTCTATCGATAAAAGCTTTTGATTGTTGTCAGAACAATCTGGCAACCACATCTGAAACAGCAAACGAAACGCTCATCTCAAACGATTATCTCCAAGAACGGTGGAGAAAGATATCAATTTACTTCAAAATTACTTTCAACAAGCATGAGTCGGCAAACAGGCACTCGCAATTCCAATAGAAGTCCTTCTGGAAACAAAAATTCAAATACTATAAAAATTGGCGATAATAGCAATACTAACGATGATGTTCCTCCACCTGTACGCCTCTCTCAAGTTACCGCCGTAGTCCCCATTGTATATGGCTCGATCGCATTTTTTCTTGGAAAAAAAGCTTCCGAAGAACACACTCATCGATGGACTTTATACGTCCGCGGTCCGAACGATGAAGATCTATCCATCGCTATAAAAAAGGTCGTCTTTCACCTACATCCTAGTTTCCCTCAACCTGTTCGTGAACTTACGCAACCTCCATTTGAAGTTACTGAGAAGGGATGGGGAGAATTTGAAGCTACAATTCGAATTGTTTGGCAGGATAATAGTCAGGAACGAGCAACAGTCTTGACGCATTTTATTAAATTATATCCTAGCGTTCAGGCTACGAAAGAAAATTCCAACGTTAGCAATGGTTCTGACAATCCTAAATCCAACAAACCTGAGCCAGTCCTTCACGAATTCTACGATGAAATCGTTTTTACAAACCCAACGGAATCCTTTTACGAACAACTTCAGCGTTGGCCCAATCTTTCCAAAATAATATCCAATCAAAAATCAATAATGGAGTATTTACCGCAATATTCCGATGAGGAAGATTTTAAAAAATTACTGGAAGCACAACGATTTTTGGAAGAGCAGCTTATTAACGTAAAAGACCGTATTCAAAAAGCAGATGCCGAAAGTGAGAAATTGGATGAACAAATAGTTACCTTATCGAATAAGGCTAGGAATCCTACATCTACCATTGGGAATACAAATCAACGAGGTGTGGCAGGTATAGGCGTGAGTAACACGTTAGCTCGGAAAAAAATTTCACCGCATCTACAATCAGCTGTAACTATGAATTCTGCTCTTACCAACAAGAAGCAACCAATGCACTCTAATCTTATGACAAACAATTCAAGTAAGAAAATTCAACAAATGATGAATGCTAATAATTCTGGTGTATCCATGCCTTCTAAAAAAGCAAGCTCATCTAAGAAACAAAAGACCTCTTCTTAGCTATTCAAATTCATAGTAAAGCGTTCATTCAAATAGAAATATAGATCTTCCTTTTCTTTTTCACGGCTTTCGTAACGTCATTTTTCTATAGTTTTTCACCTGACAGATTGCATTTATATGTCTATTCAAATGCTCCGTTACGTTATTCTCTTTTTATTTTTCAAAACAGCAGCTGCTGTCATAATCAGAGGAAATATAACAATCGTTGATAACAACATTCACTTTCATATTCATATTCATATGGGAAATTTCAAAAAGTGGATCACACGTAGAATCTTCTTGTACAATCCATATGTTATCTTGATTCACTAAAATTCCGTTTATAGCACAAAATTCCGTTTATAGAACAAAATTCCGATTTGAATTCTATATATTGGAAACAATGATGAGTATTGATCAGCAACCCCTTTTATTAGAACCACGCAACTCATATGATCAAGAAAATTCCACTTCAGAAGAGAGACGAACTCTCCGGTGTAGTTTGTTTCAATTTGATGGCGTCAAAGAGGCAAAATCTGTTGCTATAGTACGTGATGAATACTTGTCAGTTCAAACGTGGTTTCAACAACCTGCTGTATTTATTGGTACATTAACTATTTCTTATTGCTTTAATGACAGGCCAGCATTGCGAGAGGATTGATTCTTGTATCGGCTATCTTTATATCATCCTCCATTTTAAACCTTGCTCGAATATCTGCAGGATGTGCGGATGTTCTTGACACATGCGATAACAAAATATATGGATTCAAGCCGAGCAGTCTCATAACTATGATAACGTTTGTTTCGGGAATTCTAACAGCATTGATGATGCCCATTATTGGATCTGTATTGGAATATACATCTTGGAGACGGGCTCTGGGTATTGTTTCAGCATTCCTTATATGGATCATTCAGACTACAGAAATCGGTACAAACAAGTCAACGTGGCTTTTTATTTCCATCATACAGTCAATTTCAGGATTTTTATACAACGTTCAGCTTTTGACCTTATCTTCTTATTTACCTTATATAGGTAGAAAAGTTGGCGAAGATAAAATGGCAGATTATGCTGCTATGTTCAATGCTGGTTTGTTTATTACTTGCATGAGTTTTTTGATCTTGGTAAATGCAACCGTTGCTGGATTGGGTTTTGAGGATGTTCGAACCGTTCAAATAAGCCAATTCTTTGAGTTCATTCTCCTGCCCCCATTGTTCTATTTCGCTTGGAAACATTTACCTCACGTCCCAACGCAATGTTCTTTAGATCCGGATCAGACTTTACTGCGAGCTGGATTTACGTTGACCTGGGACACAGCCATAAATATAAATGTGACATACAAAGACGGTTTGCGTTACTTTTTCATTGCCACAATCTTTTCAGAAGCAGGTAAGTGAGATTGAATATATTTACAAGTTTTGAAACAGATATTGGTGGATATCTCAGGTGCACTCTTTTCTATTGTATAACGTTATGCTTGTAGGAATGAGTGCTTTTAGTTCTATTTCATTGGTATATATGATAGAAACTCTCGGTGCAACATCATTGCAAGTTAGTATAATATTTGGATTAGTGTTTTTATCAATAGTCCCAGGATCATTTTTAGGAGCGGTTATCACAAAAAAAATGAATCCAATAAGTTCATGGAAAACATCCATATTGCTCTTCTCTGTGACAACAACATTTGGAGCATTGATTCTGACTCGACCGGAAAGGATTCATTTTGCCTATATTTTTGGTATACTATGGGGAATTTTGATGGGTTGGTTCTACTCCATTGAAGACTTGATTTTTTCGTTATCTCTTCCAGATTCAGAGGAATCACGCCTCACCGGTTTCTTCATATACTGCAGAAACATTTTATCTTGGCTACCACCTTTATTGTTTACTGCTCTAAATGAGATTGGAGTTAGTATGCAGTGGGGTCTTATGTCTCTTGTTGGTTTTTACTTCATAGCTGTACTATTTCTCGAACTCATGGCTCCATGGGAAAAGGTTTTGGAAAAAGCAAGATCGTCTTCATAAAAAAATACGAACAAATCATAAATCGAAGTAGCTTAAACTAATCTACATATAAAATATTCTTCACAGAAAGAAAGTGTTTTAAAGGTTATTTCTGCTCTCGCAAAATAGCAAAAACGTGGTGATTATATAGTGGAACGTTATTTGTGCTATGTAACGAGAGAGTTTTTTACATAACACTTTTTCGCAGTGATCATCGCGTTTGATAACAAAACGCGGACTTTATGGTCCAGTCTATCTTCTTGGAAGGATTTTGGAGAACCGATTTCATCATAAGCATCGTTGGTTGCTTTTTATTATCAACTCTATATTTATGGATGCCATACGGGGAAAGCTCCTGGAATGGCTTCGTTGGCAACCCATCCGGCAATAGCCATCCTGTTTAGTGTAAAAGGAAAGTAAAAGAGTTTGTTTAGTGTTACCACTTTCTTAAGAATAAGCTTCAAATTGAAATGTTGTTGTACTCACATAGCAACACGTCCATTCTTGATCTCCTTAAGCCTCAAGCTCTTAAGTGTATCGCTCTCAAGTCCTCCCTCTTGCTTGGTGAATCCAAGAGGATCGTATCCGTAATCTCCTGGGATAGAACCTTCTTTGTTCCATTGACGGTCGTAGGCAATGCACTCGAACCATCCAGCAGCGAAGAAGATTTGAACCCATCCCTTTGTTCCATTGACGGTCGTAGGCAATGCACTCGAACCATCCAGCAGCGAAGAAGATTTGAACCCATCCGGCCATTGGTACCATCTACAAGGAAATAGAATAAATGTCAGAAACCTGCGAAACAACTGAACACCACTTTACGATCATTTTTAGTGTCTTACCTTGATGGCATCAAGAGGAGCAGCAGCGGCGATATCAGAGAAAGTAACTCCGGTAGTAGAGGAAAGCAACCAGGCTTCATCAGAAGCTGGGTGGAAAACGTTGGATCCGGTGGGTCCTAGGTAAAGGGGGAAATGAACACCGAATTTTTGTACCATGAATCCAATAGTGGCAACCATAGCAATACGTCCGTGCTTAATTTCAGCGTTTTGGAACCATTTGAGGGCATCAGGGCGAGCATCTTCCAAGATGGCAGCTCCCAAAGGAGGGCACTTGTTTCCGGTCTCGGTACTGACACCGAAAGCATCGTCGATGCTGGACATTTGAAGTCCATTGGCCGCACGTGAAACGGTGGATGGAGCAAAAGCGGAGGCGGCTCCGAGGAAAGCGAGGAGGGTGGCGGCTACCTTCATTGTCACTATTTTTTATATTACGTAATTATACAAAGTATGATAATCAAAGGAAAATCAAGCACAAATTATACACCGTTTTTGTACTGCCTGCACACGTTTGTTGCTCAAAATTGAATTCCTCATTATTTTTAGAGAAAGAACATATCTTGATATATTGGCATTTCTCCTATTGTACGATAGGCAAATCCTTTCACCTCAACTACAACTTCTTATCTAATCTTAGGTACCACAACTACATACGTAACTATCGTTTCTTCATATCTTCAGTAAACTGTACTGCTTCTTCTACCACTATTTACGTAAACAGAGAATTATTTGTGCACATCTTCAATGTTTCTTTGAATCGTACGATGATTTACAACGTGTGTGCCAAATGAGAACCGGATTACCTCACCGTATTTTCATTAAAAGTATCTAGAATTTACCTTCCTAAT
>Ga0209092_10001805_pt1 | contig 20363 bp, 16 predicted proteins | sample FraStrMetagenome_FD_187446 | JGI IMG/M metagenome (GOLD analysis project Ga0209092, IMG submission 187446) | Marine eukaryotic phytoplankton communities from Arctic Ocean - Fram Strait ARC3M Metagenome (SPAdes) (version 2) | ecosystem: Environmental > Aquatic > Marine > Oceanic | place: Fram... | reverse complement strand
TTTGGGCGCGCCAGAATTTTTTACAAAAAAATGATGAAAAGCCTAAAATTTCCAAATCTTGGTCATCCCTAAATATAAAAATAATTAGGTGAACTAATAGTGAAGATATAAAATATTGATCAATGACTACTTTTGAATCCAAAGCGTGCAAGAAAACTGGCATTGCACGCGTGCAAAAAAAAATAAACCGCACACTATCGCACATTGTGCACAGTACTAATGATGTCCATAGATAGTTGCCTACCTAAAGAAATCTATCCAATCAAAAAAATTGAGCTTGATCATTTTCAACAATATTTTCAGTTGTACGTGAATTTTTGCACAATTACGCATCTTTACTTAATGCGTTGTCCTGCGTAAGTTCGCAGAATGTCTCGGAACTTTCTTTTTGTAGGTAATTATTCAGTTCCGAATTTGATATATTCTTTGTATAGTGATCCAATTTGTGAACCGATTTTTGCGTAGTTTTGATAAATGATGGTTTTCACCAAATTGTGAAGGTTGCGACGATAGATTCTTCGCCGATCAATTTAAATATAACAAACAGGTCTCGGACTCTTTTTGGGGGAAGTCGATAGACTCGGTCTAACTTTTCCAGGCGTTTGTCGATATAAGTCTCGGACTTTCTCGAGCGTTTAATGTAGCTCTATAACCTGATATAGTGTATGAACTAGATGATCTTATTATAAAGTGAAATAGGTAATTATACTATACTATCTCTACACACGACATGCACTACAACAATATTTACTACTTTACTCTCGGAAATGCAGACAAGAGTATTTTCATTTACTTCATGTTATGTGTATACTCTGTACGAGAATAAATTGAGGACTAAGTTTTGAAGATAATTTAGATTGCTTTGAAACAATTGGCAATGCAAAAAACATATGAATAATGTCGGATGAAACAAAGTAATACAATTTCTCGTCTAGATTTCGCTTTTTATCCCAAGATATCACTATTGCTGTTAATCCTGTTTTATGATGCATTGTATTCCGTCTCTCTAGAGAGATTCAGCAGATGAAAAAACGATAATGGTGGCATAATAAATATTTTCATTTCATTTTATTGTAAATATGACGTCATGAATTTATGTACCGATATAGAAATCACTTCAGAAGTTCGAGAAAAAATAGGCTTGCCTCATTGAAAATGGATAAATTTTTCGATGAAGTGAAAGATTCATTTTGTCTCTAGATTTCCTCGTATCATCCTCCTTCCTAAGAAAATGATTGATTCAGCTCAAGGCACAGAAGTGATGTTCAAGCAAGCTTTCCATCTCCTACTCGAGGAACACACATCTAAGACCAAGGACTCTCTGAAACGAGCTGCTCAACGCAGAACTCAAACCTTGGAAGACATGCAAGTCTACATTCATCGCGCTCAAATTGAAAAATTTGACAGGATACCTCTCATTCACATAACGGGAACAAAAGGGAAAGGTTCCACTGCTGCCATATCAGAGAGTATCTTACGGAATGTCCACAATTATCGGACAGGCTTGTTCACATCACCGCATTTGTTAGATATCCGGGAACGAATTAGATTGGATGGAAAGCCTGTTAGCAAAGAAGAATTTGCTGATGCCTACTTTACCTTAAGGCATCGCCTTTTGAAATGTTCAACTCGAAATAATGAAGATAACGATGATCTACCTCCTTTACCTGGTTATTTTCGGATGCTGACATTAATGGCTCTTTATATCTTCACTACTCATACATATCCACCAGAAAATCATTTAGCATCACTTCAAGGTGTTGACATAATTATAATGGAAGTTGGTATGGGTGGACGATATGATGCTACGAATTTATTTAATAAGGCAATATCAAAACATAGTAGACCCTTTTCGGCTGGTGTTGCACTGATTGATTTGGATCATACCAGAGTTTTGGGAGACACGGTGGAAAAAATTGCTTGGGAAAAGGGTGGTATATTTAGACATTCTGAACAGCCAACACCTGTTGACATAACAAAACGATTCTTTACTATCGAAACAAATACGAAAAATGTAATCGAAGTATTAGAAAAGTGTTGCTTAGAAACATATGAAAAAGAGGAAAATAGAGATAATGATGATATACAGGCTTGTGAAAGTCTTGAAATTGTACAAATGGCTCAGGGAATACCATCTGATTGGAGCATAGGTCTAAAAGGCATTCATCAGCGCCTGAATGCAGAACTAGCATATTCTTTGTGTAAATCAATCCATTCTCAGACCACATGGTTTCCAATTCATGATACAGACAAGGATGGGATTATTTTGAATTATCGCAAGAGAAATATAAGTTCGAATCCAAATTTTGATTCAGGTTTATTAAAGAAAGCACTTCATGAAGCATTTTGGCCTGGACGATGCCAAACTATTTCGCTGCCTAACACTTCAATAAAATTACATTGCGATGGTGCACATACAGTGGAAAGCATGAAGGAGTGCGTGAAATGGTTGCGTATTGCCACTGAAAAAGCTCACCGTACACAGAAGGATGGAATTAAGAGAATACTTATTTTTAATTGTTCCCATGAACGAAATCCTGTTCCACTCTTAAATTATCTTCTCTCCATCAATGATAACGAATCTGCAGTAGACGACACAAATTCTGAGTTTTTCTCCAAGGTTTATTTTTGTCGAGCAGATTCAGAACGTCCGAGTATGGTAGCAAAGGCATCTGCAATGTCTCTTTTACTAGATGCGGGATATGATATCGAAAATCTCTCCACGGAACAAACTGAAAAGGGGACTTGGCAAGACACTTTAGCACGTATTTGGACTTTTATGTTGAATTTGCGACAGCTGCAGAAGGTGCCTTCAGATGGTTCATTGAAAGCAAATGTTGTCACAAATAAAACTGTGAAGAAGGCACTGCATCTGATTCTAGAAGAAAATATGACTGATAATTCTTCATTTTCAACAAAATATGGGGATATTAATATTCATATATGCGTTACAGGTTCATTGTACATAGTAGGATCCGCGCTTCAAGCAGCTGGATGGGAAGAAATTAGCTCGCCACCAAGCCATGTGTGAAAATAATTCAATGCATCATCTTTAAAATGAATTCTCGTCGCTTCCTAATATGCAATAGAGTTTTGTGTGAAAGCTTTGTTTTTTATTTATATGCCAAGAAAATCTCTTTCCATCAATTTTGAATGCAGGCAGAGTAATTCTGTATCTAGTGAAATAGTCTTTTTATTCAGTCCTAAAAGATTAATTTTTTAAAGTCATCGATAGATCTGTTGCAGCTTCATAGGGAATATCATAAGCCCATCATGCCCTTATGTGTTGAAGGAAGTGTATAAAATAGTCATCTAGAAAACGTAAACCCATACCCGCTGCATCAATTCTAAACGACTATTACTTCACTAAAATCTTGATTTAATAGCTAAACTGAATTAAAAATGGAATGATATATTCGTGTTAACAAAGAAATATTCAAGACAAAAATATAGGATGATTCATAAGAACTGAACCAAATCAAGAAAATTGTATTCATGGGAGTAAGTCTGAGTTTTTGCTTGGTTTTGGACAATAATTGATTGTATTTAAGATGTGCCATTCATGATATTAAGTAAATAGTAATAATTAGTTACTGGATTTTATCCATGTGACTTGAAACACATGATGTTTTAATTAGTCAAATTGAAATTTCCAATGAGCGAATCGCAATGGTGTCGAATTTTTATACTCTGCTAAGTTCACTTAAGCATGTGTTGTACATTTCTTTATCCTCTCTCTCTCTCTAGAGAGAGAAGAAATTGATATACCAAGAATATCCCAGCTGAGATAAACGCAACTGTTTTTTTATTGCAGGTTTTCGAAAAGTTATACCTATGCAGTTTTTTTGGATAACAATGAGGTGTGTTAGATAGTTCCAGCTGATCCTCAATTTCTAGATGATAAAATAAGCAAATAAATTACCAAGTTATAATTGTGTGCTTATTTTTATATTAGACTAAAAGAAAGACATCTCGTTTTGTTGACAAGTAAAATAAATAAAATTGTGAGCGGTGCCGTACCACACTAAAAACAGGGCCGCTTTCTAAATAATAAAGCAAACATGAACGATCACTTCCAGTCACGAGTCATTTGCCTTAATTAACTGTATACAGATAAATACTAATTTTTTTAAGTTGCCAGTTATATTGTCTTGACAACGTAATTATGTCGACAGAAATGACCTCAAGTAAGAATTAGCTGATCCCAACAGAGGTGTGAACGTATAATTACCGAGACAGTTTCCCCCAGATATGCCCCAAATCCTAATTAAATCCCAAATTTGTCATGAAAAGGAATTCGTTATTGAAAGTAAGAAAATTAGCATGTATTTGTTTAACAGAATAAATCCACTTAATCCATTCATACGGTAAGAAATCAAAATAAATTAGTACAAATTATTTCTTGCATCGGATGAATTGATTGACCAGCAGCTATCTCAATCTTGGAAAAAAAAAAACACTTCACCTTCGAATTAATGCTACACCATGCTAAGATTGAATTCCTCCCCAGAGTTCAAGATATTTTCAAGAAAATGTCTTTCTCTTGTGCATGGAAAGTACTTATCGTGGTTTCTGTACTATTGAACTTCCATATGCACTCAAAATTACAGAAGACGAGGACAGAAACTGGTCAAGATAACCTACGAATTCACAAGGGGAAACTTCCAAATAGCTTAATGAGCGATGAGAGCATATTGACAATTTGGCAAGCTAAGCACTTCAGTTCGGAAAGACCTGATTTGAGCACCATAAACATTCATATTGTAATTTCTCACTGTGCCAAGGATTTAGCATGGATGACCAATATTACAAACTACTATGATATTTCCAGCATACACATCGTTAGTAAATGTGGCGAGCCGATTCTCAATGCTCCAGCTGGATCATCCAAGGAGATTCTATCAAATGTTGGACGAAATGACCATTCATATCTTCATTATATCACGACTGTACTTGACTCAAAAATAAGTGAAACAAAGTCCAAAGAGGAAGATTCCATTGTGTTCTTTTTGAAAGATTCTAATGCAATTCATAATGATTTACTCTACCGAAATAGTTACGATGAGATGATAGCAATGGCTGCATCTGATGGAGGATTTGGCTGTGGAACTTTAGTAGATCAAATGTATTCTGCTTATCACAAAACATTTCATTTGAGAAGATTTGGAATGAAAAAATATCAAGGTGAACGATATGTTAAAGTTGATGAAGATGAAACTGAATTCAAGTCAGGTTTTTTAAATTTGAACTCTATGTTAGTATCAGTAGGTACCAAATTGCCACCTGTTTTGTCCCAGGTTTGTTTGGGTGGGGATTTTGCAGCATCAGTTTCCAATATTAGAAAAGTAGATAAGACTGTTTGGAACAATCTGGAAAATATATTAACCAGAGGAGATAGTATAGAAGAAGGTCATATGATGGAGAGGATGTGGGGAGGTTTATTATCGAAACCATTGACTGCATTTCAAATGAAAATATTGACCGATTATTCTGATAATGTTTTCATTAGTTGCTGTTTGAATGGTGCCCTAACAAAAAAAAAGGTCGAGAAGAAACAATAAGACAAGATTTTATGTTTACTTTGCGAGTACCTTATAAAGAATCGAAAAAAATCAATTAAATTCGGCCTGAAGTCATTTCTTTTCATTTATTAACCCACATTAAGAACTATTTTCATTCAGTCGCATTTGTTTCTTTAGTTTTTTAAAGAAAGCATTGGAGCACAGTACTTTGTAATGATGGTGTAAGCTATGAGAAAAATATAAAGTACGAAATAGCACCGTAAGATATTCCTTTCCCAAAAGACCAACTTTTAATATCAGTTTGTTTACGTTTTTTTAATTTGTCCTGCTTCAGATAATTTTCCGACGGTAAGTACTGTATGTGTATAAAAGAACTCGATAAGTCGCAACGTTTCTCATAGTCAAATCTTTTCTATATTCAGTGGTGGCAATGTCCCAGTAGCCGTAGCTTTTAGAAATGTTGCTTGTATCTAAACTTCGTCTTAACATCATACTCAAAGGCCGTAATCGTTAAAGTATTCATGACATTAATTCGGGATCAAATCACAGTAAATTTGTTGTGCATATTAAACATCTTTCTTTCAGGTAAAACATTTTCTTCTTGTTCTCATTTTGCCGCCTTAATTAAAGTTCAACCATGTTGAAGTAGGTATTCTTAGAATGTTTGATTCGAGGGAAACAGTTGATAGCTCTATCAAATCTGATTCCCTATTTTATGTCCTTCCGCTGTATGTAACCCTATCTCATCAGTTACATCAACATTGCATACATATTGAATCATTTCGAATTATTTTGTTCGTAAGGTAGCAGCACTTCCTAATGAGAATTTCAAGAAATTATTAGGATAATTGCATTTTTATAAAGGGTGCGGTGATATCACATCATGAAATAGATTATAGATCTTTTGGAGGGAGATCCTGATTCAAATTCATGACGTACAATAAAAACTGGATCGATGCATTATCTTTAAATTACAACATAAGTAATCGATAAACATTGATTATTTATTAACGTAAACGACGAATCGAATCCCGTATATTAAGATTACATTTAAATGATTTGGTGGTTTGAAATAAGCTACTTGTGTTAAATAGTCTATTTGAATATTTCTATATTAGTCCATATATTTTATGTTTACTTCGTTGTGGGACTAATATTTGCTATACAAGTTTTTCTTAATTTAAATGAAAATCATCCTTTAGCACAACGAGCTCTTAAAGTCTGTTATGAAACGAAGCTTTCTGGGTTATTTTAAGTAAGTATACATTTTTTTGAATTTAAACGACAACATATATTTAGAGGGGTATTTTTTAGTCACATGAACATGTTTTTATATTCGTATAAAAAGAAAAATCTACTATAAAATAAGAACAAAGTGGACTAGACAAGATTTCACGATATATCCACAGGATTATATATTCAAATTGTAAAAATAAATCTATCGTCAAGAAAGAAGTGACGACGCAGTTGAAAAGGAAAATGGATTCGTCTATTGAGGAAGTAAGCGATCTTGGATATAGCTCATCTGGTGCATATTACAATGATGATAATACGATCAACACGAAAGAATTAAATGGGTTTCATAGCAATCGTCATGTTGTGTTAGAGGGTCCACTCCCAGTGATTACTCCTCGGGCTCATGCTAGCTATCTTGATCATCATTATCCCACTCGAAACCCACCAAATAGTAGCCCACAACGCCTCCCACCTCAAACAAGGCCAAATTCACGTTTGGGTCAGGAATCAAATTCCACTATGCCAGGATGGCTGAGTTCAGCCCCGTTCTATTTGAAAGCCACAATAGTTTCATGTTCAATCTTGTTTATTGTAAGCTTGACCTTCGTTGCCACTGGGATGTTTGTAATTGCTTATTCCGGTAGATCAAAGATAAACAATGGAAACCCTATCCGTACTAATACGGGTATTGGAGTTAGTATTACTCCTACAGTGTCGCCGTCGTTTTCACCTTTAGTCTCTCCGTCGAATCTGCCCACTCTTGATAATTCTTATTCTCCTTCTATGTTACCCACTTTAACCCCAGAAGTTCTACCCAGGAACTTTTCCTCGGAGTCTTTGACTTCACCGAACCCAACTGTCTACCCGAGTGGAATTCCTACAATAGAATCAACACATACCCCAACTGAGACAACCACAACCACGCCAACAAACAAACTTACAAATATTCCCTCTACCACTGCAACAACTGCAACAAACAAACCCTCAATTCATTGGAGCGTTTCACCATCACCATTACCAAGCAGTTACTTTCCGTCTTCATCTCCATCAATATTGCCCACAATATTATCATCAACCTCCCCAACACTAATGATGTCAAATTCACCTTCATTAAGTCCCACAATCGAATTTTCTTCTCTACCGAGCATAGTTCCATCAGAATTACCCACTAGTCAACCAAGCTTACGCCAACCTTCACCATCGCCAACACCACAACCTACCAAAACTGCCTTTTTTGCTATTGGAGAGCAATACAGTGATGATTATGATACTTTTGAAGATGTTTTATCCGGACTAGATCCAGAGCAGGGTAACTTTTTAGTTCATCTGGGAGATTTCTCACAACAAAAATGTGATAAAGAAGATTTCATGGAGTTTTCTACCAATTTAAATGCTTCTTCAGTACCTCACTTTGTTGTACTGGGTAATGATGAATGGAAGTAAGTTATATCCAGCAATTCCTTTTTGTCAATTTTTACTTTTGTCGCATTCCTTTTCTCATGAAATAATCATTTGTGCAGTGATTGTGCATCTAGCATGGAAGGGAGACAAGAAGCCATGCTAAATTTTCGATCCACATTTAGCAATTCTGATGCCTCGAAGCCACATCCTTCCTATGAAGTTCATCGTAATCTTCAACAACCAGAATTGTTCTCCTTCGTACAAAGAAAGACTTTATTTTTAGGTGTTCATATTGTAGGTGGGAACGACTTTGATGATTCCGCAGAGGAGAATTGGGAAGATCACATTCAAAATAGCCTTAATTGGGTCCAGAATGAAACAACACATCAACACCAAAACTATGAAATTGTTGTTATATTTGGAAATTCTCGTCAAAAAGATGAAAATAGGTCATTCTTCACCGGCCTACGTGAATTGATAGAAGAACTGGAAGTACCAACTCTTTATGTGTTTGATGGTGCGCAGAGTTCTTTGCAACAACGTAATGACTTCTATTGGACCATGGAAATTAGAGGTGGAGGTTTCCCATTTACTATAGTATCAGCAGATACAGATAGAATTCGAAGGCCATTTCGTTGGACTTTTGCTACTGTGCTTTCATAGTTCAGAAATTGACTTTTCGAAGAATGTTGTTTGTGAAATGATAGTGCTTGACTAGTTTGTTGTACCAATAGAAAGATGATTTGTATACGCCTGTTTTTAAATTTAACATTTTTTTTGTACCAATCCCAATCATATATGTTAATATTGTCGTCCTAGTCCATTATGAAAACGATTAAAATTTATAACTATCAATATCAATTGGGTCATGTTTTCTACTTTATTTTCTTCTTTCATGGTAATTGATGACATTTTTTCATTGCATGCATAAGCATGAGGTAAAGATCGAAGAAAAGTAGATTCTTTTTTGACTTTTTGTCGTTTACAGAAGATGTTTGTTTTTGCAATATTGTTGAATATATAGATAAAAATATTGCTATAATATCAAGGAATCTTTTACAATATTGCAAATAATGATATTCTAGAATTGTGTGTTCACTATGAAACTTCGAATAAAATTCCAACCGAATGTAACAAATATGTAAACTAAATGAATTGTTTCTCCACATAAAAAAGATCATGCATTCAAAGTCAATATGAAAAATATTTGTGCACCATTTCTTTGAAGAGGAAACATATGGTATAAAACTCAGACTTCTTCTATCTTTTAAAATATTGATCCCACGCTTCCTAAGCAAAGCTTTTTCAATGAAATAAATGGAAAGCTTTGTAACTTTTTAGCTGTACGATGATATCATTTGCTTTTTTCAAAGTTGACTTCTGAATATAACGAAATTTGGAAAACTCCCCTTGTAATGTTGTCCCTGTGATGCATGTCTATCTTGGAGTTGAGGTTATGGTAATAGCTCTTCCAAGAACATAGATATTATTAGTACGTAACTTTTATATCGAAATTCTACTGTTTTTTTGCTGATCACAAAGTTGACACTGGGCCAACCACAGGCAAAACTTTTGCAGGTTAAGAAAAAATTGAATAATAAGGTACCTATTTCGAGCATGGAAGAAGACAAAGAAGCGTTGAATAAAAATGAAGACATCAACATTTTAAAAGAAAGTGTCGATGCACTGAAGATTGATCAAAATGATGTCCATAATGAAGATAGAAAGGATCCGCTTGGTTTTCATATAAAAGATTCTCGTCTTCCAGGTGTTGCGGAATCGTTGTTAACAGAAGGATATGCAGTGTTACCCTCTCTCCTTACTAAGATTGAATGCGAAAATAGCTTGAGCTTAATATGGGAGTTTATAGAAGACATCTCCTGTGGAAAAGTCCGCCGTACCGACCCAGCATCATGGTATCATTCAAGAAATATAAATGGCAACCATCTAAATGATTGTGATGATCCTTGGCCTTCCTCAGGCAACCCTTGTAAAGCAGATACGTTCCAGTCCCATGGAGCAGGTTTTCTTCTAGGGAATGTTCGTGAAATCTTAGCGGAACGTGTTTTTGAGCCCTTGTACAATACAAAACGTCTTCATAGCTCGAAAGAAGGATTTACCCTTCAACGGCCCAACGTCATCTCTTCTGGAGGAAGACATTATAATCACATGTGTGAAAAAACACAAATCTATACAAACACCCCAGTAGCATCACGTGAGGAAAGATATAGCACAAACAATCATAACTTTGGATCACTCACAATTCAATCATCTATTGCATTCTTGGATCAAGAAGAAACCGACGGATGTTTCATATGTTATCCACAAAGTCATTTATATGTTCATGATTTACTCAAAGAAAAAGATTGTAATGGAGAGGTAAATCAGGAACAATTTTATGACGATTTAGTGCTGTCTTTAGAAGCTGAATATAATTTAAAACCTAAAAAAATACATGTGAATGCTGGAGATGTAATCATTTGGAGAAGTGATTTGGTACACATGGCTGCAACTCCAACAATTACAGCTACCAATTTTTGTGCTATTGGATACGTATCTATGCTTCCATCTTTTCTCACTGAAGAAAAACAACTCGAGAATAAGTTGATGGCGTATAAATTAGGTCAAACTGGATGCCATAGACCAAATTTAGAAAACCATTGGCATGGTCATAATCGAGGTGATTTATCTAATTTAAGGCCTTACTTTCGCTTTGGACCAGCGCAAATTTCATGGCGTCTTGCCGAACTTTACGGACTGATTTCTTATAATATTGAAAATGAAGAACAGAGAAACAAAGAAAAAGATCGTGCCATTGTTCGAGGTGTTCGTTTTATTGATGCAGATTTATCGTCTCAGTACCCACAGTGTAAAGAATTACTTCCCAAACGAGGTGTTCCTTGTTCCGCAAGGGTAGAACTTTTGCAACCTTCTTATGGACCACTACTTGGTCAAGATAAATATTTAGGTGGTGTTGCATCACCATGTGGAGAGTACATATATGGAGTATGTGGACATGCCAGACGGACACTACGGGTTCGCTGTGATACAGGAGAAGTAGATATGATTGGACCTGACTATCCAGGAAAGTTCAAATGGTTACGAGGAGTCGAAATTCCTGCAAACGTTATGAGAATAGGTATGGAGCGCGATGATGAGAAAGAAGCATATGAAAATTACTCAAGTGGAGTTTGTCTTGCTCTACCCTGTAATGCAAATAGTATTTTGAAAATAAATCCTTGTACGAATGAAGTTTCAACTTTCGGAGGGCCTTTTGAGGGTGGTTGGAAATGGCATGGAGGAAATCTTGTGGAAAATGGAATGGTCTATGCGATACCCGCAGAGTAAGTTTAGTATTCTATTACAGTACTGTCTAAATCATTACCAAAACTTTCTAATTTGATTCATGAAATTAGTACAAATCGTGTATTGAAAATTGATCCACGAACCGAAGAAACCTTTTTCATCGGTCCAGACTTTGGATTTAAAAAACAAAAATGGTTTGGTGGCATCTTTGCTAAAACCAATGGGTGTATATATGGAATACCACACAATGCGACAGGAGTGTTGAAGATAAATCCACATACGGATGAATGTATGATATTGGGTGATGGAATATTACCAGAGGGACAATGGAAATGGCATGGTGGTTTGGCAAACTTGGATGGATCTAAAATTTATGGATTCCCGAATGTAAGTACATTTATAGGAGGTTTCTTTATAATCCATCGCGCGGATACCTATATATCGTTCATTCCTTAATCCTTCATATGTTTGTGTCACTATTCATTGTTGGCTTAGAACGCACAAGAAGTTTTGGTTATTGATACTGTGAAGGATATTCTTTACACAGTCACAAGTCCAGAATTTGAATTAAAAGCTGGACGACATAGAGACGACGATAAGTATAAATGGTTGGGTGGGGCTCTTACTCTTGATGGAAAGTACGCGTATTTATTTCCTTGCGGTGAGTGCTTAAGTTTGTAAATAGGTTCCTCTCTCTATGCAAGACAATACAGAACTAACTATTCCTTAAATTATGAACGATAGATGCGGAACGGATTCTACGTATTGAGACAGAAACAGATACTTTAAAACTGATCGGACCTGAATTATTGGAGGGTGAGAATAAATATCAGAATGGTTTTGCTGGGAAAGATGGTTGTATGTAAGTAGACTAACTCTGTCGCGTGATATAAATTGTATGCTGAAAATTTTTAATGTTTCATTTCCCCTTCTGACGAACAATCTACCTTTTGTTTGACTACTCGATTTGTTATAGCTATGCCATTCCTCAACGTGCATCAAGTGTTCTCCGTGTTGTGCCTCCTGGAGTAAAAGACAATGAGGAGGATAATGAAGATGAAGATATGGTGGAGATGTTATATTGCGGGGATTCCATGGTTGCTGTTAAAGATAAATTTGAAGGTGGCGTAATGGGGGGCAAGGATGGTGCAATATATTGCATTCCATTAAGAGCAAAATCAGTTTTGCGCGTCATGTTACAAGAACAAAGATAATGTTTATATTGTGATATTGTGATAAATTAAATCTGAAATGGCTCATGATTTAAAATAGGTCAAACATTATGAAAATTAATTACCTCTCATCCAATTTTCTCAATATTTTTTGAATATAGGCACAAATTGTATTACTATGCTTTTCTGTGATGACGATTTAATTATTCATTATTGACAAAAAATCAAGAACATAAGTCCATATATTCATCTACACGTTTCATTAATGATACAGCCAAACTGGATAATCTCTTTTTTTTACTTTTGATTTCTGAATTCCCATCTGAACGAACAGAATCTATATCGGCAGCAATTCGATCTAGTTCATGACTAACCATACCTATTTGTTTCTTTAAATTGGAAAATGATTTCGGAGGTAATGCATTTAGCATTTCTTTCTTCTCTATTATAGATGGACTTTGTGTGCCTGTATCAACACTATTTAGAAAAGCAGTTTGTACTGTAACTTGAACTTTATCAATTTTTCTAACCATCTTTGGAATTTCATCTTCTTCTATATCATCAAGTGCATCTAATGCATCTCGTATTTCATGTGGAAGATGATCTTCCAAAATTAAAATGAGTGAAAATAGATTTTAGTTTCGTATGGTCCAAATATCATCTTGCCTGAAAAGGAAAAACATTAAGGTTAATCTTACCTCCTTCCCATATATATCGGAGTGTCCCTTCCACCCCATACTTCGACACTAAATTCGCAATAAATAAAGTAGATGCGGTTCCAACAAGAACAATGGCTGAATTCCTGACAGAGTTTAAAGTTGTCATATTCTAAGCAAATCGTTTTCTTTGTGAGATCGCCAAAACTGCTGTTGAATCCCTTTGCTTGTTTTATATATAATATATTCTTCGTCAAAATAATTGAAAAAGTATTGGTCATTTTTGCAAAAGAGATCTCTGGGCTCATTATCCATCTCTTCAGAACTTTGATTCGTGCGTACTTGAGCGTGGGAGTCACATACAGATTGCTCATGAATTTTGAAGTACTTAGGCTGTAGAAAAGTCCTGTTTGAAGTAGTCGAACATTCAACTAAAATCAATCAAGCATCTATCTCTATGAGTTCCACATTGAACCCAACTTTCTTGTTTATATTATTTTGACACAGACTCAAGCATTAAACTACCTTCGCAGACATGGCTATACTTGGCTTTCCTCATCAAAGAGGCATTATTTTCACGTTATCGCTTCTTCTTTTACAATCAGATGCCTTCACTGCATCAAATGCAAATGCTTTTCATACACATCGCTTTACCAAAACGTCACTTTCTTCTGTTGCTGAATCCGACACTACTGATGATATCTTAAAGCCCAAATATGAGATCGAAAAAACTGCTCTGAGGATAGGGCATGGATTTGATATTCATCGAATGATTCCATTGGAAGAAGCTGGACAGCCTGTCGTAATTGGGGGAGTTACTATTAATCATAAAGACCAAAAGGTGAAGAAAAACTTGGAGTCATAGTCTCTTTTTTAGGAGACATGTTTTTATCAAAATAATTGTCTCGATAATTGTCATTTTTAACTTTTGCATTTTCTTGTTTAATTTTTTCTTATGATTGGAAAAAGTGGCTCGATGTGGAAGGTAAGTATGTTGAAAAAGGAGAGATATATGAAACCCAATTAGGAGTTGCAGCTCATTCAGATGGTGATGTCATTTACCATTCTGTAGTTGATGCAATCTTTGGTGCATTAACACTTCCTGATATCGGGCAAGTATTTCAAGATACAGATCCTAGATGGAGGGGATGTGATTCTTCCAAATTTATGGAATATGCTTGTGAAGTTATGGAAGGGTACGGGTATAGAATTGGAAATATTGATGTTACCTTAATCCTTGAGAGACCCAAAGTCGCCTCTTTCAAACCTGGTATGAAGGACAATATCATTAGACTTTTGCATACAACTCCTGGTAGAGTCAATATTAAAGCTCGAACTCATGAAAAAATGGATAGTGTAGGTGAACTAAGGAGTCTCAGTTGTCACGTTGTGCTTACATTAGAAAGGGTTGATGAGGAATAATTCTTTTTGCAAAAGATTATATGAGTTGATCTTGTCTCACTGATGATAGAAAATCCACATAAGTAAGAATAATCAATTTTCTTAACTAAACTAAACTATGCAATTATTTTGAAATGGTTATTTTTCATGTTATGTAGTTTGAAATTTTCTTTTGATGTTTCTATCTAGAAATATTTTGAGAGATACGGTACGGATACTGCAAGTTGCTAACTCCTCTGCAGGGAATCGTTAGCAGTTTGATTTGAAAATAATAAACTGATCCACTTTCAAGTATAACATATTTGTATCCAAGCTTTTGACTAGCTAATGATAAGGGACGACGATATCTCAATAAATTTTGACGACCCACACACTCCTCAAACCTTTGAAACCGCACAAGTTATCCTTCATAAAAATGATGATAAAATTACCAGAAATGATGGGCAATTTAACTCAAATCATGAAGAGAATGCCATTGAATCAGCGCATGAACAGCATTTCTCACCTAAAACAATCGATAAGATTTTGTTCCATCGAAAATCATTTTTAGAGGAAAGAAAAATTTCTAACCGAAAACGCATGGAACGCATCAGCTCCATTTTGAATAATCTTAAATCACTTCCACCCATTAACTCGATGCTTAAACTTGATAATTCAAACAATGCCGCTACTCAGGAGTCGTATTGGTCAAAACAAAATATTTACAAATATTATCAAAGATTAAAAGATGATAATCAACAGACATTTCAAATTGCAGAAACGCGACACAATGAAATTCTCTCACTATTAGCAAGAGAAGATGAATTAGACATTGACAGAATAAAGAGAACTGTTCTTCATATACAAAGTAAAAATGAAAATGACCATGCTCAAGAGATACCATCACATGACATAATGATGCAAGATATTGCCAAAAACAAAGTTTCGAACCAAGAAGTATATAAATCATCAATGAATTCCATTAAAAAACAAGAAGAACATCATGTCAGCGGAGCAAGCACAATTCAATCTTGGCAACGTAGAAATAGGAATAAGAAGATGATAAAACCTCAAATGCTTGCAAAAGAGAAAGGGAATAGTAAAGCGATAACTGATAAAAGCATATCTAATGGAAAATTAAAGACTTTCACTTCAGCAATAGAATCAATAAAAAGAGACAAGGAATCCAAAACAAGAGCACAAAACTCAAAGATAAGAGCAGCCAAGCAAATCAATTCAACCAAAATCGACTCAGAATTGAAAAAGAACGGCTTATTGATCTTGAATTCAAAAAGTAGTACATCCAATAAAATTATCCATGTGAATAATGGAAATAAAACCGAACTAAAAGATATTTATAATCATCAAAAGCTTGAAAATGGAAAACCTTCATTTTGTTTCAATCCAAATAACCTCAGCCCTTCTCCACAACGAACTTCTCAACAAAATTCTCCTGTGTTACAATTAATCAGAACAAATACAAATCGAGACTCATTAAAAGATCGAGAGTTAGAAATTGAAACTATTGCACCACAAACATATTCGAAAAGCACTACAGATACATGTTCCTTCTTTAACATTGAATCAAGTTCTCATGACCAATCTAATCTAAAGTGTACCGTCCACGCAAACTCCAAAAATAATCGATATTCTGTTCCATTTGAATCAAGCTATATGGAACGCAGTGTATCTAAAACTGAAGTTGAATCAAAGTTTAGTAGGAATGCGCTCGAGCGGATTTGTTCGATAGGATATAATAATAGTTTATACAAACAAACTAATTTTAAAGATAATTTGTCTGGAGAAAGAGTACGTCTATGTTTCTTTGGAGTATTGGTTGAATTAAAGCGTCATGGTAAAAAACCATGGATTACTGATTGCACAGAGCAACTTATACAACTGATAGCCCATCACAAAAATGAAAAGCAAGCATGCTTAACATCTAAAATACTTGTGGAGGCTATCAAAGTTACTTTTGAGTCTCTTTATAAAAACCAAGAAACATTCTTTTTGGATTTGCAATGCGCATCATTGAGATTGGGTGATTTTTTATCCAGGAATGGCCAAATAGAAATAAACATTATTGAACTAAAGGAATATTTCGAAGATGTCATTTCATCATCCAAAGCTAGAGGACCAGCTCTTCATTTAGGAAGAAGTGTGGATTTAGTCGCATCAAAAGATCAAATTACAGGTTTTGATCTTGCAAGTAACTTTGCACATTCTAACTTGATCAAAAATACACGTCTTTATAAAGAGGACGATTATGTAATAAAAAAAAATGTTGAGTTTCAAGTTTTTCGAAAATGGTTAGCATCCTTCAAACCAAAGCTAAATACAAAAGATCTTGAAGAATTCTTAATAGATATTTCAGTTGTACCGAATGAAGTCGTATCTATGGATTTGTTTCTTCTGAAATGTTTTCACGAGCCTAAAAGATCTGTGGAGAATCTGAAACAGAAAATTCAATCAAATTATATTTATGCTGGAAAATTGAACAAAAAAAGGTTGGAATCTGATATAGCTGTATTTGAAACATTTGATCAAGATAGAAATAAATATTTGAAGTGGCTTGAATTTGTTAAAGCTGTTGATGCGACTACTCTTATGCTTACATTAGGGGAAACGTGTCAACTTGGGCAAATTCTTTTAATACATAAAAATGCTTTTGATTCGCATGACCGGATTCATTACAACGAACTGAGGAAAATTGTTGATAGATAAACGTGGAAAGTTTTGCATTTATTCCATATTAAGAAAGTAACGAAATTCTAGCTATAGAAGTCATGTTATATGGTTCCTTAATCTTTGGTTTGCTCACAATTTATAGATGTTCAATTTACCTTGAAATCGTCTCCCTTCCACAAGCCACTTCCAGTAGAGAAACTGTATGGCCGCAATGTTACCCCCGCTGGTACTTTAGCAGCCAATATTGGAAAATCTGTGGTTACATCCTCGGCTGGTGGTGGAAATGCCTTGACCAAAACTACTTCATCAGTATTTGCGTCTTTCAACCATATGAATTGAACATAATCGTCTTTTGTAGGTGAAACTGTTACGCTTACATTTACTGTCCTGTCGTCAGAAACTTTTACCCTAGGCATATACTTTTGAGGATCTCCACCAGTATTTGGTGTGTATATTGGTTTCCCTATGCTACCAATGAAGTTTGCCGTTTCAATAGCTTTTACTTGCTCATTAATAGATACAGCTGCCTCTGATGAACTAGGAATTCCAGTAAGGACACCACCTGTTAGAAGCACTAACGAAGTTGAAAACATAGATCTTCTAGACATTTCCTTTTGGATGATGGGTTCGTCTTCATGATGATAGTCCTTATTTTTTATATTTCCATACAATGCTAAATTTGCTCTAGTATTCAAGGAGGGAATAAAGCTCGATGAAAAACGAAGAGCAAAAATTATAAAAAATCCTAAAACTCTTCGAGTAGATGACATGATTCAAGTTTTGAGTCTCTAAATGGAATAGATTTGATTGGCAATAATATGAATGATGTCCCAACTGACAACTAATTTTATGAAAAGATCATTTTGGTGAGCGAAGAATATCTTTGTCTTCAACGAATCGGTATGGGCAAATTCCTATGTGACCAACATGCGACAATTTTGCAACTGGTGGTATTACAAGTGCTGCATCATATTACGTCATCTAAATAATGAGGTCTATCATTCTTGGTGCTCAAGTTGCTTAAAATTCTGAACAAAAAATGGCATGAAATGTTTCAAACTTTTTCTCGAAGAATTCAATGAAGGGGCATGAATTTTATCGATGAAAAAAATCCAATACATCGATTTTGCCAAATTATTACCAATTTATAGTAACAGCAGTAATTATTTCAATTTTCTTTTCTTATCCTGCACACGTGAAATAAGAGCATCACAATCTTCTACTAGGGGCAAACAAAAAGAGGTCAAATATTTTTTAAGATAGGTTCTTAAAACTATACTTTATCCAGTGGAAAATATGCTATGATTAGAATAAGTCATCATTGTATACATGAAAGGAAGTATTAATATTTGATCTAATAGCGCAAATAACATCTTTGAGAACAAAAATGATATTTTGTAGACATTCAACGCTCAATACACAGGAATCGATCACGTCGCTTTAATTTGTACTTGTATCCAGCATTGAAGTGGTCAAAGTGAAATCGGTTACCTTCATGTGACTTGATAAGTACTCAACATACATACTCTTAAAAAGAACACCGTTATTTCTGGAGTATCTTCTCGAAAGACTCACGAAATCCCCTAAATTTCAATATCAATAAAGATGCAACATAGCCGCATACCGCCGAAGTCCTACTTTTCTGCTGCAGATATCGAATCATTTTTTACAAAAATTACAAAAATGTTCATGAAATAGCTATTCATATTCAAAAGGAACATCTTTCGAGCCTTGCAATCCTGTAACAGGGTGAATATTTCCTTCCCTAGGAGGTGGTCCATGAAACTCTTCGATTCGACGCTCAATTGTCAAACACGAATGCGGTCGTCTGTTGTATCGCATATACAATGTAGGATAATCACAATTGAATTCATGGATTGCTTCATGGAGGAGCTTTTTGCGAGTTTTGGCTTGACGGTAGCGTCGAGCACTCCAAATACCAAGAGGAAAAAACAGCAAAGCCCCAGTTGCCAGCAACATTCCATCTATTTTCTTTTGTCGTGCTGGTTTCGTACGCTCGTTGAGTTTGCCAATTGCAGATTTGTAATCGTTGAAGGAAATGAGTCCTTTCAGATCCATGTTGTATGGATCATCTTCATACTTTTCATCGAAACCCCCTTGAATAACTCTCTTTGGAACAATTAGTTTCATTCTTGGAGGAGGTTGGCTTGCTTTATATTCAGGGACGTTTTCAATGCCCTCGCCTGATACCTCGTTCATCATTTTTTAGTTCACTTTAGTCGTTGTTGTTAAAATCCAATTTCAAACTATGTCCACATTTATCGATTAAAGTGTCCAGTGCAAAACAACGTACTATACCTTCTCACAGTAAATTACAGTTAAATAGTCCGTCTATGTACATCCATCAGTATCGAACACTCTCAATGAAAAATATGTACTCCATTTTATTCTTCGGAATTCCCATCACGACATTTCTGTTGGAGATAACAAATATGACGCAATAAATACGTCTAAAACCTCCAAAATAGCAACTAAGATATCAACAGGAAAATTGAGTTATGCTGACGCAGTTAGAAAAGCTAAAAAATAAGCATCAGGTGGAAATCGTAGGAACATTGAAGACAGAAGATAAATGTTCATTTTTAATTTAATCGGCTGTGGGCCCCCCTGACCAGGGCGGGTACAATGCCCCTTCCATGAAATGGTTATATTACTGAATACCCATAAAATTCAGTATTTTTTTTAAGGTAGGATTCTACACAAATTGAGTATGTTGATGGACGAATAACATGGTAACATTCATGAACATTGAAATATATTCAGCTTTGAATAAAAATCGTCCCTAATAGGGTGAAATGGTGTTTTAACTAGAATATTATTCTATCTAATCATCTGTTTTAGTTAGATGTAAATGTACCAACTACTTAAATGTATATAAAGCAATTTAGCATTTCTTTCCATGACACGATTACTATAACTCAAAAATATCTCTTCTTTAAACACAAACAAGATTATACGCACATATCTGGTATACATTAAAC
>Ga0209092_10001804_pt1 | contig 20389 bp, 25 predicted proteins | sample FraStrMetagenome_FD_187446 | JGI IMG/M metagenome (GOLD analysis project Ga0209092, IMG submission 187446) | Marine eukaryotic phytoplankton communities from Arctic Ocean - Fram Strait ARC3M Metagenome (SPAdes) (version 2) | ecosystem: Environmental > Aquatic > Marine > Oceanic | place: Fram... | reverse complement strand
GGCCTTACTATTGGGATTACTGATAGCATCATAGTGCTTTTTCATCCAATCTTATTTATTATATATATCATTGAGTTGTTTTAGATTTTTATCTCCACTATTAATACCTTTAATACTTTTTTCTAAAATATCTATTTTTTTATCAAGGAAAAATAATTGATTAAAATGATTATTAGGCAGTCCAACTTTATTAAGGCTACAATGATTTTTATAAGATTCTATAAATTTTTGCTTGTTAAAAAGCATAATAGCATACAGTGTCAAAAAAATTAATAATATAAAAAATAAGGTCATTTATAATATTAAGTTATATTTTAATTAGATTATAGGCTATTTATTAAATTATCGGCTTTCTTTTTGTTTTTTTCATGGCGTGTTTTATAATAATTATAAGCTGCTCCATATTTTTTATCTAACGCCTTTATTTTAGTATCTATTTCACTATGGTATTTATTTTGATGAAGAGCATATTCTAATTTAGAAACTCTATTACTTAATGCTTTAATATAAGAAATAGCAGAACCAGAATTAAAATTTATATAAGACTCAACTTTATTAGAATAAACAAGATATATAATGATACATATTGATAAAACTATTAATAAACTATTCATATTAATATAAAAAAATATAATATTTATTATGTATATTAATATTAATGGCTAATATTAACATTAAAACTTTAGATTATAATACCTTTCAGTCTTTAAAATCAGATAAAAATTGGAAACCTACCGAAGGATTAATGGTAGAACTTAATAATGGAGCAATGGCGCATTATGTTAAAAACACTAAAGGTGATCTAGTTTTTAGAATAAAAAAAGGTGTTAAAAATATGGATAAAATACGAAAAAAGGCATTAAAGGTTAAAAAAGAGAAAGCAAAAGAAAAAGCAAACCTTGCTGTTAACAAATTAAAAAAATTATATTTCGATGAGTCTAAAAATCTAAAGTATAGATGGTAAATAATTATACCATAAAATTAATCTTGAATTTACTATTACCATAATCATATATTGATAATTTATTAGAAATACACTCTACGAAAAATGATATATTCTTGTGATAAAAAGTATCCATGTGGGATTCATCTAGTAGAAGCAATCTACTTATAATATATACACCTGGACTAATTGGTTGGTCGTTATGGACAAAGGTGTTAAACATTTTTAATATATTATGTTTTTCAGTATTTGTAGTTGTTTTTAAACTAGAGTACTTCACATTACATAATTTATCTATAATACTTTTACCGTTATCGAAACTAAATATAGGTTCGTCATCATTTTCATCTATAACCGAGAAATTATATGTGTTAGGTTCACATGTCATATGTTCATCATTTCCTCCAAAAGGTCCAGTTATTTCTAAACATATATTATAGCAACCAAGTCTATAAGATGTGTCCATATCAACTTTAATTATTATTTTTATTAATAGATGAGAGTATATCAAATTTTTATTAACAATTAGTCAGTATTTTTTTCAGCAACAGTATCCTTGATTTTGATTATCATTTCCAGTCTATCGAAGCATATTTTTATTACACTAATAATATTTCTCGGATGTTCATTAATTTTTTCGATAGTATATTCATAAATTTCATCATAATTTTCTGAATCTAATTGTTTATTATATCTAGTAAGTAAAATAGCAATATTCTTAAAGTTTTCAGGTGTATGTATACCTTTAAACTGGTTAAACTTATCTCCATTAAAATTAGAATTTTTTAGCCCTTCTAGTTGCTCCTGATAATCTTCTATTATTCTGTCAATTACCTGATAATTATCATTATTAAATACTTCTTCTTCTAAATTTTCCCAATATATATCTTTCAATTTTTTATAAACTAAATTAGTGATTTTATCACTGTATGTAACAAGTTTATTACTATAATTATCTAAATAGTTTTGATAGTTAGGTGATAGTCTCTTCATATTAGTAAGAATTTTATTTGAAATTTCTTTTAATTCTATTACATATTCAGTTTTAGCAACATCGTTTGCGAATTTATCAATACCTTCTTGGTATCTATAATACATTTCACATAGTAAATCTAACTGTTGTTTGAGATCTTTTTCTTTCCAGTCTTCGAATACGATTTTAAAACTAAATAATTTCTTACCTAAAACTTTATATTCTTTAGATTCTTCATTTATTAAATTATAAATTTCAAGCGACCTGTCAAATACGGTTTGTTCTAATACTTCACGATTAGCATCCAAAAATGTATCAGGAAACATAGATATCATTAATACACTTGTAAAAATTTTAGAGTTTAGATATTCAGATGGAACATTATAATTCTCAGATAAGAAGCTGAGCATATTATCAAAAATAATTTCAGTCTCCTTAAAATTGGGTGTGGTTGTATATGCGATTAAAGAGTCGGCATCTCCTCCATGAAGATGTTTCCAAAATTGTGTCTGTTTTACATTTGAAATATGATTGTCCATAATAATTTATAGAATATTATTTTTAATTATAAAAAACGCTAAAACTATTTAAGGATAACTTATAATATATATATGTAGCCAAAGGGGAAAGCATGAGTGGTCTAGTTGGTTATGACGTTCGCTTTACACGCGAAAGGTGATGGGTTCGATCCCCATCTCGTGTATAAATAATATAAAAAATAAGTGTTTTTTAAATTATTTGAACAAAAACTTAATACATTTATCAGTGTATCGTTTTTCAATTAAACTACAGATGTCTTCAAATTTAGTAATGTTTTTAATAATTGGTTTATTACCTTCATAATTTACTACATTATCATATTCTTGATTAGATATTATATTACTTATTGTACTATCGTTGTATTCTTTACATATTGTATTGTATTCAGTTATTGACCTATTTCCTCTTTTTTTATTATATTCTAGTGGAATAGGGAATAGATTACCAATTCTATCTAGATCAATTTCTCCACTATATTTTGTTGAAAATGGAATTAGATGCTCAATAGAATAACTATTATTAAGCATATTAATGGGAGTTGTTAATCTAACAATAATACTATAAAGTATTTTATGAAATATATTTAAAACCTTTCTTTTAGACCCTTTAACTTTTATCACAGATGGTTTATTGTAGTATTTAATAGCTATTTCAAGAGAGTTTTTTAACAAATCCTTACTAATACTATTAAGAAGATATTGATGGTTACTAATAATTTTCTTACAAATTGAGTCAATAAATCCCCCACCAGCTTGATAGTAAAGTCTATCTTGACCACTATATATCTGAAATAATTTAATTTCTTCTTCATTCATGGTAGACTTAAATTTAAAAAGAGTTCTTTGAATAACATGATAGAAGCAAGCAATAGATAATTTATCCACAATATCTTGTTCAGATACCTTTTCATTTGACATTGATATCACCGATACTAAAAGAAGTATTTTTGTATTTTCCTTAAATACTGATGAGATACATCCTTTTTTTCCATAAATTTTATCATTAACGTATTCATTAGATATATTATTAAATACTTGATTAAGAATACTAGCAGCTTTAATGCTTTTAATTGTAAAATCTTCATGATTAAATTCATTAAATGAATCTTTACAAATAGTGTCAACTGAATTCATAATTTTATAAAGTCTAAAAATATATCCCAATCCTCTAGAGGTATATTCTTTCAAATATTTACATTTATCTTTCATTGTATTCTGAAGACCAATAAAGTAATCAAATATGTTAATATTTTCAAGAGTAACTTTTACATCATTGGATAATATTTCATTTTCATCTCTCAAACTATAATACTCTTTAATTTTTTCAAGTATTTGATAATTAATTACATTTTTTCCAAGAACTAAATTAGTTGAATATAGGATTGATGCTAATAAATCATTTTCTGATAATTCATTAGAGTGTTTATTAATTGAACTAAAAATTTCATTATATTCTTCATAACTTCCACCACTAAATAGGTTAATACTTATTTTAACTACATCTGTAAATTTATCTCTTTTTTTACCATTGAGTAAAAGCTTATCTTGTATAGATATCATTATTTTTTCTAATTCGATAAATTCAGACATAGCTAAATCTTTAGTATATTCATTTATGCCATCAATATCATTTATTCTTCTAAATGATGTTATGGTATCATAGTCTATTGTTTCATAAAATTCAACAGGTAGATAATTTTTTAAATTATTAAGTTCTTTTTCCAAAACAAATTGGAATATATCTAAGGGTCTTGTGATAAATGATATTATCGCATTTAATCTATTATTTCCATCAATACTAACATAATAGGTTTCATTATTTTCAATAATTGTTCCAAATGAGAAAGCAGCTACACTATTTTCTGTTCTATATATGAATAAGATGTATTCAGAATAAGATGGTTTTTTATTATGTTTGCCAGGTGTTTTTATCCATCTTAATTTTCTTTGAAATTTAGGTTTAATTATTAATGCTAACTTTTCATTTAGAATTTTAACTGTCCATACAGTGTTATCTATTCTGAGTTTGCTCAACATTTTTACGAATAATTTTTAAAATATATTAAATATCAAATTTATGAGTTATTAAAAGCTTTCGAATAAAAATAATTATAACTAGGATATTTACCATGAATTTCTCTATAAAATAAAGCAATAGGTGATTTTATAAGTGTAGATTTTTTCTGTAAATATTTTTTAATAGTTCGTTGAAGTATAATGAGTAGATAAGTTTTATCCCTAAGAAAATTAGTATCATTATATGAATATTTATAAATAATTGCTAAATATGGCATATTCATATTTGAATTTGTTACCCTATAATCCATATTTCTATGTAGAATTATTTGATTATATCTATCTATAAAATCATCAACAGTATTATCATCTTCAGAAAATAGGTTCCAAAGTGTTTTTTTTATACTGTAGAATCCTGGCAAATTATTACTATTAATTAGATTATGTTCATCGGATGAGTAATTTTGTATAATTGCTAACTCATAAGACATATATATTATTACAAAAAATTTTGATAATTATATCACATTTAACAAAATTTCAAATAAAAGGCTACTAAATGGAACAAATATCAACAAATTCATATAATAATACAAATAAAAGTTTGCTTATTATGAAAACAGAGGATATAAATGAATATATAGATAATTTAATGAAAAATAGAAAATGGGATAAAATATGCGACTATAAAATCGATAGTGATAGATATAAAAGGTGTAAATCTGTTGTTAATAACAGATCATTATATTCAATACTACATCATAACTTCTATCGAATGCCTGGAAATAAACAAGGATTTATATTAGTTAAAATCTCTGGACAATATGGTATAGATAATTATAATATTAAACTGACAAATACAGACTTTAAAATTAAACTGGAAATTATTCTACACTATACTCAGGATAAATATATCGATCGGAAAAATAATGAGCCTGAATTGTGGTCATATTTAGGAGGTTATAATATGGATATAGTAAGAGAAATATATGTTCCTAATATAGATTTATCAAGGCAATTTGAAGATATAGATAGTTATCAAATTTTAGATCTAATAAAATATTTCGAAGAGATACAGGAATATATTCCAAAAGGTCAAATTGAAAACATGCGACTACATACCCTTGTTCCTGATAAGTGTGATTGGTCTGGATTGGAAAATCAGTACTGGAGTGAAATAAGTAAAGATATAAACACCCTGATTAAAAATGGAACAGGATTGCTATCATCTATAAAAGACGATATATCCCTAGAAGACTTTATTAAAAATAATAAACATATGTATCTAATTCCTAATGCTGTCGATAAACATCGTCATATGTAGATAATTTATCTATTGTAAGCTCTATAATAGATTCTTTTTTTGTTTCTTTTGACAAATATCCTAATTTTATTTCTTTACCTGGATTAAGATAAATGTAACAAGGACTTTTCTGATTGTAGTAAGTTCCTATTTCCTCATCATTTATAGATACAATACTATCAAAATCTTTCAAAAAGTTATTTTTAGAATCTTTTATACAATATCCTCTTACTGGATTGTTAAAGAATTTATAATGATACATATATAGGTTGTCTACAGGATAAAGTGAACAATTAATAGTTCCACCAATATAATTAGAGTTATTACTAATAATATATTCAACTACATATTTGATGATATATCCTTTAGTTCCATAATTAAAGTTATCGCCCCCAGGCATACCGTTTGATACAATAGAACAAACAAGTCCTTTATTATTAAATACCGGCGATCCGGAATTTCCTTTTAATGTTGGAGCAGTAAATGATATACATTCAACAGTATTTTTTGATATAAAAGATGAATTTCTAACTATTCCTTCCACTAATGAACAAATTTCTGCTCCAATAGGATTTCCAATTACATAGCATTTATTTCCAATTTTAATATCATCTCCCCACATGACGTGATTGTGATTATCCATCTCTAAATTATCAAATTTCAATACGGCAATATCAGTATATCCCGCAACTCCTATAACCTCACATTTATTAAAAACATGCTTACCGGTTCCATTGAAATTAGGAACAGTTGCGTATATACTATCCACATATTTATCACGGTGACCATTTTTTGAAAATACAGCATGTGCTACGGTGATTATATATAGTCCAGGATTACATCCTATATGTTTGTATATAAATCCTGTCGATGAAAATTTACAATTATTTTCAATAGTTAATATCGATACTATAGTATCATGCATATTATCGTATATATCAGAAGCAGTTAAAACCATATCGTTAGACATTATATATAAGTAATTAAAAAATTATTTATGATATAACTTAATTTTTAAGATTTTTATTTGACTCTGATTTTACTATGTCAATTGCTTTAACAAGATAATTAAATCTTTTATCTAAAATATTACAATGGGATATTAAGTCTGATAGTTCTTTCTTACAATTAACACTTCTCCAATTAGCTAAATATTTCTTTTTATGTTTATCTATTTTGGAATTAATTCTTTTTAAATCTTCTCTTATTTTTATTATCATATCGTGTATTGATTCTAAAGACATTTCCATAATACTGTGACTATGCTTTGTATTTGATTCTATTGTTTTTGTCATTTCTTCATACATCTTTATTTTAGCACCAACATCTAAATCTCTTAATACTTTATCAACATCTGACGAATAATAAAATATATCTTGAATATTATTGTATATACTATATGATGCATCAGATATAGCCTGTGATAATATTTGTCTACCTATGAGGGCAGAAATTACTTCTGTGCCGATTGTAGCAGCCATTATTATAAATTATTTATAAAATTTTTATATGTTATTTTTTAAATTTAGTATTTAATATTTTCTTTCATTATCTCAAAAAACCAAAATTGAATAGCTACAGCAGGGACACATTTCATATATCCAAAAAAAAGCCCTCTATATAATCCTAATATTCCTTCATTCTTAACAACTTTATGAAAACAGTCAATTATTCCATCATATTTAGGAACATCTTTTGTAAATCCTTGTAACTGTAGGCGTCTTCTTATCAAATCAGTAGGATATGTGATAGATAAAGCAGTCATTCCTGCCAATCCACCCGAAATTATGACATTATTAGTAAGTTTTTTATATTCATTATACATTGTAAAGTTTATAGCATTATAGGGAGTAAATCCAATAATAGACATTCTTAAACCTCTATATAAATGAGAAATAGGTGTCTTTTTAAAAACATCTAATAAATTTTTATAATGATCGCGATTAGACTGTAAACATAATCTACTTCTGGCATTCTCGAGCGGATATGTAAGAGCCATTGCTGTCATACCAGCTATAGAACCAGAATAAAAATTTATAAAAGTTTTATTAGGCACTGATGTTTTTAAATAATCACAAGAAGCTAAATATTCGTATATTGTAAAATTAATAGCATTTTGAGGCATAATTCTTATACAATTTGTAAGATTACCTTTCCATAAACCAAATATACCTTCTGTATTAATAACTGACTTAAAATTAGAATTAGGCATAAATCTATTTTGACTTTGAATTTTAGCAAGTTCTATAGGTGCTGTTACCGTGCGCGATAATGCTCCTGAAACAGCTCCAAATATAAAGTCTCTAATATCCATTTAAAATATATTTATATTTTTAAATTAATATAAGTATATTAGTTATTCAGTGTATAATTTTGTTATATATCTTCTTTTTGTAACATTATTCCATATATTTTCAACTTTATGATTTACTCTTTCTGGACCAACAAGTAAAACTGGTTGTTTAAGCATGCCTGTAGTTTGTGAATATGGAACAGGTTGAGGAATGTCAATATGATTTTTATTTCTGGCTAAGCAGCCCGTTGAACATGGCATATTCTTAATTTTTTTATAATTAAATTCTAACATAGATTGTGTTTTATATGGAGTGTTTTGATCTTCACATGTATAAGTTTTTCTATTTAATCTATTTACATCATCTGAAATAGAACCACATTTATTTTGATATTCAGGTATCATATCTTCATGTGTAAAATCGAAAAATCTAGTATTTTGACACATAGTATTTGATAATAAAGCTGGATTATTAGTGCTAATTTTTTCTGAACAGTCGGGGGCACTATATCTTTTTTCTGGACATTTTGAATCATTATTTCCTAATCTATAAAGGTTAGATTCTACATCAACATTTTGAAAATAAATAGATGCGGGTGCTTTACCTGGATAAAATTCATTTTTTTGTTCACTTGTAACAGCTATTATGTGGTTATCATGATTTCTATTGGATTTAGGTATATCATTTTTATCAATATATTTGTTACATACTTTAAAGTTTCCTCTGTAATTCGGTATAATAGGTGTTTTATTTTCAGGAAAATTTCTAGAAAATATTTTACTATTTTCAGTAGCAGATTTTTCATAATTGCATAGCATCACAGGACATGATTTAGATTCATTATTTGTAGAACATCCTAAAACTTCATAATTATCAAAATCTGCGGGACATGGGGATTGTACATGATTTTGTTTATTGGAATTATTACAATCGTTTAAATAAAGGCAACTAGATTTATCTCTGGTATTATAACTACAGTATAAACTACTCATTTATAATATAGTAATAAAATATTAATTTATTGAACCCTTAGAATTAAAAGTTTCAATATTTTCTATAACAACTTAAATATTTACTACACTAGTTTTTTCGATATAATAGATATAAGAGAATGAATATTATGCATTATATCATATTTAGTATTTTTGGTTATCAAAATTAGTGATAAAATTAAGACAACATTTGTTACACCATGATTCATATCTTCAATATTGTCTCTATCCTGTTTCGTATTGAATAAAATATCCATAATATCCGGTCCAAAATTGGTATTTGAATCTTCATGATGTTTTACATGTGTAGGGACTTTTAATATATGATAATTTATCATATGAAAAGATGTATATAAAAATGTAGTAAATAGTAGAACATCATTGTCTAATAACTTTATTTTAAAAACATCTTCTACAAACATATTCATTATAGCAAGAGATAGTCCGCCACTACCTAATATATTAACTACAGTTTCAATTAATTCAGCATACCACGTAGTATTTATTTTAGGATTATGATGAAAACCATGAAAAAATGTCATTGGAGGTATATTATGGGCTACAATATGAACTATATAAGCCCAAAAATAAAGCACTCCCCCTGTAAATATAGCTCTAGATATATTTTTATTAATTGAGCCTATTATTATACATGCGATAACAATACTTAAATTATATATTATATTAACTTTGAAAAATTTAAGGGAATTTTTAATGATTCCATCTTCTTTTTTATAAATAACATTCTTCATTATGTATATTTTATATCCATATAATTTTTTAAATCATTTTTCACTAAATAAAATAATATTTTAGTTCCAATTATCGAAGCACATATAAAAATATATTGTAGTTGAACTTCAAATTTACGATTACTATTATAGTTAATAGGGAAATATCTATTAAAAAAATCCACTACACTATCACCCCAAACTTCTTCTTCTATTTCAGTTAGAGGGCAATTATGAACAACAATATTTGCCATAATTAAACCAATACATACAAATAGTGAAAATCCCAAAACTTTGATATCAAAACTAAATACAGAAACTATAAACATGATGTTAATTATAATAAAATGCACTGTTGATACTATAAAACCTTTTGCATATTTAAATACAGGTGTTTCGGCGAATTTTTTTTTAACGGATGTGTCGAGCTTTACAAGATTGTCTTTTCCCATCTTTTATATAATATTAAAAGATTAGAATAAAAATTTGATTATAACAAATTAATATTAAAAAATAATAATTTCTATTGATAAACATGGATATTGAGGATTTTGGTCAAACTCCTATTAATACTATTCAATATACTAAAGAAGACAACTTTTATAAGTTACATGAAATTTTTGACAAAAAATATGCTTCTAGTTATAGATATTCTGATGTAGTTCAATCGCAAACTGATCCAGAATTTCAAAAAATCGAAATTAATGCTAAATTATTAGCTATGTTTGAGAAAATTATGCCAGAAGCACATAATACTAAATTTTCTAGTTATAAAGACTTCAATAATTTCTTTAAGAGTATGAGACATGTGTTTGGTAAGAAATATGGTATATTATGTAATACCAAAAAGCCAATATTATTGGCCCATTATAGAGAACTTGTGAGACAAAAGCGAATCAAGCGAAACTACGATATGGAAAAGTTTATGAAATTATGTGGATCTCGTAGCAGATCAGGAGTTATAAGTGTAACAATTTTCACCAGTGGGGAACTACTTGGTGAAAATGGTGGTAAATCTAATAATAATACAATTAAAACAGGAGGTTGTCCAATGGATTGTCATTATTGTCCTTTCGAAAAGTTGGAAGTAAATGGTAAGATGGTAGCTATTCAACCACGTTCTTATCTTAGCACCGAACCAGGAAATATGCGGGCTACTCAAAATAAACATCATCCTGTTGGTCAAGTTTACGACAGATGTCGTCAGTTACAAAATACAGGTCATATTTCTAACAATCCAATTGAAACATCTAAAATTGAAGGTATTATATCAGGGGCTACATTTCCATTTTATCCTGAAGATTATCTTAGATGGTTTACCACTTGTATGTATTATGCGTATAATACTTTCTATGAATGGGAAGAAATGAGACCAATGATGTCTTTGGAAGAGGAGAAAATTATTAATGAAAAGGCTGCTCTTAGAGTAATTGGATTGACAATAGAGACACGTCCAGATTACGTCACTCCCAAGACAAAAGATGGAAGTATAGACTTTTCACAACTGAAATTATTTAGAGAACTTGGTGTTACGCGTGTGCAGATTGGAGTCCAAAGTACAAAGGATGATATTCTAAAGAAAGTAAATCGCAAATGTACTAATAAACAAAACAAGTTAGGTCTGAGAAGACTGAAACAAAATGGATTTAAGTCAGATATACATATTATGCTAGACTTACCAGGAAGTAGTCCTGAAATTGATATGGAAGTTATTGATGAGATTGTGGATGACCCTGATTATCAAGCTGACCAATGGAAGATTTATCCTACAGAAACCACACCATTTACAAAGATTCGTGAATGGTATATGGCAGGAGAATATAAGCCGTATGCCGAAGATAATTCAAATGGAACCGCTTATAAGTTAATAAATGTTATTAGTTACGCAATGACTCGTGTTCCAGAATATATTAGAATCAATCGTGTTGTCAGGGATTTTCCACACAAATCTATTGATGGTGGGTTGAAATATACTAATGCTCGTCAGTTGGTTAATCAGAAAATGAAAGAGAATGGTCTTGTATGTAGAGATATTCGCGAAAGGGAAATTAAGAACAAAGGAATAGATTTGGAAGATATCAGATTGAATGTTAAGCATTATAAGAGTTCTGGAGGGGTCGAATATTTCATATCTTTCACTAATAACAATAGAGACACACTTTATGGATTTATTCGACTAAGACTTAACCTTGATATGAGTGATGTAATGGATAGTATTAAGGGATGTGCTCTTATTAGAGAGCTTCATGTTTATGGCGCACATACTTGTGTGGGAAAAAAAGTAAAAAATCGTGCACAGCATATAGGATTGGGTTCCAGTTTAATTAGTAAGGCCGAAGAAATAGCAACTATATGTGGTTTTAAGAATATTGCTGTAATTTCGGGAATAGGTGTAAGGGATTACTATCGCAAACAGGGATATATTGTTGGAAAGGATGAATATATGTTTAAAGAGCTTCCAGATTACTTCTGGTTTATGCTTAATAGGAATTATTTGAATGGAATTTATGAATCTTTTAAAAGTATTCTGACAATGATGTCAATAATATATATGTCACTCTTCATATATTCAATCTATATACAGGATTATCGTAATAATAAGTCATAATTTACTCCGGAAATTATATTTAAGGTGTGGATATTATTATACATCTATATAATATACATATGAGTGAACTCATATCCAGAGAAGGTAATATATTAAACCTAAAATATGGAAGTAGTGTATCTTTATCACTATTGAAAAAAGCTGTAAGTCATCCAATTAATGCAACAATTGGTGGATTAGTAGCGTTATGGGGAATAGGTATTGTCCCTCCAGGTAATATGATTAGAAATAAGTCAATAAATAATCCTATGGAACTATTTATGTTTTGGTTTGAACTTTATAATAAAACCTATAATTAGAGTCTAAGTCTTTTATTTAGTCTGCCTCCCCAAACTATACTAGATAATTATAATTAATTATACAGTATAAATGAAAAAATATTTTATTATATTAAATGTTGTTAGATATAATAAAAATAGTAGTATTAACTTGTTTAGTAGTTTATCTCTATAATAGATTTACAGGTAAAATAAGAGAAGATTTTTTGAATTATAAAAAATGTAATAAACTTATATTAGGAAATCGATTAGATTCAATATTTAAGGAGGCAGGTATTAAAAAAGATACTGAAAAATGGGATTTATTCATACCATGTGGTTATACTAATGTTGAAAAAGAATTAAAAAAGTTAAAGGTCTTTAATAAGACTCAACAGATCTTTGCTATAGATGGATGTGATAGAATAGTGAGTAAATACTATCTGTGGAAAAATTTAACATCAAGATTTGGTAGTAATTATTCGCAGTTTGTTCCTAAAACTTATGGTAATGATATCAAAGGTATTGCCAAATTATTAACTAATCACAAAAGTGGTGATAAATATATTGCTAAAAAGGATGTTCAAGCACAAACAGGATTATTGATTATTAATAATATATCAGAGTTAAAACAGGTGATTATAGATCGTAAATATCTTGTCATCCAGGAATTATTAAATAATCCTTTTTTAGTTAATAGTAGAAAAATAAATATTCGAGTATATTTTTTAATAGTTTGTAAAAATGGTAAGATAGATGCGTATATTCATTCTAACGGGTTCATGTATTATACACCTAATAAATTTAATTATGATTCAAATGATAAAAATTGCCATATTACTTCAGGATATGTAGATAGAAAAGTATATCAAGAAAATCCATTAACATTAAAAGATTTTTATAAATATTTGGATAAGAATGGTCACAGTTCTAGTAATTTCAAACATAATATTAAGGATTTATTTAAAAATATTATGAAAGCAGCTAATATACCTATATGTAATACTAAATCATTAGGTAATAATGTAAGATTCCAATTATTTGGCGCGGATGTCGCACCAGATAACAATTTGGAAGTTAAGTTGATTGAAATAAACAAAGGTCCTGATCTAGGTTCTAAGGATGATAGAGATAATCAAGTTAAAGATAAAGTAGTTAGAGATGTATTTGATATTACAGGTTTGATAAGAGGTAAATCGTTTAACGAATTTATAAAAATATGATAAGATTATATAAACTTAAAGATGATTAATTATTATATAATTAAATGAGTTCAAATCAAACAGTTTTTACACGGGATGAAGTTTCTAAATATTTTAAAGAAAATAAAACAGAATTACATATCTTAACACCTTGTTATGGAAGTATGGTATTTCTACAATATACTTCATGTCTTATAAATACTATTAAATTATTAGAAGGTGTAGGTGTGAGTGTTGTTCCACATTTATTAGGAAATGAGAGTCTTGTCCAGAGAGCCAGAAATAGACTTGTATCGGATGCGTTACAATTTAAAAGCATGACTCATATTCTATTCATTGATGCGGATATAACATGGAATCCAAATGATATTTTAAAACTATTACTTCAACAAAAAGATGTGATTGGTGTCGCTTATCCATTTAAACACTATTTTATGGATAGAATTAAACCTGAATTTTTAGAAGAATTAAGCAGACGTAATCAAGGTCCGTATAATAAAGATATTCCACAAGAAAAGTTTATGATACATAATTTATTGAAATATAACTTAAACTATAAGGATGATGGTGTTACAGTTGAAAATAACTTATTATTAGTTAAGCATGTTCCCACAGGATTTATGATGATAAAACGACATGTATTTGAACAAATGAGCGAACGATTTGATATTAAATATAAATCATTAGAAGATAATGGAAATGATAGAGTATTTCATGCTTATTTTGATTGTTGTATAAGAAATGAGAGATATCTTTCAGAAGATTGGTTTTTTTGCGACCGTTGGAAGCAAATGGGTGGTAAGATATATGTAGTTCCTGACATAACATTAAAACATACTGGATTATGTCATTATGAGGGAAGACTGCTATCTCATATAAGTTAAATATATTTTATATAACTATATTATATAATGTATAATTATCAAAAAGCTGGTAGTAGACAGTGTATTCTTTGGCAAAAAGAATATATGTCTGATGTTTGTATTAAAATAAAGAATTTTGACAATTGTTTAAATCTATGTGAAAATCATACATTTTTGAAAGATTTATTTTTTAGTGATACTTTTACTAATTTATTTGATGTTAGTAATTTAATAGATGATATTGAAATTTTTGTTAAAAACTCTGGAAAATCATGTGAGACATTTCAAAAAAATAAATGGGTTCCATGTAAATCAGATTGTTATACCTTAATACATAATATGGTTATGAAAGAGATAAATTCAACCGCATATATGCTTAGATTAATGTCTAATAGTTTATTAAAAATATCCGATGAATTTTCATTTTATTTTGAATATGACGGGGAGTTACTAACAGGACTATGGGAAAATGATAAAAATAGATTTAATATCAAAACAAATGACAATTCTAAGCCACGAACAATTCTTGGCTTTGGTCCAAGTGCGTCTGGAAAAACATATTGGGCTAATAATATTATCAAAATGTTTAATGAGCAATTTTCTGGTAATTTTCCAAAAATTTTCATGTCGGTAGATGGTGGAATTTGTAGAGAAATGTCTGAAGTATATCAGACTGTTATAAATAAAGTAGAAAATAGCTCTTTAGGAGGATTAACAAACCTCGTTACCGCAGGATTAGGTAGAACAAAGACAATATTCAAATCAGGAACAATAAAAAAGACTCTCAATAAATATTTAATTGAACAGAAAAAATCTGGAAATAGAATAAGTATTTATGCTCCTATTACATTAGGTGGTTGTATTAGGTCACTATGTAAAAAAGATTACAAAGCATTTTTAGATATAACCGACGATAAGAATTGGATAGGTTTAATGATATATCAACATAAGTCTGGATTAGAATGTCCATATAAAAATAAATATAGATGCGTAGGATGTACTGAGAGTGGTAAAATGCGTGAACTTGGAGAAGGAAAAAAATATAGTAGTGGAGCATATCATAATTCAATTAGAAATGGTTTTATAGCGATCAAAAATTCTAAGTTCTGCAGATTATTAATACATAACTCTGGAGGATATAAATATAAGAGTAAATCAGGTGAAACTTTATTTTCAAAATCGATAATAACTGAATATCCTATAAATGGTGAATTTAAATTTGATAAAATAGATAAGAAATATAATAGTGTATTCATTCAACAAGGAATTGAAAAATGTATATAATTAAATAACTATAATATATTCATTATAATTATTTACAATTGACCTTAAGACAAGCTTTTTTACACCATTTACCATTATTCTTATAATTTTCTCCATCACATAATCCCTCTACCCAGTCAAACCAAGCAGCAGCTTTTTCCGATTCTTCGATCGCCTGTATGCCTAGGCTTCTATCTGCTGTATAAAACGCTTTTCCTTTGACTAAAAAAGAATGAACTCGTGCGTATCCCCATTGCTGAGCATTTGCTCCTGGACGATGACCAGTTCTCCAAGCAGCCATGCCCTTATCAAACACTTTTTTAACGATTTCAAGGGGAACGCCTGTAAGTTCAGATTTTGATTCTAAAGATGTAGCATTTGGAAAAAACTTCTTCCATTGTTTTGTATATCTAGAGGGTTTCGTTTTTATTCGCTCACCATCTCTGAAATCGGTTTCAAAATCCTTATAAGCTCCAGGGTCTCTATGATCAGTTTTTGACCCTTTTTCTATTCTTTCTAATCTTTTTTTTGTTTCTTCCGTATTTAAACCTTCAAAATATTTATCGGGAGCATATACATTGGCATTATCTAATATATCTTTTTTATCATGATTGTTACCACCTAATTGATTGATATATTTATTCAAAATCTGTCTGCCTAATTTTGACGTTATATTAACGCGTCTATTAGTATTTGGATTTATTATAGTATGGTAGTTATTCATTATATAATTTATAAATGAGAAATTTATATATATTTAAAGATTTTTAATAATAAATATACATCGATGAAATCTTCAGATAAGCTTTATAAACCTCGCCCTTTAACTAGTCCTGTAAATAATGATAATGTAAATGATAACTCGGAATGGACTACCGTTGAAAATTCCAAAGTAAAGAAACCCGAAGTGAGAAACAAATTACAGGAGAAAAAACGCCGTAATCTTGAATATAGATTAAATAAAACCATTAACGAGTATCTTGATTCTGTAAAAGATAGTAATAAAAACATATTTGTTATGACTTTATTGGAAAAAAATATACAAGCTAAAGAGGATAGTATGTTAAAAACTAGATTAAATAAAATATTATATGATCTCGATAAGAATTATGAAGCTATTAAAACAGCCAGAAGCTTTGGTTATTTTAACAAAATCAAAGGATATGTAGAGGGCAATATTTCGAAATTAAATAGTTTAGTAAATGAAGATAATTTCTATGAATTAGTAGGAAATAATTTACTTATCGACAGCGAAGGATTTCTTTTATCTGAGAAGGATGAATATAAATCTGAAATGGAAAAATTTTTACTTGAACTCAAAACTAAAGAATTAAAAGTTGAAGATAAAACCGAAACTAAACCAGTTCAAGTGATTAAAACTAAGAAACATGTATTTTCTACTAATAGTGCTAAAGTTAAATCTAATAAGTCGTTTGCATCACTATTTAAATAAACTAAAAATATTATTTATAATCTATTAATAATACTTTTATATAGTCAAAAATATATCGCCACCTTGATCACCTGGTAATTTTCCTAATGTGGGAATCTGACAGTAATTGTTAGGTATAACCGACATTAGGTAATAAAATAATGATATCACGGATCCATTAGTATATTTATAATTTGGATAACTTAGTATTGCTCCAACAAACGGAGAGTTACCTCCCCAACCAGCATCAGCTACTGATTCATCATCCATACCAGCATTAATAATTATACGATTACGCTTGTTAAATATTTTCTGTATTTTAGGAGAGCAACTATTAGTAATCGAACTTTTTTTCAAACCTCTTGTTGACAAGGACATTCCCGAAAAACAACAATCTAATAGTATTAGTACATGATTACAATTAAGATATTTAACCCAATTTGATATATCATTCATTGATATTAAATCTCCGGGAGTAGAATTTGTAGGAGAGTTTATGGGAACTATAAAGCCATAATCAATGTTAGATATATTTAATGTTATACCATGTCCATGAAATGAAAAAACTAGTAAATCATTTTTGGTAAGTTTATTATAAAGGTCAGTCTTAAATAGCTTTTCTATACTATTTTTATTAGCATTTGTTCCTAATAGGGTGTCACCTTTAAAGCCATATTTATCCTTAAAGAAAGATGTTATAGATAACGCATCGTTTTCAGCACAGTTTAATCTATTAAAATGGAGGTAATCATTAATTCCTATTGAATATATATACTTATTACTATAACTTAGTTTATTGGGATTATTAAATAGCGTAGAAATTTTGGTAGAACTTACTTTAGGTCCTCTAAGTTTTGATTTAATATTAGTATAATAATAAATCTTCAAAAATAAAAGTCTATTATGAGAATTAATCAAGGTTTTATATAAATTACGCTGTAAAAATAATTCTAATCTAACACTATTTATTTTCAATACTTTCCTATTATTAATTATACTCTTCAATCCTTCACATCTGATTATAATGGTATACCTTGTTAGTTCAAATATTTTTATGAAAAATTTTAACCATTTTTCCATATAAATATTGTTTTTTAGTTATTTTTAAGCCTAAACAATTGAATTGAGAATGCTCTTACCTATTACAGGATTTTTACCTAACCCAAATTTATACGCAGTGTCTTTATCTTTTCTATCCACGTTATAATTTAGATTAATCTTACCTCTAAGAGGTTTAGTAATTGGTAAACCTTTATTGGCTCTTATATAATCATTTTTTTTATCAAAATATCTTGTTATCATTGTATAGTTAGGAAACATATTGTAATACACATCTCTCGCAAAAACAGCAGGTCCTCTGGCACCTCGCCATAAACCACCTACTTGGTCACCTACCCATCTACCTGGATTCGTTACCATATCCATCATACCAAAATCTTCAACACGATGCTTTGTTAAAATAGCAGTTATTATCAAAACACTTAACAAGATAAAAACAATATTATTAAACTGACTGTCCATTATAATAAAATTGAGAAAATTATATTTAACAAATTAAGCTTTTTTTATATTAATCCTAAATCTTTTCTTATCCTGGTGGCAGAAATACTTTCAGTGTAAGGTAAATAGTGAATATTTATTTTAGTCTCTACAAATTTCTTTCCAGGAAAGGTCTGATTATCAGCGCCTCTAATAAATACCGAATTTTCTTTGTTATCAGATTCAGATATAATTCCTATTAATGCATCTGTAGGGTCAGTTGAATTAATTATAAAAATTCTATCACAATAAGGTTTTAAATCCTTTAATCTATCTTCAAGTTTTTTATGAGCATTCTTTGGTAGATTTTTAAGCTTCTCAATACTGTCATCGTCGTGGATGCCTATTATTAATTCTTTTCCAAATTCTCTCATAGTTGTTAAAATTTTCTTATGACCATAATGAAATTGATCGAAACAACCTACACTAAATACTCGTTCATATTTTTCTTCTGAATTGATCATATTATTAGTATTAGAAAAAAAAACATATCGTTCTTATTTATTGAAACTTAATAAAGAGAAATCTATTGTTTTACAATTGATTTAGGAGACGTCGCATAGTAATATCCTCCTTTACCAGGTTTCTTAGGTTTTCTCCAATCATCTCCATAATGTTCCTTTAAATATTTTTCTGTATCTACTGGGATATTAACGGGAACACCATTAAATTTAACGGGTTTAATATTGAAATCACTTACTCTATATTTTATTTGCTTGACATAATCTGGTTTTCTATAAGATGCCCAGTATATATATTTTTTATTTCCTATTTGTTCGTGATTGTGCACAAATATATCTATCTTTGCATATTTACCTATAGGACTTTTTGGTAAATAAAAACTCATTTCAAAACCTCTTTCAACATCTCCTAAATTTCTATAATTATGAAATCCTTCTGCTTCCATTTCATCTATTAATCGAAGTGTATAATCTTTTCTATAAATACCCACATCCAAATCATAATCATGGTCAAGAATTTTACCTTCTCTATAATATCCTAATAAAGTTCCGGACGATAAAAAAAAAGGAATATTTAGTCTATTCATTACCTTGGCAGTTTTAGTTAGAATGTCAGAATATATTTCCTGTTTAATGGTTATAAATTTACTCAAAGACATTCTAGTTTTTGTTCCAAAGGTTTCTATATTTTGTGTATTAAATTTTAATATAGTAAATAAAACAAACGCACATAAAAAAATTGCTAGTATTTCTTTCATACTTATATAATTATTATATAATTATTTCTATTTATGTAAATTTATAGCTACATAATAATAATATCTACCATTACTTTTAAAATCAGACCTGATTAGTTTAGTTGTTTTTATACTATCCATAATATTTCTTATTTCCACATTTTTATCTTTAATAATAAAGCCAAGTTTAGTTAATGTTCCATCTCTCTTACTATAAACTGCTATAGCATTAGAAT
>Ga0209092_10001803_pt1 | contig 20394 bp, 15 predicted proteins | sample FraStrMetagenome_FD_187446 | JGI IMG/M metagenome (GOLD analysis project Ga0209092, IMG submission 187446) | Marine eukaryotic phytoplankton communities from Arctic Ocean - Fram Strait ARC3M Metagenome (SPAdes) (version 2) | ecosystem: Environmental > Aquatic > Marine > Oceanic | place: Fram... | reverse complement strand
GTTTATATAGAAGTAACAGTTAAAAATGAGTTCAATTAAACGTATTACTTAGACACTCTTATGTACGTACAAGTATATGGAAAATATTACTAACATAAAATCATTCCCAAACTGCTTGTACCTGTACATAATTGTGGAATCGAACGGAGGACATCAGAAGTTAGTATCATTCAAATACAAAAGAATTTAATTGTTAGGTTTTCATATCGAGGAAAGGCTGCAAAAGAGCGATCAGAAAAGAAATGAGCACAAAAACTAAATCAAGTGTCATGAGTGATTTTCGGTTTTGGACCACGACAGGATTACTTACAGCTGGGGGTATTTTAGGGGGTTTGACAGCAGGATTTCAGCCAGACGGAGCTGGATGGCGTTTTTTCAGTTACCATCCTCTTCTGGTATGTATTCATCATGAGGTTTTCATTAAATGAATGATAATTTATTGCAAACAATCTATAACTGTCTCAACTAATAACAACATTATTTTTTTGTGCAACTCCTCTTATTGGATCACCGTTAGATGACTTTAGGATTTGTAGGCATGATGGGCAACGCCGCAATCATCAAGAAGCTTGGTGGGTATTCAAATACCAAAATGCATGGAAATCTTAGCATGGCTGGACTCTTTACGGCATTAGCTGGACTGTACGTGATATATCAAAACAAGAATAACATTGGAAAGGACCATTTCACGTCAAATCATTCCATTGCGGGACTCACAACTCTTATTGGCTGCGCAATGATTGGAATTGCGGGTGGTACATTGCTTCATCCAGATTTTGGGGTCGCAAAAACAAATAAAACTCTACGAAAAATGCACAAGCTTGGAGGTAGATGTATGGTTGCTCTTGGATGGTTTACCTGCTATTCTGGGCTGTCTCAATTGACCAGTAGCGGCTGGGTGATTGGTTTTTATATGCTTCCTTTATTTCTAACATTGCCATTTACCTTGACTTAAATTTAATCAAATTTGAATTCTCCAATGTTTCACGTAAATCGTTCCTATTCAAAAGGACATTGACTTCAACGCTTAAAAAAACAAAATTAATAGAATAATATACAAATACATTGCAATAATGTGATATTTCTCTCCATCCATGTGAAGTTTTGATTAGAGCCATTTTTAATTTCTTTCACCGTTCAATAGTTTTGTTTATACTATTAATTAATGTATTTACTAACGATAGATAAGGACAAACGAAAAGCATGGGTGAATCTATCCATTTTGTTCTCAAACACAACCTAATCTCGAATTTTAGCTCATGCTATCATGCACAAAAGTTAGATTTATCCATTCTTCACCGTATTATTCCTTCTCTCGTTACATTGAAACCTTCAAGATGAAAAGTAACAAAATCAAAACGAAAGCTTCGTCTAAATTCTCTATTCACCTCTAAAACGTTTCTTCATATAGTGCTGGTGATATTCCTCCGCTCTATAGAAAGGAGTTAATGATTCAATATCTATGTATATTTCTTTGACACCTTTGTCAAGTTTCATGTTTTCGACGAGATCGCGCGCTAAGACTTCCTGCTTAGCATTCCCATAGAAAATAACCGATCGATATTGTCGTTTCATTCCAGGATATCCATGGGCACTTCGCTTCCAATAATTTAGGATGTCAGAGTACGATATTATTCTTGGGTCATATTCGATCAATATTGATTCCGTTGAGTCTTTTATGCTCCGGTAAGTGGGATTAGCTTTCATGCCACCACTGTAGCCCACAATACAGTCCACTACTCCCTTCATTTTGGAGTATTGGAGTTGTGGGCCCCAAAATCATCCCATTGCGAGGACTGCAACTTCGTTGCTGGGGTCTTTTTGAGGTGCTGTAGATATTTTTGGACACAACATTGCCATCTTCTCTTTCTTGGATCTTGTTGGTAAAACACTCCACATTATCGTAGAAATTAAAATTAAGTAGCGTATTCTGAGAAAGATGCGAAGAATGATGCAGCTTTGTGGTTATGAGAAAAAATATGATGTTTTTTTTTCCGCTTTCACTTACGGGAATATAATACATAAAATCAGCAGGAATGAGAATGGCACGACTCCAATCTACTATTTGTACCCTAATTGGAATCCAACTAAATACTGCTCAATTGGAGGAGAAAAGATAAAAACAAGCAGTGCAGTTTTTTGGGATTTGCCACAGAATATTGCATAGTAACATTATCATAACACGCCAAGTGACAATCTTTGCCGAAGAAAGCATATGAGACACTATAGAATCAAATGCATTCCTAAACATTTATTTTGTTACATTATTAGAAAAATATTCAAATTAGATTGATGCAGATCAACAATTATTTAAAACAATCTTATTGATGCAGTGAAAATAAGCCATCAGTGTCTATGTAGAGTCTCAAATAAAAAGCTTCCGCATCCCACTTTTTTTTAAATGAAACGACTTCTTAACCTTATTCCTCTTTTGTTCAAGTATATTTTCGAATAAAGTCTCTACCCAGTAAATCTGCTCTACGAACTGGCTCAGGGATCCTGGCGATGGAAAGATTTGCACATATATGAAGAGCTTCATGCAGTGATATATTGTGCCCAACAGAAACAAAGATAGGATTCTTTGTGCCAGATTGTTTCTTTTTTTTATGAGGAAGTATACCCCCTCCGTGTCCGATAATGATTGCCCCCCAAATAGACCCAGCGTTTCCTCTTATTTCCACAGAAAATGCATTTGTTTCCAATGATATGTGCTCAATCATTTTGGGCATACCAACATCATAATTAGAAATATTGTACGCTTCCTCTTCTTCTCTATACTTTAAAGCTTCTATAGGCCTATCGTCAATTATCAAACTGCATTTCGTTGCCAAATTCGAATTATTTTTTTCATTAGAAGTAAACAACGTATAAACATCCCTAACTCTGTTCTCAATACCATGATCCACAAGACTGACTGTTATGCCATTATAACAATATAATGATTTTGCAACCCCGATTGTAGGAATTCCTGTTCTTACACCCAAAAAACAAGCAATCCCAGAGCGTCGAACATGCATAATACCATTACCGTCAACAAGTACGGCTTTTGGCGTTAGCTCTGGTCTCTCTTTTAGTTGTTTCCTAACTAATTTTTCCTAGAGTTGTATACACAGACCAATACTGGATAAGTTAAAAATCCGAAAAAATTAATCAAAGATATGAAATTATATTCTTACAAGGGGATCGATCTCTCTGAAAGATAGGTAAGAAGAAACGTATGGAACAGACGGCATAAAAAATTCATGAGATTGGTAAACAATCTGGTCACCTCTCACAATGACGTATACTGCAACGGCGGGATTATTTGGTTTTTGCGAACTTGGAAAGCTTACATCCACTCCCCCAAAAAGTTCGTTTTGATAAGATCTACAGGAAGGATGGTCTTCAGAAATTATTTTATACTGATGGAGATAACTGTACGAATCTTCATTGATGTTTGGTAATATAATGACTTTTGACGCTATTTGATGCTGTTCCTCCCGCCACATGGCCAATTGATTCTCAAGATTAATATTTGCTTCTAGCGAATCAGGACCCCCTTCATTGTCCCTCGGTAATGTATGAGAAGAACCAGCATTCAAATTATTTGCTTTATTGCTCATGCCAAGCAAATGGGATTTTTGTCTGTCTCAAAAATGCGACATGATTTATCAAAGAATTATATCCAGCTGTAGTATTTTTCGTTCGTTGACGAATTTTTAATTTTGGGATTTAACTGCTATGAGAAGTAAACCCCAAAACATGTTCTCCGATAGACAACAAATAAATGTATCATTGGTATGTTAATCATAAAATGTGCCATGAGAAAAATATCTTCAAACAACGGGATGAAACAAACATATAAAGTTCATTTCTTCTAAGTACTTCCTCATTTCTCTGTAAAAAATGACATTTATTATGCCTTCTTTTAAACTTAGAAGAAAGTATTTAAATATGAGTCACAACATGTGCTTTGTGAATAAACATCTCTAATTCTTTTTATTAGCTTATATTAATTCTTTCTCACATGTACTGAAATCTATTTAGTCTTTTCCTTCTTAAAAACTTTTATTTCAAACCTATGTATTTAGCGTTTTAATTCCTTAACTAAATTTATGAATATCTGTTGTCGACTGTTTGGTTCTGTTATCCGGAACAGAAATAGCGTGACCCAGCCTGTGCGAAGTTAGCACGAATTTTCATATGCAAAAAAACTTTGAATGACACACCTAAACGTACTCTTTTCAATTCAACCAGAGCTCTTCATTCGAATAGATTTCGACCTCCTGAATGCTTAAAAACTTCGTATTATAATGGCATCGTTAGAACTAGTTGATGTCAGAAATGAGAACAGACTATCAGGAAACCAGACAAAAGATGTGTTTAGACAATTTTCACCAACATCCAATAACTCAATAAAGGCTTCATCGTTCGATATTGTAGATGCACGTCCTATTCTTCCAATTGTATCGTTTTTTATGGGCGATTTACGAGATGGTCTGGCTATGGTACGTTATTCGCAGTGATGATTTCAAGTCTTCATTGCTCGTCAATCTGACAAATGAATTCACAAATGTTGCTTTTTACTTTCATAACTTAGATAAACATGCAAAGCATATACCTAATAATGACGAAAGGCTACACAGAGAAGCAAGTAGGAACACTTTTTTTCGTCTTTGGAATATCTCAGTGCATATTTATAGGTCCCGCTGGTTACTTTCTGGATTATTCAAATTCAAAGATAAATTGGGTTGTTTGGTCATCGATAGTGGTATCTGCAATGGTGGTATTCACAGCGGTTTTTGCAATTCCTAATGGTGAAAATTTAATAATCATGATAATGTTCAAATTCATACAGGGAGCTGCAACATCTTTCTTACCACCGGGTTTCAACGGTATAACACTGGGAATTGTTGGTAGTACAGGTTTTACTCAACAAGTTTCACGTAACAAAATGATGAATCATTTAGGAACTGCATTAGTAGTGGCAATTGCATCATTAATAGCATATGGTCTATACCCAACTATGGGTTTACTTTTCATCACAAGTCCTATTGCATGCATTGGGTTTGTTTACAATATATTAAAGATCAAGCCAACCGATGTTAATATAGATGCAGCTAGTAGTTTGATCATAAGATCACCTACTATGACTGAATACGAAACGTTTGATGAACAAAATGAAATTGCTGAAATAATGTCTCAAGCAGAGCAAAACGAGGACGGCGAATATATTTTTGACGAAAATGATTCTGAAAGTGATGGAGATTCTAGTGATTATTGTCCACCGGAAGCATATTTAGGGCAGACAATGAATCAAGATGACAAGACGAACAAACCAAGTAATCAAACTCTCGCATCTAGACTTTTTGAGAAAGGCCCCAGCATGATATTTGATTTGCCTTCGAAAGGAAGAAATGAGTGGAAGAACTTTAAACAAACACGTGCTGATTTGGCAGTCCTACTGGATCGAAATTTAATACTGTTCACATTGATATTCTTCCTGTTTAATCTATCCAACTCTGCAATTCTTCCACTGGTTATGCAAAGTCTCGCATTTGATGATATGAGGCAACAATTATTGATGTCCGGACTCTGTATTATGATCGCACAGACATTCATGATGTTTTTTGCAAAGATAAGCGGAGATTACAGTCCAATATGGGGAAGGAAAGGTCTCTTTACCGCAGCCTTATTTTCTTTACCTATACGATGTGCAATATTGGTGTTATTGCTAACATTGAAGCCAAAAATTGTCACTCCAGCCGGTGTAACAATAATGAATTTCTTCATGTTATCCACGCAGATCTTGGATGCTGTGGGTGCAGGAATATCCGGTACTTTATACATTTTGATAACGAATGACATAAGTGGTGGAACAGGTAGATTTTCACTCATGATGGGTATTACTTCTGGAGCAATGTGTTTAGGCTGTACAATATCAGGATATCTTGGCCAATCTCTTGCCGAGGACTATGGATATCGGGAGGCAATATTATTTCTTGGTTTAATATCTTTAATTCCAGCGTTCATGTATTTATTTTTCATGCCTGAAACTCTTCCAGCCTGGATCAAATCAGAACCTAAAAAACGGCGGAGAAAATTAATTACGTTGTTCTTGGAAATGAATAAGAGACGGAAAAGAGTTTCAAAAAAATTAAGTGCCAAGTTTGGGAAGAAAAAGAAAGATATTACAGATGAAATTAAACCGCCTGATTCAAATTTGGGGGGTGCGTCAGCCTATCCCAATGATACCGTTATTTCAAGAAATCATGATGCAACAAAATATGTTCAGATGGTTTGAGTATTGTCTTGAAGAAATTATGATACTCAACCAGATCATCCAGGGAAAGAAGCATCCGCTTCTGTTACGGTGCTATCAAAACTTGCTAAATTAAACAGCAACCATCATGTAATTTCGTCAACGAGAAGCTTCATTTCGCGATTAAAGTTGATGATACCTTAACAATTGGGAAGCCATCATACTATAATCAGTTTCTAGGAATCGGTGTCTAGAGACCGTTACATCGTTAAAGACTGAACACCTCGACACCACTTAGTGGATATCATTAAAACAACGTTGGCTGTCACTGCCATGAAGCTATATTATGGTACAAGAAAAATCGTAAAACACTTTTTTAATAATTTACAACAAAATATTTTACTTTTTTCTAGCCACCATGGTATATATCTTGGCTCGAATTAATTCAATAAGATATTCAAATTAGGCAGATTATTTTGTAAGAAGAGGGGACACTTCATATAGCCGAAAAGTATGCTTTTAGGAGAATATGTGTATCTTCCAATATTTTTCATATGAGTTCAATACGTGTTTTCATGTCTCACTACATAATTTTTTGACCACACATCATACCCAGTGTCTTCAGAAAAAGTCACTATGAGTGCATGGCAATGGCAACGAATCGTTGGAGGAATCTCTGGAGCAGCCTCCATCGGCGCAGGAGCTTACGGCGCACATGGTTTTCGTAGTAAGGATCAAATATATCAAAAGATTTTCGACACAGGAGCACGATACCATCTAATCCATTCTGCACTCCTATTGGCAGTGCCCACGATTTGCGGAGGGGCATCGAAACGATCAGCGCGCATTTCTGGAGCTTTCATAACTTGCGGTATGATCTTATTTAGTGGCTCATGTTACCTTAGTGGAGTATTGGAAGATAGAAAGTATGGAAAGGCTGCACCTTATGGAGGGTTTTCTCTCATAGCTGGATGGCTATCTTTAGCATTGTTGAGAAAGTGATCATTTCAAAAAGATACCACTGAATATTCATCACACTTAATGATTGTACAATGATTGTGATAGTTGAAATGCTTTCTTTGTATCAAAGAAATATGAACACATCTAAACACGATGATGCGAATCAGCTTTCTTTCGGTAAAATGAATCCGTCACAAGATAAGATACAGGCTTATTGCATTTTGAGAACAACGGTCATGGAATCCAATAATTGATATTTAATTGAAAAGCAAAGAGGGCAAATGTAGAACAGATTTTCATTATTTTGTTAGCTATAGTTTTCAAGATTCAAACGTGTGCAATTAACTTAAGTTGTTAATGGAGATTCACGAATAGTTATTGAAACTCTTCTATCAGATAATATATCTGAATTTTTAATGCCATGAGAATAATCGTAACGAGAACTTCCAGTTAAGATTTGTAAAGTCCTTCTCTTTAACAAAACCTTTTTTTCATCAGGTGCAATTTTCTCTTTAACATTTGTGAAAGTCATATAACAATCACCCGCCAAAGATATATTTGCTATAGGTTCTTTGGACATTTGTCTATCATCTACATGTGGTGTTAAGGAATGCCCCATTTTTCTTCGATAGTCAATTGCATTTGCTTCATTTGCATTTTCTAAGGAGCACTTTGATCTTTTTGAAAATAATCTCTTATTGTTGATTCTATTGTTGATAAAAATTTCCAGCAAACGTAGTCGGGGTAGAATAGTTTGGGTAAGGAAAGGGGGTAGAGGATGTTGTGGTGCACTAACTCTTCTATCTCGAAGGTTACAATGTACACCCCAACGTTTTCCAAAGTGTTTTCCATTAAAATTACAAGATTTCCAAGGATTTTGTACGGGTTGTCCGTCTGTTAAGTTGTGTTTTATTATATTTTCCATGTTGTGTGGTAATGTATATCTATCCTGATTATCATCAAGTGCCGCTAGGATGATTCTTTCCTCTTCCTCTGTGATGAAATCTTCATAAATAAATAGACCCGGCACTGGTTCAGATATGTAAGAAATAGAGTTTTGTCTATTCTCCAACTGGAAACCCGTCCTATCTATATGACTTAGTCTAGTTCTTTTCCACCAGCAATCAACATTTTCTTTTACTTCGTTTTCATTTTCATTTGAAAGCTTCTTTATCTCGTCATCACATTTGCTTTCATTTTCTTTATTATTTTTTCCGGAGGGAGTATCACAGTCAAGGTGTTTCTTCTCCTCATTTTCAAAAATTTTGGTGATCTTTGCATTAGAATCTCTAGCTTCTAAATTTTTCTCAAAGTCAATTTGTTCGTTATCACTTATTTTGGCTTTTTCAGCTTCTTTCTTGTTTTCTGTAGAGCACAAGTCAATGCATACTTCAGTGTGCTGATGAAGAAGGTGTAATGGAAAGCTAAGTTCGCAAATTGGACAAACTCCAAATCGACTAGCACACGGATCTTGACTTAAATATTGTGATAGATTTGATCCCTGATGATACGCTTTTTGATTGGTAGGACTGTTGGAATTCTTTCCAAAGAAAGATGTTAGTGATATTTGGTGTTTTCTTTTCAGTTTTTTTTTTGGCTGAGGAGACGATATTACATGGCTTTTTGCCATGATGTATGTCCACCTTTGAGAAACAACGGCTGTACAAAGGTTTACAGTATATATATGTTCGAATCAGCTGACAAAGTTAAGACTGTAGTCGCGCCGGATATGTTCTCTTTCCGCCGCAAAAAAATCATCAAATGAGAATTAATGTTTTAGTTTATGTACGTATGGTACGATGAATCTCATCGTTAAGACATTGGTATAAGAAGATAAGGTACATATTCATATGCCTTCAAAATGAGATCAGCAACAGAAACAAAAATGCGAAACAAATAAAGTCAACTTGCGTACTTATTTTATATTGAGAGTGTAAATAAGTTACAAACGTCGTCGGAAATTATAAAAAGAATGTTCTTTTTGTCTTTATTTTATTTTATTGCAACATCACATTGTAAACAATATCGAAAAGCTTTTCAAGAATTGGGCTGCAAAACTTGATTGTCATACCTTGCCAAATATAGCTTCCATATCGACAAGAATGCCACCTGATTCAGCCTCTTTGCCAGCAGAAGTCACATACTCATCAAATGCTTCACCCACCACTGTTCCTTCGTCAAGCGGATCGAACGAGGAATCAGCAGTACAAAAAGACAAGAACCAAGATGAAAAAGATCTATTGACACGATACAATGAACTTTTGGATACAAATCCAGTCATCACTAAATCTCTGACCTCAGCATTCATCTCAGCTGTAGGAACTGTCCTCGGTTCTTACCTCTCTAATCAACAGCAAATACGAAAAAATACAATTCAGAAAAAGGTACAAAAAAGCCAATTTACGAATGTGCAGAGAAACAAGAGCACTATAAATTGGTTAGATGTTTTTGCATTTGCACTTCATGGAGGAATAATTGGTGGACCTCTCGGGCATTATTGGTGAGTTTTTAGACAATATAATGAGCATCCTTATTTAATTCAAACCTGCAAGTTAATGTCCCTCCAAAATTAAAAATATCTTTCCCAAAATATTTGATAAAGGTTCGATTGGCTGTCAAAACAGAACTTCTCAACTGTAAAGGTAAGTCTTCATTATTATGTAATTGAGATGCTTCACTTTATATTGACTTGATTTTACCCACCATGAATTTACTCATAAAAAACTTTATTGGAACTCATGATTTAAATTCATTCTTGAATCTGGTCAATTTTATATCCATTTCAGTCAACATTGCTAGATCAATTGCTAGTCCAACCACCACTTCTAATCTTTATGTTTTTGTTCATAGACTCGACAAAGGCAGCTGTGAAAGAAATACCCCAATCTATGTCACGTACCTCATCGACTGTTGGTCCTACAATTGTGAATAGTTGGAAATTCTGGCCATTTGCAGTTTGGTGCACGTGAGTATTTCCAGAATCTTATTTGAATGTTAATTGTGATAACTTGAATATGTAATTTTATCCCAACTATTGATTTTGATCACTTCTAATTTTGTTCGCATCATATCTTTTTTTTTTTCATACAAACGAAATCAACGCTTGAACACTATCATGGCAGATTTCGCTACCTCAAAAAGAAACATTATACTGTTGCACTCAATCTATGCTCATTAGCTTGGACCATGTATTTGAACACAGGCGAAAAATAAAATAAGTTTTGGCATCTTTTTTCTTATTTATTACATAATAGCCGTGTCTCGATAGTAGCCAAAGTAAGCTGAAATTTAAACAAAAAAAATGAGAGTAAAATTAAAATTAGTGTTCATTGAAATAAACGTACCGTACGGTACCTAGGTATATTTTGTCAGTAGCTTATCGATTTTATTAATTTTAAATAATTAGTGAACTTTGAATGCTATCAAAATCCTATCCAATACACTACTAAGTGCATATACAGATATTTGTTACGTATACCTATTTTGTATTTCACGTATTGGTTGATTTATGCTAGAACCACCAATTCCTGATCACATTTTCTAGGTGTTTTTCTTTTGTTGTGGTCTCGTAAAAGCATCAAAAGTGAAGTTGGAGACTCTTCTCATTCTCTTTCCAAATGTCGTCTAAAAAAAATGATCCGAACACTATCTTCCTTCGCTATTCTCCACCAATATCGGCTCTTACTCGTTTACATCTAGAAAGCGTTTGCAGTGAAGTTGGTCCAGTAAAAAAATGTTCCCTAATTCGAAAACGGAAACAACAACAAAACCAAAATAATGATCGTGCTGCAGCTGGTTTCGCTTTTGTGAAATTCACAAGTGAAGAAGATGCAAAAGAAGCAGTTCTAAAACTGAATAACAAAATAGTTTATTTCTATGAAAACACAGGAGTTCTAAAAGAAAGAGCTGGCCATGGAACTGTTAGTATTAGATTACTGGTGGATAGGGCTTCTGACGAAGGAAAAGATTCTCATGAACAAGAAACATCTAAAAACATAGAAGAAGAAAAAGAACCAGATTTTTCAACCAAGCATGATGACATTCTTCAGAGAAGAAAAAGAACAGCACGAGTTATACTTCGCAATTTATCCTTTTATGCTTCTGAAAAGGATATTCGAAAAGTGTTGGAAAAAGAGTTTGGGCCAATTATGGATATTAATTTACCACTCACTCCTGGGAAGAAAACACATCGAGGTTTTGCATTTGTAACATTTGAGAATGTACAACATGCTAAAAAAGCTGTCGATAAAGGTACTTTATTGATTAAGAAACGTTCTGTAGCTATTGATTATTCCGTCAGTAAACTACAACATCAAAGAATGAAAAAAGAGCAATTGTTGTCAAAAAATGCAATCGATGAAAGTAAGATTGATAATGAAGGTAATTCTAAAGTAGATTCTGATGAAGATGGCGATGATGAAAGTGATGATGAAAGTGATGATGAATCAGGTAATGAAGACGAATCTTCTGCAAATGAAGATGATGATATCGATGAAGACGAGGATGACGAATCACTTCAAGCAAAGGAACACAAGAAAGATTTGTCAAAAGCTGACGCAGGAGTTCATCAAAATCGTACTTTATTTCTTCGAAACTTACCCTATGATTGTTCTCGCCATGACATCTTTCAACTCTTTTCACCCTACGGTATCATATCATCAATTTATCTAGTGAAAGATCGCAGTACAGGAATGCTGAAAGGTACTGCATTCATTGAATATAAACATTCCAACTTTGCTCGTGCAGCTATGGACGCATCAGGGTGTGAGGCTCTGAATGAAAATAAGAATTCGTCCTCTTCCAAAGATCTCCTGTTTCAAACTTCCTCAACAGATGATGGAATTCAATTGCAAGGTAGACGTATATTTGTCAATTTTGCGGTCGATAAGCAAACAGCAGCATCGCTTACTATTAATGCAGAGCAAAAAAAAATAGGAAAGGATAAGAGGAATCTTTACCTTAAAAATGAAGGACGCGTGGGTATGGATGAAGGATGGGAAAACGATTTGTTAGATACAGACCGAGATAAGCGGGGAAGAGCCCACAATGAAAAATCCCAAAAACTAAGATCTCCATTATTTTTTATCAATCCGTTGAGGTTAAGTATTAGAAATTTGGCAAAGCACATATCTGAAGATTCCCAATTAAGAAACCTCATAATCCAAGGCCTTACAAAGGGGCTGGAGAGAAAATTAGTATCAAAAGAGGATATATGGTTGCAAGAAAGAGCCAGTGGAGAACATATTCCACGTTCTAAAATGCTTTCGATGGAAATTCCCAGTTTTGATCCAAAGGTATGATTTTTTTTCAACTTTCATTTGTTGTATTAAGTATTGCAATAAATTCTTTTACTAGTGCTTACATGTTTTCATTTTTCGTCTAAAAGCAACTCAAGCAGTCTATCCCGTCTATATACATCGATAAAGACCAAGTTACAGCAGCTTCAAAAGGGTTTGCATTTGTAGAATTTACTTATCACGCACATGCTTTAGCTTGTTTGCGTCAACTTAACAATAATCCACTCTATTCTAAAGGATATGTCACGGGAGGAAAAAGATCTGCACAGGGCAATGGAGAGAAAAAAGTACCACGATTAATTGTAGAGTTTACGGTCGAAAACAAAGCAAAAGCAAAACAGCAAGCAGACCGTCGTGCACGTCAACTAGAAAACGCATCAAACCAAAAGCTTGCTAAAAGCAAAAAGGACAATAGCAAAGATAATAGATCATCTAGTAAGAAAAAATTGTCTAGAGGAGCATTGCAACGCGAAAAGAAGAGAAAAAAGAGAGAAGAGGGAAATAACGAAGAGTTGATTGTACCATCTCAAGAAATACAAGAAGGTAAGAGTAAAAGTGGCGATAAACCAAAAGTTAAAATGTCCAGGCCAGTAAAAAGGCAAAAGGTTGATAAAGAGGAAAAGGCTTTCGAATCAATGGTAGAGAAGTATAAATCAAAGTTTATGGGGAACATGGTGCAAGGTGACAAGAAGAGTAAAAAAGAGGATAGTAAAGACAAAGGCAAAGTTGTTAAACAAAGATGGTTTGAATAATAATAACCATAGAATGATGGATAAGACAAAAGGTTCTTCAGTGACTTTGATACAATTAAGTTTACATAAACTTTGTAAGGATTAAAAACCAAATGATGTTTGAACTTTAAGATGTGATATGAAAACAAGTGGATTTATCATCTACATTGGTGAAAGAGAAGAAATCATTTTTCAGGAAAATAGTTAAACTTAAAGAAAGAGTACCCTACAAGTTCAGAAAGATTATGAATGTTATCTGTTCAAAGAATTAAGATTTAGAAAAGTTGCATGATACCCAAGAGAAGCAGTCCAAACGAGATAAAAGTGATTGATGTGTGCATTTTCGAATCATAACCGATGTATCCAACAAAAAAACACTAGTTTTTGCATAGAATTAGATCATTATGAAAGTGCAAGTCACTATGGATAGAAATTATACTTCTAGCTAAAATACCTACAGTGTACATGTATAGAAAGAGTGAGCGACAAATTATGTAAATATGATATAAGTGTTGCTTACTTTTCAAGAAACATGATCATGTTTAGTTGATAATACAGAAAAATTGGTTATCAGGTTAGAAGGTACTTTCTCCCTCTTTTATCATCATATAAAATCCCTACAAGTTTTCAAATTGATCCACATTGGAGTGAAAATAGAGACAAAAAAATCACACTAAGGTAGGTTTCATATATTGTATAATGTTAGACACTTCTATACATGGATGGAGTCGAGAATTGTTGGACACCTTATTCAAGTTGCTGAACGCAAGACTTAATTGAGCTATATATAGGGAGAAAAGGCAACAGCAATCGTAATAGAGAGATATAACCTACTTTCGTGAATTATTTGCATTTACTCTTGTATGCTAAATTTAAACTGTTTTCTAAATGACTCAATGTAGGTAGGCCATATTGCCAGATTGCATGCACATCCATCTCCTTTATAAAGCGTGTAAATATTTCTTTCTAAATTCTTGTGGTCTTCAATCGAATCGTACTTTTTGCCTTCAACTAACATGGAACCCTAAAGACTATTACAAATGATTTTCGAAATAATAAATTTTACTCTTTGCATCTATTGTGAATAAAATAGTAACAAGCGCTAGTATATGTTTGTATCAACATCTTCAATCATCGCAATCAATTTCAGAACTAATTGAATTGTTTTAATGTAGTTGGATGGTACTTAATAGGATTTTAGCAAAATCATAAATCATGAAAGCTTGGCAAGTGCGTAGTATGCTACCCAAAGCGACTAATCATCAGAATGGACTCTGTAGTATTTGACAGCATTCATAAGGTCGAGACCGCTTTCCTCAATAATTGCATCAATTTTATCGTCTTTCTCTTTATCATATTGTTTGTACTCAGCCTTGACCTTTGCAAGCTCTGTCTCGTAGATTTCTTCGGCCTCATCTATCTTATCTTGTTCAATCTTGATTTTTGCATCCAGTACATCATCTTCCATAGCTACATACTCTTTTATTGATGCCTTTGTACTTTCATCGCAATAAAGCTGATGTTTTGGACTGCACAACGGCTTGAGATTATTGTCAGCGAAACTTTTCATTTTATCAAATTCACGACTTAAAATGTAATCTTCCAAATCCTCGGGGTCTCCGTGTTTAATGGTTGGAAAGCCTTTCACACCTAAGGTTTCACAAATTCCTTTACCAGCATCAGTACAATCCACTTCTGCCACTAAAGTACTTTCGTGGTCTTTGTAGGCTTCCATAAGTTTTTCCCAATCTGGTTTAATTTTTTTGCAGTGGCCACACCAAGGAGCGAAAAACTTTATGAAGACTGTCTTACCCTTAACAGCAGAACTCCAAGAATCGTCGGTGAGTTCCAATGCGTTAGAGCATGCGACAAGACTGGAAATTAGTAGTATAGCAACCTTATTCATTATGATCAAAAATATGTGATTCAAAGACGAAAATTAAAAGTTGGTATGGAAATGTTACTTCAAAATGTTTTGTTCATGCATGAACCAATGGTGCAAAACTTAACGTGTCAAGTGTATTATACCTTTACACATTCTTGGATAAAAGCAAATCTTTGCAATCAATAAATACGTAACTCTTACCATCGATCTGGAATGAGAATACATAGCTCTACATAAGGTTTCATCGTATACTCCCAATATACTGTTACGTATAGAAACAAGACTAAGAACTTCTGAACTCAAAACCAGGCCAGCATGTATCCTTATTAATCCATCCTTTAGACTTTTAGTATCGTACCTGCTGATAAAGTTAGAAGATATCATGAGGGCATTTTTCGCACGACAGGCACATTAACATTCCATCAACACTATCCCAAGATCCCTGCTTGCGAGGCAAAAGAAAAGGATGCGCCAAAAAATTTTGGAGAGTACTGCAGATAAAAGCTTGAAATGTCCAAATTGTTGAAACTTGAATACGGCTCGATCTATAATTCTTTGTTTTGCATTGCTATTTGGTCAAAAGAACAGCAGTTCTCTACATCTGAGAAATTTAGCCCAATTCATAGAGTTTGGTACTGCTCATATTTATCAAAGCATATGAAAGTTCAAATTAGGACAATATCTTCTGTATCGATGCTTAAATGAAAGAACATTGAGAAGACATCCCATTTGGTTTCATCTGTTGCAACATTCACTGATGAAGCTTTATAGACCACTAGTATCAGGTGTAATAGCCGTTTCTAAGATGATGCATGGAATCAGTAACATACCTGCGTATGGGCGGAAAAGTATCCATAGAAAGAAAAAAAGCATCATCAAGAGAAATCGTGTTCATGAAAGAAAATGTATAACTTCTTACAAAAATGAGACTTATGAAGGAAGAAAGTTTTTAAAAGAAACAGGTCCTTTTCTATTTTGTTAACATAATGTCTCAATCCAACAAGCGAATCGATAGCAATGCCAGAATATCATTTAGATACCGCATATTACCTCATACGTGCTTAGTTGATTTCCGACCAAATTGTAAAAGATGATGCTCACTTAAGGCTCGAGCAATGAAGCAGGTGATTATGAACTAATTCGATATGAAGAAAACGTGAAAAAAAATGCTAATTTGTTTTTGCACAATGACATAAATAGCTTCTTATGTTGGCAATTGTTGAAAAAGTTTGTGCAACTTGAACATTTAATCCATTTGTTAACATGAGTTCTTTTCAATTATGTTTGTCATACAACGATGATAGATTGCTTGAAAGCAGGCGTATTAATACAACAGTGCGGTAATGATGAAAGATTTGAAAGCTTCAGCTTGAATTTACATTGTTCTTGAGATAGGTATTCATATAAATAAACATACACTCCTAGTCACAAATATTGATGTAGTAGAAATCAAAAGAATTAAAAGGCAAAAAGATAGAACAAATCGTTTTTCAAATAAAAAAGTTACATCAACAAATCAATATTGATGGTAACTTAAAGAATATTTCCATTTCTACATTTCTTCATACCAAGTGCATCACTGATTGGAATTGTAAAAAATTGTTTGAAAATTCATGGGGGCAACGTGTAAAAAAATGGAACAAATATTAATGTTCGGATCCCCAGGATTTTGTAGTTGCTATTTCAGATTGAAAATCAATGGTATAAGCCTTTGCTTACTGATATCAGTGAATGTTCAAATGGTAAAATGACCTTAGACGTTTCATTTTAAAAGATTATTTTTCTGGCAATAATAAGGATTCAATCATTCTACAACCATAAATAAGTTTAACTTGAAGTACTAAATTTTATGAAAATTTACGAGCAAGACTTAAATCCTGGTATCAAGTGAAACAATGAAATTTTAGACATATGATGCAACGTGACTTATCCATCTCTATCTCGGTAATGAAGCTAACCAGATATGACACATAATCGCACTTTTCTCGGTCATAGGCATCACAAGGACTACCCATTACGTCATTCACACATTCAAATATCTTTCATATTTCAACATTTCAATTGATCTGCAGAATAAATATTACAATCAGAGAAATCTCCACTCTATTTGCCTTTGCCAGCAACAAACTTACAACTCGTCATTTCCAGCCTTGGCCTTCGTAGCCTTAACTGATTTCATGAGTCCAAGCCCACTTTGCTTTACAGCTTCCATTTTCTCGTCCTTCTCTTTCATGAGTTTTTCGTAAGTGGACTGAAGCTTTGAAACCTCCGCCTTGAATGTCTCCTCGGCCTCTTTAAGCTTGTTCTCTTCAGCCTCGATAGCAATGCTGAGTGAATCAGCGTCCAAAGATTGATATTTTTCTATTTGGGCTTTCTTGACATCATCACAAAGATCAATGTTGGAAACGCTGCACATAGGCTTGAGGTTGTTTTCAGCGAAAGTTTTAAGAGATTCAAAATCACGTCCTCCTTTGTAATCTTGAAGATCGGAGGGATCTCCGTATTTGATACTTGGGTAACCTTGAACACCCATAGCGCTGCAAAGGTCCTTACCTTCAGCAGTGCAGTCCACGTCGGCCACTAAGGCTGTAGCGTGGTCTTTGTAGATGTCCATGAGTTTGTCCCAATCTGGCTTCATTTTTTTACAGTGGCCTCACCAAGGAGCCAAAAATTTTACAAACACTGTCTTTCCGTCAACAGCGGCATCCCAAGTTTCCTGTGAGAGTTCCATGGCGTTGGCTCCGGCGACAAGGCCAAAGAGTAAAGCAGCAATCTTATTCATCGTTTTGCAGTATCAAGTTCTAAATGACCATGAGTGGATTTGGACGATACAAATTCTTTTCGATGTCTCTCGTATGTAAAGTACCAAGTTCTATATGCGTCGAGAAATCAGGTTACTAGGCAGATCCTATGAAAGATATTTCCCAATTTATTTAACCATTTCAGAATGTAGAAATGGACAGGTAGCTTTGGTATGGAAATTTTTTTGTATAGTGTGTAGTACATTGTTATTGAGACTCTGGAGGATTTGCGAAGACTCCAGAATGAGCCGCGTGTGCTATTTGATAGTATGTACATCCTGATATCTCTTGTTTTGAAATCTGTCTTGCTACGTATGGATTTAGCTCCTGTTTCCTTGCTTTTGCAATTGTCGTCAAGAGATATTGCAACTTTCCTTCCATGTGAATAAAAAACATCTGCTTTTTATTGCCTCAGAAACAGCAGTGTTGATTTTCTTTCAGCATTTGTTGTTGTAGTGTACGACGTATGTAGGATATTTATTGATAGTATAAGTAGTGTAATAACCTCTCACTCTATTTAAGCAATCTGGTTATTGGACTTGGATATTCCTACTTACTTACAACAATATTGTTAATGAATAAAAAATGCATGTCTTTGCTTTAGCATGGACAAAAATGTTTTTGGTGGGAATCGATCTGTGAACAACACACTTGAAAGCCTTGAAATGAAATTTTATCCATCAATAATAATAATAAGAATTTTTATTTTAAATGGTAATTATGGATATCCTTAGGAGGGAACCACGAAACACCATTCGCCCATCATGGGGGCGGCGGGGCCGAAACGTCGGGGGATACAAATTTTTTTCGTGACTTACGCTGAATTTCATGTGTTTTACGACCGTCCGACACTTTTTTCATCAAAGTTACTTCATGATGCACAAGAGGTTCCTGCACACTCAAATCTTCATCATCAATCAATTTTTTAGGTCTTGTTGCAAAACTCCGATCAAAAAACCTCGTAATATCCACACCATTTTCAACTGATTTCATGCTACTCAACTCGGTCGCCACCTCACATCTCCGTTTCCACTGCTTCACATTAACGATCGGTGCGCTTGTAAAAAATTTCAATGATCTTGCACACAAGTGTTGATCACTCGGTAGCAATCTCCAGGGCTCCGATTGCAGATTCAGCGCCATCGTAAGACATCTTGATCGTATACCTTCATCCTGCGTTCCATTTTTTATCTTGTGGAGCACTTCACATCTGTGCCTCCATAAATTCTGAGAGAACTTGAGGAAGGCTCTGGCTGCATTTCCACTCCAACTTGCTCCTCGGGTTCTGTCCCTTTTTTTGTCATGTCTGGCTTGGATTTCTCCCCACTTAAAGGAAATTATCCCTCTCAACATATTCCCTGTTCCTAATTTTAACTGGCTTTGAATAGCTCTTCGAATTTTTTTATATCCATTCACTTTTGGAGGCACCTTCGTCTCAAATTTTCCCACAAACTGGTAGGTCAGAATCATCAGCCATCGCAACAATATAGGCTTTGTACCAAGAGATCGCAATTCCTCTTTTAGCTCTCTCAAAAATATTTTTCTTGCCTCGAAGATAATTTTTTCTTCACATTGAAGAACATGGTCACAGGTTTCTCTTTCCTCATTGCATATCGGACATCTATCGTCCTTCGATTGGCCCCAATCTTTCTTCCGTGCACTCGTATCCCATTGTCTGTGAATACATTTTACAGCAGATCCATGTTCCCATCTTTTCCATTTCTTCGAATTCGATTCCAATGCTGCCCAATCAATCAATTTTCCATTTTTTGCACTTATATTCCATGATCTCAATGCCGCGATCTCACCAGGATAGTCTCGCCTTACTCGAATGAACTCGCCTGCTATGTCATGCGACAACCTATTTCCATGGACAATCAAGGATACTTTCTGAGCCGGCAGGTGAGGCATAAGTTCATCATGCTCCCTTATTTGGTGCCTATATTGATGGCTGGCCAAGGTGTCCATATCGGTGTTGAGCTGAGCTGGTAATGGTAAGTCTTCATACGCTACCTCCTCGTCTTGATGTGCTTCCACATGTGTCATCATTATAGGGCGCTTTATTTTCTTTAAAATCGATCTAAGTAAGTAAGTAGAAATTATATTTTAAGTGCTATAGTCTAGTATGTAAACAGGGAATAAAAAATGCACTGGTCCAAAATTTAAGACCGATATTTTTCAGGCGGCGAAGCCGCCTTATTTATATCCATGAAATCGTGATTCAATTTTTTTTTATGACGTAGTCTGTCCTCGACTTCACTAATTGTTTTCCGTTTGCCCGTTGAGGTGTTTTCGGTCCCTTTTTTACAATTGCTTATAGTTTCACTGGGTGAGTCCCGTATCACTACAGAATCATCTATTTTCCTTTTCCGACATTTTCTCTTCACTTCAAATTTTCTGATAATCCTTATTGGCGGGAGTTTTTTTTCAATTTTTCGTTTGGTATGTGACATCAATTCCACCTGTCCTCTTTTGCGTC
>Ga0209092_10001801_pt1 | contig 20401 bp, 14 predicted proteins | sample FraStrMetagenome_FD_187446 | JGI IMG/M metagenome (GOLD analysis project Ga0209092, IMG submission 187446) | Marine eukaryotic phytoplankton communities from Arctic Ocean - Fram Strait ARC3M Metagenome (SPAdes) (version 2) | ecosystem: Environmental > Aquatic > Marine > Oceanic | place: Fram... | reverse complement strand
GGCAATTCTCCAAACAGCATTCCACTGATGTCCAAATACACCAGGTTGGGAATGTCCAAGATCTCTTGGGGAAAGTCCTCGCCCACCAGGTCGGGATCTGTGATTGGATTGAGCCGCAACATCATGCCCCCAATGGTTTGCTCAAGTCGAGCTCCCAGCATTTGGGCCATGGACACCTCGCTTGCCACCGCGGCTGTCGCCTCGGGGCTCCCGGCCACCTCGGTCGACTCCCATTGCTCAATCGCTGTGCCCACGGCATCAAACCGATTCTCCGGCACCATCATTTGAATGTCCTTGTTTTGAGAGCGTTTGCCAATGAGGTTCTTAAAGTCGGGTGCCTTGAAACGCTTGACATCGGGCGCCAGAACAAAATCCCCATTGACTTTGAGCGCCCGACGGCGCTTTAACAGCTGATCTTGCAAGTCCTCTAAAAAGAGAAACTCCTCTCCTCCAGGCAGGACCAAAGCCCGGGCATTGGAAATGGCCTGGGCGCATTTCGCGAACGCATTGCGATGCAAATGAGCCTGTGCCAAATTGAGATTTAACCCCAAGGCAACTGCCCGTGTCACTTTCGCTTTTTTGTCTACAAAATCCACTTTCTCAATCCACTTCTCCCACGTAGCAATGGGGCTGGAAAGCCCATTGAAATAGCCATTGCTCCAAGATTCCAACGCCACATCCCGAGCGGCATCCAATTCGGGGTAATCGTGTTTTCCCTTTCCAGAATAGACCACAACTTCCACCTTTCCCTGAAGGAAGAAGATCCGCGTTTCCAACGCATCAATGGCCCGGCTGAGCTGCAACAAAACCGCCTTTCGCCGAAAGAATCGGCTCCCCTCTTCAGACACCAAGCCCTTCTTCACGGCCTTTTCACTGTCAAAAGCGAGCGTGCCTTTGGAATAACTCAAACTGCCCGGCTTTCGCTCGATGGTAGACACCTTCTCATTGCCGTAGCGAATCAACAGGGGCTGATCCACCTCAAACGCATCCCACATTTCTCCATCCGGAGAGGAAAGGCTTATCCGCATTGGCAGCCGGCAAGGCACATTGGCCCAAAACGTTTGTTCTTCTGAGCCTTTGATGGCCTCCGACTTGAATGTGGGCACCCCTTGACTTTCTGGACCGATGGCCACCGACACCACCAATGAAGGCCCCACATCCACGACTTCCGCCTCATGGCCGACGGTGAAATACTTCATGCCACTCAGTCGCTCACCACTGGACTTCAATAGGTCCATGTTTCCGCCATAGCGCCGAAGGTCATCCAAAGAGAAAAATGTCTCTTCTGCACACAAGTTCAAGGCCACCCGGAATGCGGACTCCACCGGAACCGTTGGAAATTGGACCACCTCAATTTTGGTGGTCTTTTTGCTCACCCGTTGACCCTGCGCAACAAAACTGGAGAGACCAAACAACAGAAAACTAGAAAAGAAGGCGCGAAGGGTCATGCAACAGTGTGAATTTGCCTCAAGGTGACACAATCCCCTTCTCAAAACGCACCTTTGCCTTCGAGTTATCCCAAATGGAAGCCCTAAAAACCATCGGCATTGCCGGATTCCTGTTCTTCTTAATCAAGGGATTGCTTTGGCTCGTTTTCTTCTGGTTGGTTGCCAAAGGCTTTGTCTCTCAGGAGAAGTTGAACCGAATGAAATCCTGGTTTCAGGGGCCTTGGAAGCGGCCATAGGACGGTCTTGATCGCAGAGGCGACGTCGAGCAAATCTCCCAATCAGCCCGCAACATCTAAAAGCCACACCAGTCAATCGGCCATCGAAAAGTCACCCATCCATACCGCAAGCCAAATGGCCGTGTTGATTTAAGCTTTTCTCCGGGGGACCCGTTGGATGGATCCGCCATCCGCCAAAACATAAGCAGAGGGGTCAACTCCAAAGTGATTTTCCAAATCGTTTGCACTCAATTCGGGACGAGCGCCGATCACGCAGGACATGTTGTCGCATGAAACCACGGGTGCACCCTGCGCATCCAAAACCACATAACCCCATGCCTGACGGCGGGCGTCAAGACGTTCCTCGTGGGAGGACGGCGCAGTGTACACCGCGTCTTTGGACTGTCTTAATTCGTTGAGGCTTCGGGGCTTAATCGTGTCCATGGCTGCGCTTGAATAGAAAGGGAAGATAATTCGTAATCCTCACTCAATCAACACCTTATGCGTGTACGATGGACACGGAAGACGGCCAATACGCCCTTGATTCTGCTTCTGTACAGCCCTTGAAGCGCCCTCCTATTCACCCACTACGGCCCCCACGCCATTCAACTTTGCGTGGATTGGACACCCTTCGACATGGGCGCCGGGCAAGTGAGCTGTGCCCATTAAAAACTCGCGGGTGATTTCACCACCGGTGAACTTGAACGTCTTTTTGAACAGGCGAACCCAGCCTTCTATGCTCAATTCACTCTGGAGCGAAAGCCAGGCGCGAAATGAACCATGGTCCTTCTGTAAACGGAGGATCTGCTGCGCATTGTAGATGGCCGCATTGATTTTAAGGCGGTTCCGAACAATCCCAGAATCGGACAGCAACCTGTCCACATCGACGGCGCCGTAGGAGGCCACCTTGGCGATGTCATAATCGTGATAGGCACGACGAAAGTGCGCTTGCTTTTTCAAGATGATGTCCCAAGACAATCCCGCCTGGTTGATTTCCAAGAGAAGCCGTCCAAAGAGCGCGTCATCTGAATCCACGGCAAAACCGTATTCAGAATCGTGGTATACCCGATGGTGGTTTTCCGCGGGCAAGGCTGCAACGAACGCGCAGTAGGAATTGGACACCTCCATGGGCTCCTGGCCTTTGACTTCAGCGTCGCTTCCCACCCCTTTCCCTATTTCTGCGGGTCTGACTTGCGCAGGGTCTGACCTGCCCACAGGAGCAGACCAACCACCAAGATCAACACCCCAATGTTGGTCAAGGTGTGAGCGCCGGCCAAATGATTCAACTTGAAGGCGACACCAGACACAGTCGTGGCGAGCCCAATTAAAGACAGTGATTTTGGTGCTTTACTCCAGTTCATTTTTTTGTTTTCACGGTCACCTTCGCGGCCGCGTCTTTTGCGCGCTGGACCAATTTAAGCACGGAATGAGTGGTGTCGCCGTAGGCCAATGTGACCCCCATCCGGCGATAAGGCCGCACACTTGGCTTGCCGAACAACCTCAAGTCTGATTGCTCAAACGATGCCGCCTCAAATACGCCCACAAATTCCGGAGTCCCCTCTGGCGCATCCGACGGCGCAAGCACCACAGCACTGGCTCCGTTTCGATGGTGTTCGATCGCGGTGACTGGCAACCCGAGAATGGCCCGTGCATGCAATTCGAATTCAGAGAAATTCTGCGTCCCCGCCAAAGTCACCATACCGGTGTCATGGGGACGCGGTGACAATTCAGAGAAGTAGACTGTGCCTGCCTTTCCGTGATCACCGGACTGAATAAAAAACTCCACGCCCCAAATTCCGTTTCCCCCAAGGGCCAACGTCACTTTGTCAGCCATCTCTTGGGCTTGGGTCAAAAGGTCTGCCTCCATGGCTGCAGGCTGCCAACTCTCTTGGTAATCCCCCCTCTCCTGGCGGTGTCCGATGGGCGGACAAAACAAAGTTTTGCCCTTCGCCTGGGTGAGGGTCAACAAGGTGATCTCGTAATCAAAATCTATGAAGGCCTCCACAATGACTTCCGCCAAATCACCACGGGACCCTTCCAATCCGTGAGCCCATGCGGATTCAATGTCCGATTCGGTTCGGATGACCGACTGCCCTTTGCCCGAACTCGACATCAAGGGCTTGACCACACAAGGCAGGCCCACGGCACTCACCCCCTCTTTGAGCGCTTCAAGACTCGTCGCATAGCGATATGGTGCCGTTTTGAGCCCCAAACCTTGAGCGGCCAGATCGCGGATTGCCTTTCGGTTCATCGTGAATTGAGCCGCCTTTGCCGATGGAACCACCTGGATTCCTCGGGCTTCGTAATCGTAAAACCGCTCCGTTCGAATGGACTCAACTTCAGGCACAATGATGTCGGGTTTGTGCTTGGCCACGACCGCGTCCAGCGCCTCACCATCCAACATGTTGATCACCTCAAACTCATCGGCCACTTGCATTGCGGGAGCACCCTCATATGCGTCTACCGCCACCACATGCTGTCCCAATCGCTGCAATGAAATCGCGACTTCTTTGCCCAGTTCTCCCGAGCCCAATAGCACAATTTTCTTGTTCATGTCCGCAAGCTAGTGCGCGGCGCGGAGCCGAAGAAAATGAAGCTTTAAAAGGCGGCCAAGTCAAAGCAGCGAGGCCGGCACAATGCGCCTCAACCAGGCGCCCCATTGCTTCCTGAATCCAGCCTGCGCGTCTGGATTGAACGACGTGGTGGTTTCCCAAGCATTCTCGGGCGCAAGCTCTTCTAGCATGAGACCCTCGACCTGATCGGCCATGGCCGCAGAAGACATGATGGCCACGCACTCGGTGTTCAGATTTGCGCTTCTCGGATCGAGGTTGAAGGTCCCAATCACCACTGTTTGATGGTCCACCACCATGGATTTGGCGTGGAGGCCAAACGTCGGGAAATAGCCACTGCGCTTTTGTTTCTCTGCGGTGATGAGCTTCTTTCGAATCTTGGCATCGGGCCGGTATTCAAACACCTTTACACCCGACTCCAGCAACGGCTTGCGAATGCGCTGATACCCATTGAACGCCTCCAAGTTGTCGGTAGAGCTCAAACTGTTGGTCAGAATGGAAACCTCCACCCCCCGTTCAACAGCGTCTGAAAACACACTCAAACCGAGTTCGGTGAGGACGAGATAGGGACTCTGAATGGCGATGGAGGTCGTCGCTTTTGACACCAATTCCAACAAGGCGTCTGTACTCGCTCCCCCACCCGAAAAACTGTCACTGCTGTTCTTACCCGGTAGATCGGAAACAAACCGAATGCCATCGAGGCGATGCAAACGGCCAGCTTGCATGAGTCGAGGAATGGCCTCTGGGACGCCCTCTATGAGCGCTCTGACCTCAGGCCAGAAGTTTTCGGGGTCACAGGAATACGCATGGACTGCGTCAAAAAACGGCTGTGACTGTTTGTTGTCCCCCTTGTCCTTAAACGTCATTTCTACCGCAAGTGGGTGAGACCAAAACGTCTCGAAAGAAGCTTGTACCGCCCCTGCGCCAGGTCCAACCAGAAGGACATCCCTGTCTCTGAAATTGTAAGCTTGGTCGTAGTCAAAGTACTCATCGGCCATGTTGCGTCCGCCGGTGATTGCCACACGGCCATCCACAACAAAGGTTTTGTTGTGCATTCTTTGATTGAACCCTTTAAAATCAGATGCTGCGCGATACACCTTCTGCAGCGTGTTCTTCCCCTCGGTGGGGTTGTAGATGCGGAGGGCAACGTTGGGGTGAGCGCTCAACGCCTCCACATCTTCTGCTTGTACATCCAACATGAAATCATCCACCAATATGCGCACCTGAACCCCTCGGTCTGCGGCCCTCAGGATGTAGTCCAATGCAATCACCCCCACATTGTCCATCGAAAAAATGAAGTACTGGATGTCCATGGTCATGGTGCTGTTCTCACTCAGCCACGCCCTCGAAAAAATCGCCTCTTCCCCCTCTTCCAGGACATACGCCCAAGTGGCCGTGCTGTCATGGATGTCCGCCGCCTTGATTTGGTCTTGAACGTTGAGGGTGCCGTTCTCCGATGCCAACTCGGAACACAGCGCGTCCTGCCCCATATAGGGAGTCAGTCGATCCACAAGTGGATTTCCTCCACAACCAATCAAAATCAGCACAACCGCGACCCCTGTCCACTTTTGCATGAAGCAATGTAACGGGATACTCCGGTTTAGAGCGACCAAGACCATTCGAGAAAAAAGCGCCTTTGCTCAATGGGACCGTAGACCCTCGCGGCGTCAAAGTCCTCTCCAAACGGATCGTCTACTCCCAAAAGGGGTGACGCTTGAACAGAATTCGTCAAATTTCGCACCCCAAAAGTCACGGTATGTCGGCCAGACTTCCGCAGCCCCTTTGGCTCACCAATTCGAACAAATACGGAGGCATGGGCCAAGACATACGGCTCACTTTCATCGCCAAACTGCTCATTTTCGGGAAGCTTCATTGCACCCACAGTTTGGGCATTGACATTCCAACCCCAGGCCTTTTCATCTCGCCCAACTGCCAAGTTTGTCGTCCATGAAGGTGCGAAGGGCTGGGCTTGGCCCGCATCCCCCATGGACCACCAAAAAACAGACGCTGGGGACTCATAGATTTCACTTTGCAACATGGTGGCTCCCACATTGACATTCCACCCGAAACCACTCATCCACACATCACTCCCCAATCCTCGGGTCCAGCCAACGCCATCGATGTTGCGATACATGATGGCATCGGGAATGCTGTCAAAATCGGCGTAAATCCGGTCTGTGAAAAGGGTGGCAAAACCGTAAACAGAGGCGGATCCGTTCCAACGGCCGTTTCCAAATGATCGGGACGTGCTCAAGTGCCCATTCCAGCTCGACTCTGGCGACAACCCCTCCTTGGGTTGCAATACAGATCGCGACCCATCCAATGCAGCATGCTCTTCGGTGAACAAATGGACACGCCTGTATCCTCGACCTGCATTGAGACGCACATCCCATTGGGAGCGCGACCATTTCACATTGACCCGAGGGGCTATCACAGGGGCCCGGTCAGATGGCTTTTCGATGCGCAAACCGTGGATCCAAGACCAACGTACAGCCCCCGACGCATCCTTGACTTGACCACTGTACTCTCCAAAGACGGCCGGTATCAAGACATTCATATCGGAATCAACAGGCGTTTCATCTCGGTAACGGTCCCATAACAAACTCAGTCCTCCCGTTATTCTCCGCCCCTCTCTCCAACTCCAACCGCTGTGATACGCATCCAAATTGGCCGTGATTTCTTCCGCATCGAAAACCGAGAGGCCATACGTGCTCTTTTGACGATGGTAAGCCGCCCCGCCCTGGTAAGTCCAACCTGAGCCTTGTAGCGGACGGGACCCAAAAACCCATTCAGACCGGAGCAAATCAATGCGTTCTCCGTATCGATCGCTGGTGCCCCGGTCACCCTCTTCAAAATCCAATTCTCCTCCAAACCGTTCCTCCCCAAACAGGCGCCCTGTTAACCGCACGTTTCTCGCTTGGCCGCGTCTCTGATGACGAAGCGTGGCCACGCCTCGACTCAAAGTCGGCGCGTCTGTGAAACCATCCCCATTGTCGTCAATGCGGCGCTTAAAATTCAACCCATCTAAACCCACTTGCCAAAACGCACCCGATTGCCCAAAAGTGGCGGAAGCCGATGCTTGAGAACGACCGTGGCTGTCGAGCCGGAAATTGGCCGCAGCTTGCCCAGTCGACAGTGGAGCCAGGACTACATTCACCACACCGCCAACAGCTTGACTGCCAAACCGAGCACTTGCAGGCCCTTGCAACACTTCTACCTGCTGTACCATGCTCAATGGAATGCCATCCAAGGCATACGCAGAGGCCAACCCGCCCAAGAGGGGAATGCCATCTAAAAGAACCAAGGTATACACGCCCTCCAAACCGTTGATGTGCAGATCATTTGTGCCGCAAATGCCACATGCAACCGTTTCTCTCACACCATTGGTGAAGTCCAAAGCCTCGGCCACGTCTTGCGCTTTAAGTGCACGAAGAGCATCCCCGGAAATCACTTGAGTTCGAATGGGACTGGCCTTGACGCTCATGGGCCTCAAGCTGCCCACCACCGTTGCCCCGCCTAAAACCACAGCCATGTCTTTTAAAGAAATGCGCTGGGCAACGCCACCGCTGCAGGTCAAATTCCATTTTTCTTCTGCATACCCAATGGCCCGAACTCGGACCTCACACATGCTGTTTACAGTTGTTGAGGCCCACTCAAGTACACCCTGCTCATTGGTCATCCCAATGGGCTCCCCTTCTGACCATACCACAGCTCCAGGGAGAGGGCCATTGGTGGAAACGACTTGGATGCTGCACTGGGACCAAGACACCTGAGCCGACCATAAAAGCAACATCGTTGCGAATGCGCTGCGCAAAAAGCCCGCGTCAAGATTGGGGCAGAAAAATGGTGCACTCATTCAGGGTGCGAAACTCGACACCAACGCCTTGCTGACCAAGATTTACCGGAAAAGTTCACCTTGAGCCCGAGATGCAATCGCGCCCAGAAGAAGGCCATGGCAATCTGGTTTAGATTCACATTGACCTTTCCGCAAACCATGTCCATTTCTTTTCGTTGCCTCCAAGTTGTTTTCGCCCTCAATGTCCTGCTGACCTTGGGCAGTTGTCAGCCATCGGACAAGCTCAAAACTGCAGGGCTAGACATGAACGCCTCCAAGGCAAACAGTGAACTATGGCACCCACTGGACAGCACAATTGAACGTGCAATCGAGACAGATTCGATTCCAGGAGCGGTCCTGCTGACGGCGCGGGACGGACAAGTTGTACTCCATCGCGCCTATGGTGAGTCCGACCCCCTTACCGGGAAAAAAATGGAAACCTCCTCCCTGTTCAGAATCTGCTCTCAATCCAAGGCCATCACCTCCACAGCAGCCATGATACTGTGGGAACGAGGCATACTCAAACTGGACGACCCCGTCTCTCAATACATCCCCGAGTTTGCCAATCTCGGCCTGCTGGATTCGGTTTACGCCGACACTTCATTTTCCACACTGCCCAATTCTACCCCCATGACCATTCGGCACCTCCTGACCCACACCAATGGGATTCCTTATGGAGAAATTGGCGATCCGAGATTTGAGAAACTGTACGCCCATGCGGACGTTGTGGACTTGTTTCCTCGCGATGGCAGGAGCACCCTTCAGAATGCACGGAAAATCGGAAATACGGCATTGCTTCACGTCCCTGGGGAACGATGGAATTACAGCTTGGGCCTCGACATCATGGTGGCGGTGATCGAACAAGCTTCTGGCCGCGCCTACGCCGAATTCGTGGAAGAAGAATTGTTCCGCCCTCTGGGCATGTTTGACACTCACTTTGTGGTTCCCGAAGCAGATCATCACCGCTTGACTCAGGTCATGGAACCACTCGACTCCGGACAAGGGTGGCAAGCCCACGCTCACCCAGTATACTCAACGGATTACCCCGTTCATCGAGAGTGGCCATTGTGCTCCGGGGGAGCTGGACTCACCAGCACGGCGGCTGATTTCGCTCGGTTTTTACAAATGCACTTGGACGGAGGCCTTGGACCAAATGGGCGTTTGCTCCAATCAAGCACACTCGACTCGATGATGGCTGACCATGCTCCTGGACTTCTAGATGGCCCTTGGACACAAGGGCTGGCCTTTGGCGTCAAAAACAGAGGACCTGGCGCAGGGCGATTTTTCTGGAGTGGCTATTTCAACACTCAATATTTTGCTGACCCTAACACACGTGAAATTACCGTGTTGATGAAGCAGACATATGGCCTTCAAGGTGACCCCACTGCGCCCGCTTTTGGCGCCCTGCTTTGGAATTGACACCCCATAGAGACGGAGAAAAACGTCAGGGTTCGATCGTGATCGAAGAGACGACAACACCCGACATGAATGCGACTTGTTCCCATTTATAATCAGTCTCATGCCTCTCTTGAGACCAAAACAAAAAAAGGTTGTCACGCTGTTGATTGTCTCGATGTACTCCGTTTAAAATACACCTCCTATGAATCTTCGACTGCCTCTGCACATTTCAATCCTATCCGTAGCGCTTTCCTGTGGCCTGGGCGTCGTGGCTCAATGCGAGGCGGATACGACCATCTATCTCGCCGACTTCGAATTCATTCCTTCTGTATTGACCCTTACACCGGGCACGACCGTGGCCTTCATCAATGGGCAGGGACTGCACAACGTGGACGGCACCTCCGAAAACAACCCTGAGTCTTTCTTCTTGGAAGAGGCCGAGGGGACCATGGAAGGCACCTGCATGGGGGTGGTCACCTTCGGCATTCCGGGTGTGTATGAGTTCAGCTCGAGCGTGGGGGTTCAAGCGCAACTCGGCATGACCGGGACCATTGTGGTCGATGCTTTCGACCTCAATGACGCCTTGGGTACAATCTCTTCCTGCTGCTTTGAATCCGGGTTCGTTTTCCAAACGTATTATCCAGAAGAACTCACCGGAACCGACAACTACACTGTTTTTGTCGCCAACGCAGAAGCCGTGGACGAGGCATTGGCCTTGATGAACCTCAACCAGTGGGACATGATTGGATTCTCCGACATGCCCGATGCACTGGCCTATTGTATTGTGCCCGGCACGTACCTCGCAGCAGACCTTTCTGACGGCTTGACCCTGCCTACCATACTGGGTCAAAACCTGACCGTGTCTTCGGGTGAATCGGGTCTTGTTGTCGATCAATCCAACATCGTACAAGCCGACATTCTGGCCTTCAATGGCGTCCTTCATGTGATCGACAAGATCTTGGTACCGGCAGGCTACCCGCAAGCAACGGTACTCGATGTGATCCAGCAAAGCCCCGACCACGCGGTGTTCGAAACGGGTATTTTTGGCGCCTACCTCGACGAGTACCTGCAAGCTCAGGCCATAGAAGCCCCTGCAGATGACCCCATCTTCGACGATCCCGTACCGGGCCCTTTCACTGTGTTTGCCCCTACAGACGAAGCCATTCAATCCTACGCCAGTGAAAACGGTTACGATGACATCGACGACTTTGTGGATTCACAATACATGGATGAGTTCGTAGAGCGCCACATTGTGGTGGGGTACCATCCGAGCAGCGACCTCTTTTCCGGGCAAACCCTCATTTCAGAAAGCGGGGCAACCGTGGACATTGAATTCACAGCCGACGGGGTGGAAGCCTCGGGGGCTTTGGTGACCACCGCGGATTTGCTCGCCTACAATGGCGTTGTCCATGTCGTCAAAAGCGCCATGCCATTGGACCTCCCCCCCTCACAAGGAACCTGCGGAAGCTGGACCATCAACAAAGTGCCTGGCAGTGACAATGGATGGGGCAGCGGCTATCTGGACATCTTCGTGAACGGCACACTGCTGTCCAGTGAAACACTCTTAGAAAACGAAGAGGAATCGTTTGCCATGGCCGTGAACAATGGAGACGAAATTGACATGAAAGTTCGAGGTTACATGCCCGGTGGCTATGAAGTCGTCGATCAAACCGGAGACGTGATTTTCGCCTCAATCGGCCAGGATCCGCTTGGCGTGTTTGGACTCAAACCATGTGGAACACAACCCATCTGCGGATACTTTACCATGCAATTCACAGACCCCACCCAAGACGGGTGGTTTGGCGGTAGCGTCACCATCAACTCCGATGCCGGACCGTTAGCCACCATTGAATTTTTCGAATACGACCCATTTTGGCCGAGCAAAACATTCTACATCCCCGCGGTTGGAGGCGAATTGGACTTCTTGGTGGCCCCCCCATTTTTAGAGCCCCTTTTGACGGGATACATTGTTCGAGATGCGAGCAACAACGTTGTCATCGATCAAACCAATGATTTCGCACTTCCCCTGAATGCATACGACGTGCTGGTCTGCGATGCCGATTTCACTTCCGTGAGCGGACCATCGGCCACAACCCCCAACCTCACAGTACATCCCAACCCGTCCAACGGAAGGGTGCAACTTGACGGTTTGCAGGCCAATGCAACTTGGGAAGCGACCCTTTTGGGTTTGGACGGTCGGATGCAACGTCGTTTCAAAGGCGTGGGCTCAACCCCACTTGAACTGAGCCGCCTAGCAGAGGGGGTGTACACACTCAATGTGGTCGTGGAGAACCAAACCAATCAGTCAATCCGCGTCATCATACAGTGACCCGGTCAAGGGGCGCACTGATTCAACAACACTTGGACATCATCGGGTATCCAAGCCTTGAATTGTCTGAATCTGACCCAAGGCCAAACCCGATTGCAAGAGGTCACTCCTTGATGAAGCGCAGCCGTGCCGAACGGTGCGGCAATTGAAGGGTGTACATCCCCGTGGGGAGGTGTTCGATGTCCGCAGCACCTTGGGTTAAGCACGTTTCGAGAACGCGCTGTCCTTGGGCATTCCAGATTTCGACAAGGGCATCCGGTTGAACCCCTGTGACCTTCAGTTCAGCCTGAACAGGGTTGGGGTACAACTGCAGCGCTTTGTCCGCGCTTTCTGGAGTGGCGATGCCGCTTGCGACACATCCAATGCGTCCCTCCATGTTGTGCTGACTCAGCGCTTCCCATATGACTTCGTGAGACACAAAGTCCATGTTCCCGAAGGTGCCCGGCCAGTCGTGGCCCCCACCTTCGACCTTATAGTGGAGCAACTCGTGGCAACCGTCCAATGAGGTCCACGTGTACAGTTCTGCCGAACTGCCGTCGTTGGTGCTGATGTTGGGAACGTCGGTTACGACGGGAGCACTCTGCAAGCCGTTGGCCTCAATCCAGAGGTCGTTGCACTCGTCGTTGCTGTGGTAGTAGAGGGTCCCTTCGTAGACAACGCCATCGTATGGCGATGCGGAGTCGTTGGTCCCCAGAATGGTCACCACAGGGGTGGGGTGAACGACATTGCACTCGGCAAAACTCTCCGCATACATGGTCCGCGCCGTCACGCCAATGCCTGTGATTTTGTGGTTCAACCGACAAGCCAAGTCAAAGCTGAAACCGCCACCGTTCGAATAGCCCATGGCGTAAACCCGCGTAGTATCGATGTTGTGGACTGTGGCCATTTTATCAATCAAGGCATCCACGAAATCAATGTCACTGTGGGGGTTGGGATTGGTAAATGGGAGTGTCCCAGAAACCACCACCTGCCAATTGGTGGACCCGTCATCGTTGGGGTCGGGGATGGCATCTGGATAAACCAAAACAAAACCGTCCTGATCGGCGCGGTCGCGCAGGTCAGCGATGTTGAGCTGGTCTTGTGCTTGGCCTCCGCCGCCATGAAAACTCATGACCAGTGGTAGATTTTGGGCGTTGTCAAACCCCTCTGGGAGGTACTCGAGGTACGTTCTCATCGCACCATTCACATCGATGGTTTGTGTCGCCAATTGCGCCTGAAGGGGACCCATCCCCAATACGATCAGGGCCAACAAGCAAGCTGAATTTCGAAAAATCATGGTTCAATGTAATTCAGGGAAATCGAGTCCAACTTCTGTTCAACCCCTACTTGTTGTTCTTTAAAGCCTCGAATTTGGGCCATTCTCTCCATGCCCTTCGCCAATGGCCGCTGCGTTTAAGGATAAGTTGTCGTTGGACCCAATATGGCTCGCTGAGACATCCTTCAGTTAACCACACCGGTTGCAAAGCGATTTGGCGAGTGCGCAAGCGATAGTTTTGGCCGTGCACCCATTCGGACGGCCTTGCACCTCTGCTTGCGCGCAGGCCAACTGACCGTATCCCTTGTCAAAAGTGCTGGGGCCATCTGCTGAGCCGTCGGCAGAGGACTATCTTGATGTGGCTTTCGCGTGAGCACGCGAACCGACAAAGCCCCGCCTTCTATGCCTAAACTTCTTTTTCTTTTAGCCGCACTCGCAACCTGTTTTACCGCTGCATGGGGGCAATTGACCAGCCTGACGGAGGTTCAGGATCTGGGCGAGGGCATGCACACCTTCAATTTCGGCAACGGGGATTTCGACGCCTACGTCGACAGTGATGGTTGGGTGTTGTGGCAGCAATACCACCACATGGGTGGCACCAACCCGGGATTGAATGTGATCCCCCCCGGCGGAAACCTTCCCGTGTACGACCCGTGCCCACTTGGATGTGACCTGAGTTGGGACAACAGCAAATGGGGGCACGGCAGCCGTGTCTTTGCCGAAAGCATCCCCGATGACGAGCTCTGGTTCCGCTGGGAAGCAACCACCTCGCACCACAACCGGAAAATCCACTTCGAAAGCCCCGTACTGGGTCGTTTTCAGTCGGACGACGGCGGCGATTTTACCCCCGAAATCACCTACATGAATGTCTTGCGGGACGACCACACCGCTTTTCTTCCGACTTCCGCTGGAGCGAGCTCCCAGAATGTCGGTCCGGACTTTGTGACTGCACAGGGTCCCTTCTGGAACTTCAATCAACAGAGTTGGGAGATCCGCTCAGGTAGCCGTTGGAATGTGGACGATGTGAGGAATGATGACGGAAGTCTCATCCTTTACGAACACAGCACGATTCACCGGATTTGGGTGAAGCCGGTGCCCTTCAATGGCGACATCCTCATGACCGCCATGTGCGACCTCCAAGCGCACATCAACGGCGACGAGTCGTTGTCCGAAGAGGCCCTGACCCAAATCAAGAACACCATCAACATATACGCCGATGCGCTTCCAAATGATGAAGCGCTCATGGTCAAGGCTCTCAATGTTATCGCGGATTACGACGCCCAGGTCGGACCGTTGTTTACCACACCCAACACAGCCAATGGATTGAATAAAGATCCAAATTTGGCGCCAGGCCTGGAGCGAGAGCGTTCCATGGTCGCCCTCCAGCAGGCGGTATTCGACCATGTTTTCACACCGTCGGTTTACGCCGCCTACCCTGAGTTGGTGGCGGGGACCGTGTTCAACTCCTGTGTCAACTTTCCGGGGCAAGTGGCCCCGCCCAACGGCACCTCTGGACCACACACTGTCGCCATCCGAGCGGACTTTGCCGATCCAGAAGGCATCAACCCCTACTTCAACATCAACGGAGACGGCACGGAACACGCCCTGCGGCCCACGGGCACTTACTTGGCCCCTGGCAGCGTGGCGACCATCACGGTGCCGAACAGCCTGATCGGGAGTGATTTTCATGTGCGCGTTGGATCACACGAATGGGACCTCACCAACAAGCCCGTCTACAAGCGCCTAGACCGCATCACCAAGAAGTTTGCCCTCAACCAGACCACCATCGAAGTCTTCAACCCTCTGGGTGGAGCCATTTCCATTCTGGTGCCTTTCGGCGCAGACGCGGGCACGGTAGACATCACCATTGCCAACGGGGTCGAAGCGCCTTTCTTTAGTCTAAAGTCCTTCTTTACCACAATGGACTTTGACGCCGAACTGGAGAAGCCGGGACCTTGGGCGGTATTTGAAACAGACAATGTCATGTGGACCATCCCGAAGCATTCCATCGTCCCGGGACAGTACGATTTGATGCAGGCCATGTTGGATTGGGACACGGCACTTCAGGCCATCAACACCATTATGGGCCGCGAGACCGTTTCCGACAAGCACAACCTTTACCTCATCGCCGACGTCTTGATTCGAGGCGGAGCCTATTCCATAGGCTATCCAATGTCCAACACCCCATTGAACTACACCCAAGTTCCTGGTTCAGTCTATTTTATCGACGGGCCGGGTGCCAACGACGAAGTCACCTTCCACGAGTATGGCCATGCCCTGAACATGTCGATGTTTTCTGGCGAAACAGAAGCGCTGGTCAATTTCCCTTATGTCATGGCCATGAACTTTGGCTTAGAGCAGGAGCTCAACGAGGCGGTCATGCACAGCTTTGTGCCCAACACCTTCAACATCGACCGATCGGCCACCCACAGGCTCGTGTCCAACAGCTTTGGATCCGATCGGGACATCACCAATTCGACCACCAATGAAGTGCGCTATCAACACCGCGGATACGCTCACTATTTTGAAATCGTGAGCCTGATGGGTTGGTGTCCACTCCAAGAATTCTGGGAAAGCGAATACGCCGACTTCATCGACGGCATCGAATACCAAGACAACGATGACGACAGCAGAATGCTCCGCATGTCGGTGGCAGCACAAGAGGACCTGCGCCCTCTCTTTCATGTCTTCGGAATCTTGCCCGACAACGACGCTACCTTGGACGAAGCCATTGTGGTTGCGGGCCTCTCGCCGTCTTTGCCCGTGTATGACCGCTTGCAGGACTACCTCGACTTGATCCCCACCGACAACGCTGACTTTGTCGACTATGCCCTGGCGGTTTATCCCAACATGATGTCGGAAGGCCCTACCGCCAATCCTGATTATGGCACAGGCTGGCATTACCAGAAGTCGTTGACCTACGATGCAACAGAAGCTGCTGTCCGAACGGCCACCCTTGAAGACATTGTCGAACTGTATTATCCCAATGGTCAACCGGCAAGCAATCCAACCCCTTGCACACTCACCGCTGACTGTCCACCCGACTTTGACAACAATGGTTTTGTGGGGGTCAACGACATCCTCATTGCGCTGGGAGACTTTGGCTGCTTGACTGCGTGCACCGCGGATTTGAATGGCGATGGCACCGTGGGCGTGTCCGACATCCTCTTGGTCTTGTCCCAATTCGGCTTGCCTTGCAACTGAATTTTCGTTTAACTTTTTTCCACTTGAGTTAAACAAAAGTGCAACTCATGCCCTTATTCTGTGTAGCCTGTGCCTGAATTCATGCCACTTCAAAGGTGGGATGTCACAATGACGACATGGCGTCGGTAACCCTGACGAAACCACAGAATCAAAAACCATGAAACCTACACGCATCCTCTTCGCAACCTGCATTTCCCTCTTGACCATGGGCTCAGCTTTTGGCCAGTGGGAATACACCCTCAACAACGCGATGGGAAGCGTCATGTATGTCTCCGACAGCGTACCAGAGCCTTGCTGTTTCTCCAGCGGCTACGCATTCCAGGCGTTCAACTTGGCAGAGCTTACCGACACCGACAGTGAATACACCGTCTTTGTACCCACCGATGAAGCCGTCGACGAACTCATGGCCCTCATGAACCTCAATCAATGGGACCTCATCGGTTTCTCAGACCTCCCAACGGCTTTGAATTACCACATTGTACTGGGTACTTGGTTGGCTGAGGATTTGGTGGACGGCATGAGCCTCCCTACGCTGCAAGGCCAGAGCCTTTCTGTGTCCATCGACAACAATGTGATGGTGGATGGTGCTCAAGTGATTCAAACCGACATCCTGGCCGAAAACGGCGTGATTCACGTGATCGATGCTGGCCTCGCGCCCGCAGGTTATCCCCAAGCTACCGTGGTCACCGCCATTGCGCAAAGTGAAGATCACACCGCTTTCGAGACAGCCATCTTCAATGCCTACATGGCAGAGTACTTGAGTGCCCAAGCTTTGGAGGCAGAGGACGACAACAATGGAGACCCGCTTCCCGGTCCCTACACTGTCTTTGCCCCAACGGACGACGCTGTGACCAGTTACGCCTTGGCCAACGGATACGCCAATGCCGCTGCTTTCTTGAATTCTCAAAACGTAGACGATTTTGTAGAGCGTCATGTGGTGCTGGGTGTTTATGCCAGCGGTGACTTGTCTAATGGACAGGTTTTGGAATCCATCAGTGGAGACCCTGTGAACATCGAATTGACCACAGAAGGGGCATACGCCTCAGGTGCCGTCATTGAAACGGCAGACATCCTCGCTTACAACGGAGTGGTGCATTCTTTGGGCGCTGTCCTTCCCCTGGACATTCCCAGTGTAGAAGGTACCTGCGGAACCTGGAGCATCAACATGTACAACATCAGCACCAGTGCGGGTTGGGGCGACAACAGAGTGGACATCTACATCGATGGCAGCCTGATTGCATCGGAGTCCTCAAATGAACTCGCCATCGACAACGACGGCGACGGGTTTTACGACCAAGTGGGCGTCACCACCTTTGAATTTGCAGTCAACGAAGGCGCCACGGTGGATGTCCTGTTCAAATCATTCAGTGGAGCCTCGAGCACGGGCTACGAAGTCATCGATGAGGCCGGAAACCTGATCTTCACCAGTGCCGGTAATACGGTGAATGCCCCAGGCAGTGTGTTTGGCCTGAAGCCTTGCGGCCAAACACCGAGCTGTGGCTTCATCGAAATCAGCCTTTCCGATGATTCTCAAGAAGGATGGGTCGGCGGTGCCTTGGAGGTGTATTCAGAGGAAGACGGCACCTATGCCTACCTCGACTTCACGGGCGTCTACTTTCAAAGCATGTATCCCTTTTGGCAAACCCGTGCCTTCGTGGGTGTCAACGCCGGAGAAATCGGATTTAACGTGGTGACACCTCAGGAGTATGCAGAAAACTGCGGCTACGTAGTAAGGAGCGCGGTCGGAGAAGTTCTGGTGAACCAAAACGTAGATTTTCAGGCACCGCAAAGCGTGGATGGCATCGTGGCATGTGAAGCCGGAGATGATGCCCAATGCAACGCTGAATTCGATGTGGATCAAGCCACTGAATTTGATGGCACGCCCATTCCAGGCGCTGTGAATGTGACCCTGTACGACTTCAACGTGAATGCCACTTACGCTTGGGACTTTGGTGACGAAGGCACAAGCAACAACCCCTTCCCCTCCCATGCATACAGCACAGACGGCCCCTACACGCTCTGTCTCACGGTCTCCGATGCCGTCGCCGGCTGCTCAGACACCTACTGCACCAGCGTCTCTGTGGACACGTTGGGCATGGTCAACGGCTTCTTGAGCGGGTTCACCATCACGGTACTCGATGGCGGTGAAAGCGACGTTGTAAACTCGGTGGAAGAGGCGTCCATGTTCTCCGACATCAACCTCTATCCAAACCCTGCAACCGAATTCATGGTCATTGGCGGCATCTCATCCAACGACCGTTGGGAAGGACGCTTCGTCAACACCGCAGGTGCAACCGTGATGGAGTTCAATGGCAGCGGCACTGCGCAGATTGCGCTGGACGGCATGGCGCCAGGAATCTACACGGTGCAATTGCGCTCCGGTTCGTTCAACACGACCACGCGCCGCATGGTCATCAAATAAGGACTGAAATTCCAAAGCAAACCCCGGTCGAAGGCAACCCCTTCGGCCGGGGTTTTTTGTTTTCTCCTTCACGCAGATTGACCTTGACCGATAAAGGAGCAATGGACAAAAGGAAATCCCCTCAAACCACCTTCTTGGGACCAACCCGCGCTTCCCCCGATTCGCGTGTCCTCGTCATGTGAGCAGCACCTCGCTATGAAGATTCAAATTGCACCGAGCAGCCTCTGCCTTTGCGCAAGATGCGTCGGTGGCTTACTTCGAATCGTCAGACGGCTTCTCCTCGTCTGATGTTCCGCTCTTGGCTTTTCGGTAAGGGAAGGCGTTGAAGACTTTGCGCTTGGCAAAACGGTATTGGTTGTCCGCATTCAAGAACTTGTTGAACAGCTGGCCATTCACTCCAAAGTACTCGTAGGTGTCTCCATTGAGGAAAGTGATCTCCAAGAGCATCCCTTTGTGCTGCAGATCTTGGATTCCAGAGTTGGTGGTGAGCTCCACGTACTCCTCTTTTTGCGCCTCTTTGGTCTCCGGGGCCATGCTCACCAAAAAGTGATACCCCTCGATAACCCTCCGGCTCATGGCCTCGGCTTCTTCCGCCTTTTCGCCGCCATTCGGAAACTTATCGGGGTGCCATTCCTTGACCAAGTTCCGGTACTGCTTCTTGAGCTGTTTCAACTCCAAGGCGCCTTCCACCTCAAACATTTTCTTGAATTCCTTGACTCGCTTCATGACTGAGGTTTTGGATGATGCCGTTTCAATGCGGCCGCGAAACTACAACCCAACACGCTCATTGCGAGCCCGCAAGCGAATCTCCATTCTACCCATCGCTTGGCTGCTCAGTGTATTATGCTCCATGTTCCTGCGTTTCCCCATTTATTTCCTCCCAATTCTACTCGCCTATTTGCTCTTGGTGGTCGGAAATGAGACGGAAAGGCACCTTCTCGACGCGCCACAGTCGGGTAAAATTCATGTTGTTCGCAGCGAAACTGCATGCAGCTGGCAATGTCATCATGCCACCATAAATCACTGTCTGGCATACCACAACGGCCTGTCCGAGTCTGCCCGGGAAGCCGTGGAGCCAGCTTATTTCGGACTCACCGCCCTCCTTCTCAGCTCTGGGAATTACCGAGCAGCCAACCTTTTGTTCCTTGGCCTTCTTTGGCCGCTGCTCCTCTCTATTGGCATGATGCGATGTCTTCGCTTAACCAAAAACACGTGGACACGCCCCCTTACAGTGTTGTCCTGGATGGCCCTGGTCACTGCCCTTGTTCTTTGTGCAGGCACCTTTCGAGAAAACAACTCAAACGAATATCTGACTGACTTTATTCTGACCCTATCGCGTTGGTCGGGGCTCTCTTACTATGACGTCAATGCGATTGTATTCATCGTAATCTGGCCTCTCATAACGCTTGCCGTTTGGCCCATCTTAGAAATTGTAAAACGGAGCGCCAGCAAACTTGAATGCTGACCATCTCGGCCCCTTGTTGGTTCCATTGGGCCGCTGCCGAACCCAAGACACACAAAAAACAGAGGAGGAAAAACAACCTATGCGTCAGGTAAAACGGGGAGGAAAAGGAAGAGCGAAACCATGGACCATGAAAACCGAAGGCGCACTTTCTGAGTGAATTGAGGTGTTGATTTCTGCGTGTTTTACTCGCAGTCGGCAGGATCGACGCCCTCGCGGTGAAGGACGGTCGGCAAAAGACCTCCTGCCGGGCTGATGGTCGC
>Ga0209092_10001800_pt1 | contig 20401 bp, 22 predicted proteins | sample FraStrMetagenome_FD_187446 | JGI IMG/M metagenome (GOLD analysis project Ga0209092, IMG submission 187446) | Marine eukaryotic phytoplankton communities from Arctic Ocean - Fram Strait ARC3M Metagenome (SPAdes) (version 2) | ecosystem: Environmental > Aquatic > Marine > Oceanic | place: Fram... | reverse complement strand
TCACAGCTTGGGCGTTCGCTAATAGGGAACTCAGCAAGCTAGGATTCAGCGATGCATTTGGTGAAGCAACTGATACTGATGTGCGTGAGCAGGTCTATGGTGCGGTAGTGACAGATCAATTAGTTCCGTTTTATATCTAAATTAGGGGTTGACAACATCCCCTAATTGTTGTATACTACTATTATAAATTAAACACATGAGGGCAATACATGCAATTTTTTGAAGCAACGAAAGAAGAGAAGATACTATCAGACCTAGGTCGCGAGATGATGAACTTCTCAGAGAACGCACACATGGCAGGATTGAAAGACCCTGTGATCCGTGTGTATAACGAACTGAGCCACGTAGGTCATATGCTAACTGCATTTGGCGCACCGTTTGGCACAACCTCTAAGAGCTTTACAGCAGCAGACTTGAAATTGATCAATGACTTTAAAACAAAGGGTGGCGAAGCTGCTGTAGAATTAAATGTTGAACAATTGCAATTAAGTGCTTGACACAAGCGCAGAGTTGTAGTATACTGTACATAAGTTAAACAAACATAGCAAAGGGCATTGCAGATGAACATTAAAATTACAAACGGTACGTATAAGATACGCGGCAAAGATGTTAACTTAGCCGGTATGGTGTTTCCACTAATAGAAGCATTTAAAGTAGGCGCCAAGGGTGGCTACGTAACAGTAGATGGTCGTGCAGTAAACGGCTTTCCGGATCGTGCAATTAAGATTGCATGCGATAGTGCAAATGCATATGAGGACGCCAAAGGTGCCGCAACTGCTGAACGCACAGAAACAGACGAGGAGACAATTGATCGTTTACGTGAACGGTTCGACATGTTAGAAGATATGACACGTGCCACTAAGAAAGGTGATGTACGTGCAATGATCGTTAGTGGCCCTCCAGGTGTTGGTAAGTCACATGGCGTTGAGAAAGTACTAGGCAAGCACGACCTAATCGCTACCCTAAGCGAACGAGCTCCTAAGTACGAAGTGGTGAAAGGTGCTATGTCAGCAATTGGTTTGTATTGCAAACTGTTTAAGATGGCAGACAAAGACAATGTCATCGTATTTGATGATTGCGACAGCATCTTCAGCGACGAGCTAAGCCTTAATATTCTAAAGGCTGCTCTTGACTCTAAGAAGCGTAGAATGATCCACTGGAACACGGACTCATTTAAATTGCGCAACGAAGGTGTGCCAGATAGCTTTGAATTCAAAGGATCTGCAATCTTTATCACTAACATCAAGTTCGACAACGTTAAGTCGGCTAAGATGCGTGATCACCTTACAGCCTTAGAGTCACGCTGTCATTATATTGATCTAGCAATTGATACGGATCGCGAAAAGTTATTGCGTATCAAACAGATTACCAATGATGGTATGCTAGATGAATATAACCTGTCAACAGAAGTCGTACAAGAGATTATAGACTTCGTTGACATTAATAAGAAGCGACTACGTGAACTGTCATTACGTACAGTACTTAAAGTCGCCGATTTGGCCAAAGCGTTCCCTACTAAATGGGAAGCAATGGCCGAAAACACTGTGATGAAGCGTTAGTGCCCTCTATACGCTCCACGGTGTAAGTGCAGCAGTCTTATGCGTCCCTCACGCTCTGCTGCATACATAGCTCGCTCAATGTGCCCTCGTTGAGCTAGAGCGCTTCAGAGTCCGGCTAGTGTGCCCTCGCTAGTCGGACTTTTCTTTCTAAATTAATTTAATATTTTGGTAATAAAAAGGTTGACAACCCTGCCAAGTGATAGTATACTGTATATACATTAACAAAAAGAGGGCTACAATATGTTAACATTCACAGCAAACACTACACAACCTAAGACACTTAACGATTACACAGTTGAGGATATCCAAGACATCATCCGCGAAGCTAAGAGTGAAGCACACCATGCGGCACAGTCATACATGGACACACACGGCGAACATGCCTACTGTGGCTTTGCCTGGGTTAACATCTGGGACATCAAAGGTAACACCAAGCTAGGCAAGCGCATGAAACTAGCAGGCTTGGACAAAGACTACACAGGTGCTTACTCAATATGGAACCCAAGTGGCTTAGGCACACAATGCATGAGCACCAAGGAAGCAGGCGCTAGAGCAGCAAGTGAAGTGTTCAAAGCATACGGCTTCAAATGTTCAGCAGGTAGCAGAGCTGATTAATTTGGTAATAAAAAGGTTGACAGTATACGTGTAAGAGCGTATACTGTTAGTATAAGTTAAACAACGCAGAGGGCACTATGAAAAACTTAACACACTATATCGATAACCGCAACACTTGGAACAGCTTCTTTCCTAACTCAAAGACCATTACTTTCCCACTAGATCAAAAGACTGTAGACAGTCTAGCACGTAGCCTAGACAGTGACTTGAGTCCAGAGAACCTACACTGTGATGGAGAGATCAGTCAACGTGAAGCTCAACGCAAATACAACTACTATGGCAAGGTGATCAAAGAGCTAGAGAAGTATTGCCTAAGCAACTGGTTGAACACTCCTGTAGTAGAAGAATTTTATTAATTGGTAAAATAAAGGTTGACAGTATGCGCATAAGAGCGTATACTGTTAGTATAAGTTAAACAAACACAAGGGCAAACGATATGGCATATGTAAGCAAGCAGGACAAAGCAGAACTAGCACCAGCAATCAAAGCTGTTCTTAAGAAGTACAGCATGAAAGGTACTATCTCAGTTCGCAACCATTCAACACTATGCGTTAAGATCAAAGAAGGCGCTATTGACTTTGCTGACCACTTCACACACGGTGAAGGTTACATCCAGGTAAACGAATACTGGATCGATCAACACTATGCAGGCGTCCAACGTGCTTTCCTAAACGAACTGTTGGCTGCTATGAAAGGCACCAAGTACTATAACAATGATGATGCAATGGTTGACTACTTTGATCGTAGCCACTACACTGACATCAACATTGGTATGTGGAACAAGCCCTACGTATTTGCAAAGGGCAGCATCAATGTAGATGCAAGCCTCAGAGCAGACCCAACCAAAGAAGCATACATGGTGGCAGGCTAATGTATGATCTTCAAACACTGTTCAAAGTCGTAGAGGACCTAAGGATGCTGCAAGCTTCAGCACTTCCTCTACAGTGGCAGCGCATCAACACACTGATCAACACCTATGAAGCTATGGCTGTGAGCATAGAAGCTGACATGGTAGCAGGACTAGATGATCAAGTATTTGGTAAGAAAAAGGTTGACAGTATACGAGCATGAGTGTATACTGTAAGAGTAAGTTAATTAAACTATAAGGGTAAATGATATGACTATGATGAATACAGTACTAGACCAAGTAGCACGTATGGACAGCGCAGAGCTTAACCGTGTAGTGGATGCTATCAAACTACGCAGGACATTCGTAGCCAAGGAGAGCGCACGTGGATTGTTCATAGGTGATAGTGTACAGTTTACAGGACGTGGTAACCGTACAGTAGTAGGTACAGTCACTAAGGTCAACACCAAGACTGTAGTAGTAGACACAGTAAGGGATGGCAAGTGGAAGGTCACAGCTAGCATGCTAACACTGTTGGCTGCATAGCACAACGCATAGCCACTAGGGGCTGCTGAGTTACGTAGGGTAACAGGCAACCTAGACTACACGTAGAGACTAAGGGGAGGGGAGAGTAGAAATACTTTCCTTTTTTCTTGACCAGGGGAGACTAATAAAATAAAAAAAATTTCTTGGGGGTGGGGAGACTATACAAATTATATGTTGCATTTTTGCAACAGCGCCTAACGAATTCTAATCCCTTCTTTTTAAAATGCCATGGTGTAAAATCACCACCTCGGAACTGTAAGTACTTGACCCTAATTTTTTGCGCGACTATTTTTTTAAGATCCTAAAACCCATTTCTATCAGAAGAGTAAAATCACTCTTCTCTTGCTATCCAACAATACACAGCAACCCTATCCAACAAGTTACACTATACGGCTTTAGTGTAACATCTATGTTACATCACATCACGAAGCTGCTTACGCTAGAGCGTTTAAGCGATAGCGTGTATGAGCTGAGAGGCGCTTGCGAAGCAAAGCATCCAATGCTCGTACTATAACTATAATATTATAAGTGTTCGATCCGAGTATGGTACACACACTGTTGCTAATAAGTATATGCATGTACAAGCTACAACTAGAGTTTAACACAATAACCAACTACACAGCTATAGACGCACTAGTGTTTGCACTGTCAATAGACTTGTACACACACAATTGCATATAGTGTACTCAGCCTGAATATGATTGTTTAGAGTTTGAGTCAGAAGCTCACTGTGTGCTTGCTCAGTTAAAACTGTCTAATAGCTCTAGGTATGTGGTTCACCGTTTGTAAATAAGACTCATCAATTATAAAAACACTTGTTAAGGTGTATTGCATGGTGTTGCAATATGTCTGTCGCGGTGGTTGAGCAGTTTCTTTTTATATAGTGCTCATATGTATATTGGTACTGTGTTGTGGTAAAGTGCGTAGTTTAAGACTATAAAAATCTGCGTTAAACGCTTCGCGCTATAGGGAATCTAGCGTCCGCCCTTCGGGCTTGTTTGGCTCTAGTAGATCTCGATGGTTTGTTGGCCACCGCCTATAGGACCTTGTACTAGGTATATGTACTCTTTGACTATAACTGGACCTATGTTTGTATCAAATACATTTCCTGAGGTTGGAGTAAAGTTCATTACCAAGCTACCGCTTTCGTTGTATACTCTTGCGCTTTGAGTGCTGCTGAAATTATCCTGCCATACCATTAGTGCATACTCACCATAGGCACTTAATCCTGGTAGATTGGTTTGACCTAGTTCGTCATTGGCTGTTGATGTAACCATTGGATTGTTTATTGTAGCACCACTGCCACCACTAAGTGGTAAGTTGCGTAGTCTGCCTGCATTGGTGTATCCTGAGTAGTCATCACCTATGCTTGTGAACCATAGTCTGTTTGCACTAATTGCAACGCTTGTTCCAAGATAGAAGTTAGTTGCACTGTTTGGTCCACCTGCATAACTTTGTCCAACTAGGTTACGACTTATTGCATTTCCTTGTGTAGTTGCTGAACCGCCCATGCCACTGTGTACACTACAATAGTAATACAGTGTTGGAGCGCCTGCTGCTACAGTAATAGTAGTGTTAGCTCCTGCACTTCCTGGCGTACCTGCAGTAGTAACACCTGTTGTATACTCTGAGTTGCCACTGTTGTTTGCTGTTGTGCTAAAGCGGAATGGATGTCCACTGTTGCTTGAGTCGCTTTGATCAAATACATATGTGTTACCTTCAGTGAGTTCTAGTGTAGGTGTAGCATCTGTGCTTTGTGTAAGTATGTGATATTTGTCTCCGCTACCATAGCTGTTTGTTCCACTTGCAACTGTGACCACATATGTTCGACTTGCTGTTCCGGGATTAAACACTTGTACTCTGCCTTCATTGGTTGCTGTGGTTGCTCCGTATTGTCCGTCATAGGTGGGTGTTGAATGTATTACATATTCGCCATTGGTGTTTATGTCCCATCCTGTGTTTTGTGCTAGGTTAGGTGCATCAACTTGGCTACTTGTGCCATCGCGGGCATCTGTTAGATCAAAGTAACTGCTTCTGCCTGGAGTGTCACTAACGCCTGAACTAGAATGTCTATAGTCACTTAACACCAACCATTTGCCCACAGCGTTAAAATTGTTTCTATGGAATAATCTGTTAGGGTCATTAGTGTGGTTACCATAATCACTAAGTTCTATTGTGTGTGATAGTGTGACACTACTAAATCCATCTGTACTTGAGTACACATAAATTCTTGGCATAAATGTGCCAGTTGCATCTTTATAATAAGGCGCACCAATACAAGCATAGTTAATGCCATTGTATGATGAAATACTAACACCAGCACCAAAGTAGCTCAAGCGTGAATAGTTCTCAACTGTTGTTGGATTGCTTACTACAATGGTACCAACCATTCCTGCATGGATAGTACATTGATAATAATATGTCCCAGCAGTAATCGGTGTCCAACTTACTACTCCGTTTGTTGTACCTTGATTAGTAGCAGGAGGAAGACTTACATTCGAACCGCCATTACTTGTTCTAATAACAAATGGATGGCCACCTGCATTTACTGTGAAGTTTACAGTGTCGCCTGTGGTTAACGGAACTGAAGCATTGTTTCCTGAAACATATCCACTAAGTATATATGCACTACTACCTGATGACGTTACGCCCACAGCACGAGTAGTACCTTGTGTTGGACTTGGAAACGATCGTATAAGTGATCCGTTTTGTCTATTAAATATTAATGCTTGCCCTGTGTTAATTTGTTCAAAGCCGCTGCCATTGAATCCTATACCGTTTTGGGGGCTACCAGCAATTATATAATCATTATCTCCGCCAATTTCTTCTGCAAAGACTGATCCAAAGAAAACACTATTTGCAGGCTTTGCAATACTACGCATAAATTCTGTACCTGGTACTCTTACTCCAACACTAGTATCTGCTATGTCTGCTGTGGTAGATATGCCGCCAGTGCTGTTGCCGTTACTGTCTGTAGCACCTAGCGTTACTGTTAGTGTCTCTGTGCCCTCAGTTGTTAGGTCATTGCTGATAACTGTTTTAGTTGATTCAGATGTTGTTCCATTACTTAATGTAAGTGTACCACTAGTTTGACTAAAGTCGTCGGTGGCTGTTCCTGATGCTGCAATAGTATACGGCACTGTAAATGATGCGCCAGTATTAGACTGAGTATGGTTAACTGTTATAGTAATAGTTTCGCCTTCGTTGTATGTTGACTTATTAACACTAACACTATTGTATACTGTTGCAACACTATCATCGGATATTGTTATTGTTGAGCTTTCTAAATCTCCAGTGTCAGTACCAATGCTATCTGTTGCTGCTAATTGAATCTTAAATGACTCAGAGCCTTCTGTTACAAAATCATTGCTTGCTATAAGCTGAACTGTTGCATTACCATTTGCGTCAATTGTAAATACTGATGTTGCACTAGAGAAGTCATTTGCATTTACTGTTCCAGATACGCTTACTATTGAATAGCCTACTGTAGTATTTTGTGGTACGTTAGAAGTACTAAGTGTAAATGTTACAGCCGTTCCGCTTTCTGCTATACTAGAAACGTTGCTAGCTATACTATCATACGTACCGACAACAACATTCTCATCAGCTGTTCGTGTAGTTGGATACTGTCTGCCTGTTCCAGGCCACATAATCCTTACTGCGCCAGGGCCGCCATTTTGACTAGTTCCTAGACTAGGATTACCAGTATACTGAGATCCTGAGCCGCCACCGCCGTATTCACCACCGATGCCATCTTGTCCTTCTTGTCCACTTGATCCTCCAGCGCCGTCATTGTTATAGTTTCCGCCACTGCCGCTTGTTCCTTCTCCAAGTAAGCCTACGCCACCGCCACCTGATTGCCCTGGAGTTAGAGCACTTGAGCCAGCGCCACCGCCAGCGCCACCACTGCCTGCTGATCCTGCTGTTGGAGCCTGTCCATTTGCTCCAGCGCCACCGTTGCCAGAATATCCGCCTGCACCGCCACCACCACCGCCACGTGATCCTGATGCAAAATCGCCTCCAGCACCACCATTGCCACCACCGTCACTAGTACCGCCAGTACCACCAGTACCACCACCACCGAATACACCAGCGCCGCCTCCAATTGCTGATAGTAAAGTAGTTGCTTGACGGAGTACGCTAGATGCTCCACCGCCTTGGCCATTTGCATTTCTTGCGCCACCAAGACCTGCTGCTCCTGTAGCTATAGTTAACACTTCTCCCGGAGTAACAGTTACGTCATTAGCGTACCCAAGTTCACCGCCAGCACCGCCTGATCCAGAACGTCCACCGGAAGAGTACACTCCGCCACCACCACCACCGCCACCAACAGCTACCATACTAATTTTAAAAACCCCAGTAGGAACAGTCCAAGAAGCATTTGAAGTAAACACAATTTGGCCAGTCTCTGGAGTTAACGAAGTATCAGTTATTGTTACTGTTGGGGATTCTAAACTTCCTGTAGATGTACTAGCACTATCTGTTGCTGCTAATACTACTTTGAAAGATTCATCACCTTCAGTTAATGTGTCCTCAGCAAGGGTTACAGCAAAGTCCTGTGACTGTGAAACATTATTTAATGTTCCGTTCCAAACTACAGTTCTAGTTAGTGTTGCAGGAGTAACGTCTGCGGCTGATATAGTTCCACTAACGGTTGTGATTACATAATCAATAGTAGTACCTTGTGCTATATTTCTACCAGTAATTCTAAATGTTGCAGCTTGTCCTTCGTTGATCGTACTTGCTGTTTGTAATGTTAGGTTTAAATATGCAGGTGTTGTATTAACCGAAGTGTCGTTTATTGTGACTTGTACTGTTCCGCCAGCGCCGCTGTCAAGTACAATTTGAAATGTCTCTGCACCTTCTGATAAACTAGCATCAGCTGTAACAGCTACAGATAATGCTGCACTGTTATTTTGCACGACAAAGTTACCAGTTAAACTTTCTCCGTCTATGTCAGCTGTACTTACGCCTGTTATTGTATATGGAACTGTTGTACCGTTAACAACATCGGTAGTTGTTAGGGTAATAATAAATGTGTCACCTTCGTTAACTGATGCTTGAGGTGTTGTAAGAGCATATGTTGGATTCTGACTTGTGTCGTTAATAGGAACAGTAATAGTATCTTCGCCATTATCTAGTGTGAATACAATATTCTCTGTACCTTCAGTAGTGGCATCAGCAGTAGTTATTAATGTTATACTATCAGTAGTTCCGGTTACAAAGTTTCCAGTTAGGCTAGCTGCGTTTAAGTCTGCACTAGATACACCTGTGATTGTATATGCTACCGTTGTGCCTGCGCTAACGTTTGCAGTTGTTAGTGTAATTGTTACACTGTTATCTTCGTCTACCGTTGCTTTGTTTGTTCCAAGCACGTATGTTGCGCCAGCTGGGGTTGTACTAGCATCGCCAACTGTCCAATTTGCTGTTCCGGTTATAGTAGTGCTGCCGTCTACTGGATGCGTATATGTATATGAATACGCAAATGTAAACGTTTCAGGACCTTCAGTTGTTAGGTCTTCATTAAGAATAAATGATGCGGTTACTGCGTTTCCTGCAACAGCCAGCGGACTGGTTGACGATGTTGAGTAATCAGCTGCGGTAACTCCGCTAACAGTATATGTTATTTCTGCATCATTGGGGATGTTTGTAGTGTTTAGTGTTATACTAATTCCACTTCCTTCATTTACAGTCGAGGCCGCGGCTGGCGCATACGAAGGAGTTATAGTTGGTGCAACAAACTCTGCTGAACTAGACTTTTTTGCTACATATGCTCTTGAACTAAATGATGTTAATAATGGCATCTAATATCCTTATCCATACGTTGATAAACTTCCTATCACTGTCCAGGCGCCGCCTGTTCTAGTTATTGCAAATGTTACCACGTCTACCTTACTTGCATTGCCTGTAGGTGCAGCAGTGTCTTCCCAGTTAATAGTAGCCGATGAGCCATTAATTAAAACTACGTTTGGAATATATGGAGTGCTGCCTTGTACCAGCATTAACGCTAGTCCAAATACTCTATTAGCTGTAGTAGGAAGGTTTGTAAAGTTAGCTGTAAAGTTTGCAGCTATTGTGGTGTGATACCAAACTGATGCTAAAGCAGTATCATGTACTACTGTACCTGTTGCTCCTGTTAGTAACCCTACTTCTTCACTAGTACGCCTAATGCCACTTAGGAATAATCCTGCGGTTGCTGAAAGAGTCAACGCAGTACTACTTGTTATATTAGTTGCAGTTACTGATCCGCCAAATATTGGACTAGTAAACATTGTAGCTTTACTTTCGTTAGTTACATTGCCTAAGTTAACGTCAGCTGCTAATCCACTTGTTGCTACTGCTGCTAATCCACTAACAACACTAACTGGAATAGTTCCACTAACTCCGTCTACCATTAGTGTGCTATCGTCAGCAAACACGCTACCTGTTAAGTCACCTGTTAAGTCACCTGCACTAGGAAGGTCAGTTAAGTCATTGTAGCTACCGCTTGTTGCTACTGTTGCTAACGATGCTGTGTTAGCAAGTTCTATCCAAGCACCTGCATGTGCATAGTATGCTTTACCTGTACCATGTACGTGTGCGAACATTCCGTGATTGTCACTTGCTGCTGGTAAGCTAACAAGGTCGGCATATGCTATCCATGCTATATCATCATTTGTAATTGTAGAATTGCCTACATCAGTTTTAAGTGCAAGTTCTATCCAAGAACCAGAGTGGGCATAGTATGCTCCGCCAGTACCGTGTACGTGTGCGAACATTCCGTGATTAGCTGAGGCACTAGGTAAGCTAGCTAGGTCGTCATATGCTATCCAGACTATGTCATCATTTGTATATGTTTTTGAGTCTACGTAATTTTTAGAAGCAAGTACTTTACTAACTTCTGCTCCTGTAAATACACGAAGTGTTCCGTTAGTTTCATCATAAAATATCTCGCCAATCTGATTTGATCCAGCTTGTAGTATATTTGATGCCGTCGGGCGGAGTCTTATTGATCTTACTTGTTCTGTCATGATTCGCTTCCTATTCTACATATTTATTCGAAAAAACAGGAATTGCTTTACTGAACTTGAGTGCAAACATTGTTGCTTGTTTACTATCTGGAATTTCTACATAGATATCGCAACGACAGTAAATGTCACCTGGTAAGATTTGACTTTCGCTACGTAACAGTACCCATTCCCAATTGTTTTCTTCTACTGTACGATAAAGAGCATCGCCTAGTTCACGCCGAATCCAAATCTGTTCTATAGCTTTATTCTTGTGTGTCCACTTGTGCTGACATTGTCCTAAGAAATAGCGCATTGCACTTTAATCAATATTATTAATAAATTGTTTTAGTAGTGTACTATTAGTCTCTGCTTTAACCTTAGGCATGTTATCTCCTTCAGCTGGATCATCACGCTGTGTACTTTGTGAGTTAGTACGTTTAAGTGCAGATGTAATTGAGTTGCTACTACTATTGTTACTATAGTTTGAACCATCATCGTCATCTTCGTCACAGTCTATAATACGCAATGTGTTAATGTCAAAGCCTAGATCAATTTTTTGTCCTACGCCACTTGAGTTACGTGTCTTCATAAGTTGGATTTGATAACGGCCTCTTTCTTTCATTGCTCTTGATGTAAAGATACCAAACACATTATCTGCTGTCTGGATCTTACTAAGTCCACCTGAGATGTGCGAGTGATCAAATTCAATCTCTTCCACAGCGCCACGGTTCAACTGTGCCGCTGTAACAAACACTGTCTGTAATTCCATTGCTAAGTTACGTAGTTCTTCACTTACATACTTGTCTTTGATATACAAGTTCTCTGCACTTACTTTCATGCTTGCTGGCATTAATAGATCTAAGTAGTCAATTAGTAGTACGTCTACTTTCTTGCCTGTTTTAATTTCGTATTCTTTGATATAGCTGCGTACATCGTTTGCAGTCTTACCACTAGGCATATACTTAACTTGAAACGCACCCGACTTCTTACCTATCATCTTAACTTTAAGTTCAACGTCTTCGATACTCTTGAAAATGTCACGTGTAGGAATACCTGTTACCATACTGTCAACACGCATACTAACTAATGCTTCGCTAAGTTCTAGTGTCAAGTACATTACGTTCATGCCTTTCTCAGCCATGTTAACACCAATGTTAGCAAGGAACAAACTCTTACCTGCACCCGAACCACCTGCAAAGATGTTAAGCTCGCCTCTGTTAAAGCCACCAAACAGTTTCTTATCCATAGCTGCCCAGCCTGTACTTACTTGTCCGTTAGTACTCTTAATACTTTCAAGTCTTTCTCTTGGATTAACAAAGTAGTCTGTGCCCAAGTCTTTTTGTAAACCAATCTGTACAGCTTTCTTTACTAGATCCTCACACTGTCCATAGTCACCCTTCTCAAGCAAGTCTGCGCTTTTAAGTATTGCTGCTTCTAGTGCTTTATGTTTACTAAATGTTTCAAACTCTGTAAGCAACCAATCATAATGATTATCTTGTAGTTGTCCTGGATCCTTCAAGTCAGCTTTGGTTGCAGCGTTTAACATATCGAATGTAGGCAGAGCATTATGTTCTGTAACATACTCTGTTAAGAACTTGGCACCATCATGTAAGCGTCTATCAAATGCATCAGGATCAAATACTGCCTGGCATCTAACGAAGCTCTCAGCATCGCTCATCATCATTTCAAGATACACTTTCTGTATCTCATATCCGTAGTCTGTGTTTTGTCTAGTACTCATTGTTTTATTATACAGCCTTATACCATGTGTTGTCAAGTGTTACTTTGGTTTTAGTCTTTGCTAATACTGCTCCAATACAACTACCTGGATCTCCAGGATTGTGTGGAACATGTACATGCTTCCATTTATGTCTTATTAAATCAACTGCTTGACGGTTAAGTGCGCCGCCACCTGCTAGTGCTAGGTTTGCAGAAACTGTTCTATCCTTTGCCCATTTCGATAAGTGCTTGAGACTGAGTTCAAATATACGTTGTGTAGCTGCGGCAATATCTGCGATGTCTTGTTTAGATGTTAACTCAGGCCTCCACCAGTTGCACCCCCTATGTAAGTTTTCTCTCATACTAATCTTAGCTGTCCTATAAGGCGGAGCAATAATTTCATTTAATATTATTTTACTAAACCGTTTGTAATCTCCGTTAGCTGCTAGTTGGGCTATCATGTATTCATCACGTTGCGGCACTAGTCCGCATCGTTGTGTCATAGCACTATAGAACAATCCTAGGCTGTGTGGGTAGCCTTGACTGTGTATCTTCTTTAGCGTGTTGTTCTTTCCGTGCCATATTGTTAGGGTTTCAAATTCACCTATACTATCTATACATATCACAGCACAATCATCATGTGGTTGAGTGTAGTAAGCATATGCTGCATGACTTAAATGATGTTGTGTATATTCAATTGGACAAGTAATATCCCAACGCTTGAGGTAAGCACGTATGTCATTCTCTTTGCCTAGCCAACCCTGACCGGCACGCCATTGGCGTAGTGTCTTTAACATTGGACGCTCGTACCAAACTATCTTATTTGGTCTACCAAATCGTATTATTGCTTCTTTGAGTTGTGCTTCAGCAAAGTCAGGATTATTAGCAGCCCTTGTAAAATCCTTTGCAAGACTTGCCCATAGTAAAATATTGTCGTCAAATACTGCTAGACTAGCGTCGTGGCTGTTGCCTACCATTCCCCAAATTATCATTTGTAGATAAACGGATCTTGTTTACGAAGCTCTTTTATACGCTTTCGATATGCAAGTTCTTCTTTAATTTTGTAGTAGGGCCAAGTAATAATATCCCAAATCATTTTTAATATTTTTTTTATCCAAACCATTTTTTTGCTCTCAGTCTAATTTTAAGTGGGCTCGTTTCAGCCTTTTCTGCAATACTGTATAATGCATACAGTCTACCGTACTTATCCACTGCATCGCCTACATCATTAATACCTTCATTCCATTCAGGCATACTAACACCCCAGCCTCTGCTAATAGCATCTTCTACAAGCTTCTTGCCAGCGTGATCTCTGTCAGGCACAACAACAATTTCTTTTGCTAGTCTATCAATTAACAATGCTTGCGCATCATTGATTTCACTGCCGCCTAGCGCACACCCACCTATGTAATTAGCATCAACTGGTCCTTCAACAAGGATAGCAAATTGCTTATCATAAGTTTGATTGTCTAGTCCGTATACAAAGCCTGGCTGCTGTTCGTTCAAATACTTAGGTTTTTTATTAGGTTGTATTGTTCGAGCAGTCCACCCTACAATACGTCCTTCATAATAAAACGGAATAATAAGCCTGTCACGATATGCTAAACTTGAACTCCAATAATATTCAGTATCATCTAAATTTAAATTACGTGATGCCATGTACTCGACAATAGCCATGCTAAACTTGTTAAACTCTGTAATGTCTTTGATCTTTACAGCATCTGGAGGTAGTGGCACAGTTTCAAACGTAGGTATTTCTATCTTACGCTCTGCAACTTCTACACCTTCGTTTATACGCATAACATCTAGTGTTAGTTTATTAATTACATCATCAGCTACATTAAGCCATTGTAGTAGTTTGCGTAACTTTACAGACACTGCCCGCCCTGGTTGCCAACTAGCCTTGTATCCACAATTAAAACAGTGATAGCTTACAGTGTCGCCTTCACTAATTAATCCGCCACGTCCACGCCTGTCTGCTGCATTGCCATTGTGATGACAACATGGTGCATTGAAGCTGGTCCACCCACTAGGAGTAGTTTTGCGCTTACCAGGCAAGTGTGCTATGATTGTGTCGGATACAATACTCATGCTACTATTATAGCACCAATATAGGATTTGTCAATCAGTTTCGGACTAATACTTTAATAATTTTATCTGCAGGATCTGCCGTTGCTTTAAAGCGTAAGAATGTATACACGCCGTTAAAGTTAACAGCTTTTGGTTCTGTTTCGGAACCTGTGAAAGCAGCAGTAGCAACATCAGCCCAGTCAGTGCCTTCGTCTACTTGGTTCTCTAAAGTACCTTGTACTATTACATCACCAATATAATTATTTGTGTATACTGCTGCTGTGTGTAATGCTTCATTGCCGTTAATTCCTGGCTCAGCTGCAACAGTTGATGTACGCCAATAATCGCCCTCACCAATAAATGTATCAGCTGTTAATCCAGTACGTGGCTGCGGAAATGCAGTGTCGCTTACATAGATGTTTCCCGACATTCCAAAATTTGTATCTGCATAAGTTAATAACGGAGTGTTAGTATTGTTGTCTACAAGATGTATATTATACGACAAGAATTGGTTGGCTACGTTTACTAGATTAGATTCCGAAATTGTAATTCTAAACAATCCTCTAGAAGCAGCACTGTCATCATCACCTATAATTAGTGTGCCATCATGTTCAAGTATTAAAACATTGTTCTCATCGAACGCTTGGAACTTAGGTGTATAAGCTGCTATGTTAATTGGTTTTTGATCAGCATTGAGTACTTTAAAGTCAAGCACATTATCAATGCCTCTATATACGTTTAGTTGTCTTTGATACACTGGTCTATACTCCGTTATGAATCCTGCTTCATTAGTAACAATGGTAGTTCTGTTATTGACTAAATATCTAGGTGTTAGCTGCATAACTATATTTATCGAGAACCTATGTTATTAAAAGATATTGAACAAAACTTTCCATTCATTAGCGTAGTCACTTATGGTGGCAACGAGTATGTTGGAGTTATTTCTAACCAAGATGCATACATAACAAGTATGTACATTTTTTCAGCTCTTAAAACTGATTTAGAAAAAGAAGTATTCTTAGAAATGGGAAATACTTGGTGGTGGGAATCAAACAGAATGATTCCTATTAATATTTTCTTACGTAAAGAAATGGAAACTTTTGGATACGCAATAATGACAATGAACAGTAAGGACGTAAAAGTTACAATTGGTCCGTGTGTTAATCTAAATGATTTAAACTTTAAACGTGTTAAACGTAAAAGCGTACAACTAGTTAGAAAATCTAAGTAACTAGTTCTTCACATAATAAATTCATATGAACTATAACACTCATTGCGTAAGCAAATGCGTGTGCCTTTTTAAAGTAGTACGCCCCGTCAGTCGGCTTTGTCCACACTTCCTGTAAAATCAAATTCCAATTGGACCCACTCAAGTGTCTCTTTGCTGGTCGAATTATCGCCAGTGTAGCCGCCAATTGCTCCACCGAAGTAGGCTTCAATTGCTTTAATAGTTCGTTGTGCCCGTTCAGATGAAAGACCTTTTCGCTGAAGTCCTCGTGTTCCAGAAGTTGCCATATTGGTTCTCTTTCCATTAATTCTATTAAGTGTTGTTCGTTCTTAACGTCTTTGTATATGCTCACGTTAAGAAAGTCTAGTTTAAAGTAGCCACGTTCGTCTGCTGCCTTATGTTCAACTGTGGCTAAGTTGTCAATAGGGTTGTGTGGAATCTCCGTTGTGTAGACTCCGGTGTTGTGTTTCTTACCTGTGTTTAACTTTGCTACACGATGTTCAATATGAGATAATATAATATCTCTGTCTGCAAAGTCAATGTCAATATCAGGCATTAGCCACCTCCTTGGAATCTGCCATCTTTAGGCCTGTACCAAACTTTTTGATTATGTATCTTACCTAGTAAGGTATATATTTGTTTTATTTCGTTGTCAATGTTTGTTCTGCTGCTTTCTTTTACAACAGTTCCTCGCCGAATGTTTAAACGGCCTATTCGATATTTCATTGCAGATTCGACTAACGCAAGTTCATTCACATCAAAGTCAAAGTTTTTATTTGGCCTATTACTATTGGTCATCCTATTCCAGCTTAAATCATTTTCACTGTCAGGAGTATTACCAAGATACTGTTGACCAGTTTCTAAGTCTGTTAGTTTATATTTTTCAGGACACTTAGTATGTACAGAAAGTGTTATGTTGTGTTCGTATTCTTTTACCTGTGTTCCGTCTTTTAACAATCTCATAAATTACTTTCCTTTGCTACGTCTTTAACTATTTGTACATCGTTAGGCTGTCGTTTAAATCTTACTGCCCAGTGCTTAGGATCAAGGATGTTATATATCATACCTAATTGCTCGTCACTAAATTTTCCTAATAAGTCTTTACCTGTCTTACAATTTAAAATAAGCCAAGGACTAATCTTGCCATCTTTAATATCCCATACAGCTTTATTAGAGTTTACGTAATTAAAGTAATGATTCCATGTACTATTATTTTCATCAGCCCAATCAAACATTGTATTAATACTACGCTCTATTGCAGTTTCAACGCCTTCTTTGCGAATTAATTCTACAGCATATTTTTCATACATTTCTTCTCTGCACCAATGATCAAGTTTAACTCCACTAGTTACAACATAGTTAATATACTTCTCAGGATACAACGGCTTTACATTAGATACAAAACTACCAAACTTTACAAATGCATTATAGTAACTGCTTTTGCAAAACTCTTCATATGTTTTATCTTTCTTTGCACCTGCACTTAGTTTATAGAATTGATTAAATGCAATGTATCCTAGTTTTACCCGCTTCTCATCTTTCTGTAATGCTCTGCGTTTCTTTTCGCACATATGCGCCATAAGAGTAGACTCTCTTACATAACTACTTCCGCAGTATTCACACTTATATGGTTTAGATTTTTGCTGCAATGTCACGGTCTTCTGCAAGTTGTTTAAGTTCTTTTTTTGTAGATATTTCAGCAAGTAGTTCGATCTCTTTCATTTTCATATTTGGATGCACTTCGCTTAACAATTTAATTGCAGCATTATTGTTAGCATCTTTTTTCTTAAAACCAATGTATGGATGATATTCAATTTTTCCTGTTGCTCCGCTTGCACATAGCAATTGCCACATTAATTCTGGATGACCGTTATCTTTGCCAACACCGATGTCGTTAAAATTCTTATTATAATATTCGTTAGTTTTAAATACTGCAAGTTCCATTGCTTCTCTATTACCTTTGACAGCACTTACATATCTGTTCAATAGCCAAAAGCTAACACTCTTTTTTTCTTCGTCTGATAGCTCTTTCCAAACACCCTTTGAATTCATATCAACTGCTGCTAGTACATCTTTTACTGGAAGTCTTTGTTGTGCCATTCGTTTACATCCTCCGGTGCATTAATCTCTACTCCATTATAGTATACACTCAAACAGCCGACTTGCCAACCGTTTTTTAACCAGCGGAGTTGTTCTAGTTTCTCTACTTCTTCTTCTCGTTCTACAGGCAAGTTAGTATACATTTCTAATGGGTTACGTCTATACCCATATACTCCTAAGTGCCAATCTCCATACCCAGTCATGCCTCTGCCAAACCATAATGCTTGGTCTCCACCACGTACCATCTTAACTGAGTTAGGATCGTTTTGTTTGTCTTTGGGCATATCTGTAAACACTGTTGTTACAGGATAATGCTGTAAGTGCCATTCAGCTTTTTCAATCATTTCAACTGTTACATCAGGCATATCGCCTTGTACATTAATAAACTGGTCGTACTGTTTAAAGAAGTCATTCTTAATAGCGCCTGCACATCGTTCAGTGCCGTTTTCATAATGTGCTTCATCTATCCAACAGTTTCTAGCATTAAACAATTCAAAGATACGCATATCATCAGTAAGCACATATGTTGGTATCTTAGACGCAATACAAGCGTCATACACACGTTTTATCATAGGAACGCCATCTAACATAGCAAGAGGCTTTCCGGGCAGGCGTGTACTGCCGTATCTAGCGGGTATAAGAATAGCGGTGGATTTCATCTACTGTCCTTTCAAAATCATCTAAGCGTAACATGTTTGGTCCGTCACTAGGTGCGTTATCTGGATCAGGGTGTACTTCTAAGAAGAATGATGAAATGCCAAGAGCAGCACCAGCGCGAGCCATGCCAGGCACGTAGTCACGATTACCGCCCGACGAGCCACCAAGTCCCCCGGGCTTTTGCACCGCATGAGTACAATCGAACACAACTGACTCACTAAAATTATCCAGCATATATTGTAGACCAGTGAAGTCGACAACCAATGTGTTATATCCAAAACTTGTTCCTCGTTCGGTAATCCAAACTTCCTTAGCACCATCGGTTTTAGTTAGAATGCCTTTCATGTCCCACGGTGCAAGGAACTGGCCTTTTTTAATATTAACAATTTTATCTGTTTCACAAGCCGCTTGTAGTAAATCAGTCTGCCTGCAAAGGAAAGCAGGTATCTGTAGCACATCTACTGCATCGTTAAAGAATGAAGTAATGTGACTACAATGCTCTGCTGTATGAACGTCTGTGAGGGTCTTAACACCATGCACTTCTTTAAGTAGTCTAAAGTCGGCTAGTGTTTGGTTTATTCCTACTCCTCGCTTATTACCTAAGCTAGAACGATTTGCTTTATCGTAACTTGCTTTGAAGATATAATCTATACCATACTTGTCGCATACTGTTTTACACTTCTCTGCAATAGCTGCTGATTGTCCTAATGACTCGTGCTGACACGGTCCTGCTATAATTCTCATAGTGTAATTCTTTCGTAAATTAATTTTGCTAGTTCAGCATGTGCTTCAGGTCCTATATGTCCGCCGTCTAATGCTTTAGGATAGTTGTGTCGCAGTCCTTCATAATCTATATCAAATATTAACGGATGATCTGAATCTACTATCGAACTATGATAGTTAGGAATACCAAGATTTTTTAAATAAAAATTTGTGTAACTAATATAATGATCTGTCATTATTTGTTGATCGAGATCTTTATATATGTGTTTATAATAATTACGTGACGAAACTGTTTTAAGCCATGGTCCGATTGCCCTATGCTTAATTGTTTTCCAGTCTTTATAATCAGTTACTAAATTAGTAAGATGACAGTACCTTTCTGGAAAACTCCAAAGTACTACAACTGTATCTGTAGGCAATAACGGAAACGACATAAGCTGATGCATAATAAGTTTATTTGACGATCCTGGGATACCAGCGTTGTGACATTCTATTTCTAACTTGTTAGCAAGCAACTGTGGCCAGGCAAACTTACTAGGTCCAAGTAAGCCCGGTCCGGTCCAATGACAATCAGGAAGACCCTGGCCATATGTGTTACTGTCTCCGAAAGTAATTAATCTCATTACGACACTGCTGTTATCATTTTAATGTTATTGCTTATTCTAGCATTAAATTCGTCGTCTGTCAAGTCGTAAGTCAACCCTTCTGACAATGCTCTACTAAAACTAGCACTAATGTTTTCGTTAAGACCTAATCTATTACACGCTTCGTTTGTGCTATATCCGCCACTAAGGAACACAACACGTTCTACATTAGGAAATACTGTAAGGTTGTGATACAAGTTGGGTACTTCTGGTGGTGTTAGTTTAAGAATACATTTACCTGGAAACTCATCCAGAAACTCTTGTAAGTGATACATAAGAGCTGATTCAACTTTAGCTTTAATAGGATTGTCGATAGGTACTTCGGGCTCAATGATTGGTACAAGCCCATGCTCCCAAATAGTACGAGCAAGTGTAAACTGTTGTTTGAGTACAGGATGTACCATGCTTACACCTTTAACAATGCTACGCATCTTTGTACCATAAATCTTAGGACCAATACCGTTTGTAGCCCACTCTAACATCTGCTTTACTGGAAACTGTTTAAGTGTTCCATCTTCATCACAGCCACTATCAATCTTTAAAAATGAGTCAATACCCATTTCGTCTAAGATGTTAACCATGCCACGTGTAACTGTGTCTTGGTAGAGGATTGCTCCCCAGATGTTTTTGTCGTTGAAGTCAGGTGAGTTAACCATACGCATACGCATTTCGTGTACACGATCCATTTTGTTATCTTCTGTGTA
>Ga0209092_10001799_pt1 | contig 20417 bp, 19 predicted proteins | sample FraStrMetagenome_FD_187446 | JGI IMG/M metagenome (GOLD analysis project Ga0209092, IMG submission 187446) | Marine eukaryotic phytoplankton communities from Arctic Ocean - Fram Strait ARC3M Metagenome (SPAdes) (version 2) | ecosystem: Environmental > Aquatic > Marine > Oceanic | place: Fram... | reverse complement strand
CCTATAGGTAATGATGGAGTAGATGGTGCTCAAGGTATTCAAGGAGAACAGGGCATACAAGGAGAGCAAGGTGCAGATTCTAATGTAGCAGGTCCTCAAGGTCAGCAAGGTATAAAAGGTGATCAAGGAGATAGAGGGTTTACAGGAGATGATTCTGTAGTTCCAGGACCTAAAGGAGATAAAGGTGACACGGGTGATACTGGAGCTGATTCTATAGTTGCGGGACCACAAGGAATTCAAGGTGAACAAGGAATACAAGGTGATATAGGATTGACAGGTGATACAGGATTAACGGGTGATGATGGTATACAAGGTATACAAGGTAATCCAGGAACTAATGGTACTAATGGAACTAATGGAGCAGATGGAACACGATGGTTCTCTGGATCAGGAGTTCCAGGAACATTAGTTGCTAATACTGGTGATTACTATTTAGATTCAGTTACTGGAAATATTTTTATTAAGCTAGGCTCAGGTTGGGTTCTTAGTGGTGAGAATATTAAAGGACCTCAAGGAAATACAGGAGCTGATGGGCAAGACTCAAATGTTCCAGGACCACAAGGTCCACAGGGTGAGCCAGGTACTTCGGGAGGAGAAGTTTATACAGAAAATACTTTAATCTTTGCAGGATCAATGAAGACTATAGCGACAAATCCAATAGAAATCATTCCAGCACCAGGATTAGCCAATGTAATCAGAATAGTATCTACAACAATTAGAATATCTAATCCTGGTTCAGGATTTAACTTTAATAATGAAATAGGTTTGTATTATGATAACGGAGTTCCTGCTGGAACTTTAAACACAGCATCTGTAAATACAACAACAGAGAAAATTTTCTTTATTGAAAAGAGCAATAATATATCTCTTGTTGATGATGAAGTAAACTTAAATTCAAATATAGTACTAACAACTACAGGGAACAATGCCAGCACTGGAAGTGCTCAAGTATCACTAACAGTGACTTACGTAATACATAATCTTAATATCTCAATTTAAAAATGGCAATATTTACCCTTACTGAAAATTCATCCAGCTACGAAGTTAATCGTAGTTCTGTTGATACAGAATGTTCATCATCTTTTAATTACAGCATAGAAGCTCCTTCAGGAGATCTTATTGATGTTGTTCTTACTGGAGACTTTGAAGGTGCTTATTATATAGACTATAATGTTAGGATTGAGTTCAATGGAACTCTAAGTTCATTTCCTTTTAACAGAATTATGTCTGTTGGATTCTTTTTAAAGAACTCTGGAACATCAGGAGTATTTAATAAAGCAACAGTAGTAATAAACAATACTTCTGATGGTAGTGAAGCTTACACAGATTTAGCAATAAGAAATAATGATGATGTAGATTGTGATTATCAAGGTCTAACTGCAGATCCCACTCCAGAAGCAAATCAGGTAGCTGTTTTTTCTGGAGACAATAGTATTGCTGGAAGTAATGATCTTACTTTTGACGGAGCTGTATTGGCTACAACTGGAGATATGGCATCTACTAGATTTATAAAAACAGGAGGCTTAAGTACTGAGTATCTTATGGCAAATGGATCTGTATCTACAATAGATGGAGGAGAAGCTGGAGGTGATTTAAATTACATTCATGATCAAGGTGTGTCATCTGCATTATGGACTATAGCTCACTTGCTTGACAAGAGACCATCAGTATCAGTAATTGACAGTGCTGGAAATGTAGTTATAGGTGAAGTAACTCATACAGACTCAAATAATTTAACAATAGAATTTAATGCAGGTTTTTCAGGGCAAGCATACATTAATTAGAAACACATAATAATAAATATATATATAAATGGCATCAATTAAATACGTAGTCGATTTAGACTTAAACAAACAACAGCTACTTAGAGGTGTAGTTCAAAATTCAATTTCTGCACCACCTGCACCAGTAGTTGGTCAAATATACTGGAGTACAACAGATGATACACTTTATGGTTGGGAAGGTTCATACTGGTTAGATTTAGGTTCTCAGGGTTCTGGTTCTACAAATTTAACTTATGTATCAAATGCAGCAAAAGGTACAATAACTTCAAGTACTGGAGCTAACGCAGATTTACCATTAGCAACAACTACTCTTGCGGGTCTTTTATCACCAACTAGTTTAATAAAGCTTAATGGATTAATTTCTAATGTTTCAACTAACATTTCTGAAGGTACAACTACAACTACAACTGTAAATGTAAACTCTTCTGATGGTAGTAATGGAACTTTATTAGGTGCATCTGGAACTAGAGCTGGTGTTCTTACTTCTGCTAAATTTAATCAAATAGGTCAGAATACAACAGACATATCAAATATAACTAGTAACACCGTAACAAACATTACGATTGCAGAAGCACCTACAAATGTAGAGGTTCAATCAAGTGATGGATCAAATGATACAATAGCAGCTGCTAATGGAACTAATGCTGGGGTAATGACTACCGCTATGTTTGATGAGCATCAAGTTAACAATGGAAAGGTAAGTGATGTCAATCACAATACTATAACAAACATAACTGAAGGAAGTACTACAGCTACAACTGTTAATGTTAATTCAAGTGATGGAGCTAACGGAACTTTAGCACAAGCATCTTCATCAAGAGCTGGTGTATTGAGTTCTGCAAAGTTTGATGAAATTGTAGCGAATAGTTTAAAAGTATCTGATGTTAATCACAATACAATTACAAATTTAACTAATAGTACAACAACAACTACAGTTAAAGTTATATCTAGTGATGGTGGAGATACTGTTCTTCCAGCAGTAACTACATCTAAAGCGGGTGTTGCAACAGCAGCAGACAAAGTTAAGATAGATGGAGCAGTTCAAGAGTCAGATACTTCTACTGTAAACATGAGCTTTGTTATTGATGAAGATAACATGATAACTAACTCAGCTACTAGGATTCCTACCCAACAGTCTGTAAAGGCTTATGTAGATAACAACTTAGCAGCTAATGACGCAATGGTATTCAAAGGAACTGTTGGTTCTGGAGGTACTTTAACTGGAGCTCAGTTTAATGCTTTAGTAGTTTACAACGCAGGTTGGACTTATAAGGTTATAACAGCAGGTACGTACAAAGGTCAAGTTGCTGAGATTGGTGATCAATATATGTCAACTGTAGACAGATCATCAGGTGGTGTTAATGCTGACTGGTCAGTTATTCAAACAAATATTGATGGAGCTGTTACAGGTCCTACATCTTCAGGAGCTAATAACATTGCTATATTTAACGGAACTTCTGGTAAAATAATTAAAGATTCTGGAGTAGGTATTTCAGGTTCTAATACAGGTGATGAGCCAGATGCTTCTTTAACTGTTAGAGGTATTGTTGAATTAGCTACCATTACTGAAACTAACACTGGTACTGATGCTACAAGAGCAGTAACTCCAGATGGATTAGACGGATGGACTGGTTCTGCTAGAATAACTACAGTAGGTACAATAGGATCTGGTACTTGGGCAGGTAATGCAATAAGCACAGCATACATACAGAACACTACTGGAACTAACAGTGGTGATGAAGTTCAAGCTACACAGACAGTAAAAGGTATTGCTGAGATTGCAACACAAGCTGAAACTGATGCTGGTGTTGATGATACAAGAATAGTAACTCCAAAGAAGTTAAGATCTTTATTAGGTGAGACTGCTACTTTAACTAGTGCTGTTATATACAACAGATTAATAACTGAAACTACTACAAGTGTAGTTGTAACTCACGCTATTGGAAACCAATTTGTACAAGTACAAGTATATGAAGGAGCTGACTTAGTAGTTTGTGAAGTTGAATTAACTTCAGCTACTACTGTTACATTAAAATTTACTACTGCTCCTACTGCTAATCAGTACAGAGTAGTAATAGTTGGATAATAATTTTTTTGATCACTAATTTTTTTGTATATTTGCAGGAAGATTAGTGATCATTTTTTTTTAAATTAAATAAAGTAAGTATGGCTATACAAAAAATACTAGTAGATCTAGATGTTGATGGAGATATTACTTCTGATTCTTTTATTAAAGATGGAGGTAGTTCTAATCAATTTTTAAAAGCAGATGGATCTGTTGATTCTTCTCCTTATGTTACTAGTAGTGGTAATACAATAATAGGAACTGACACTGATATAAATACTAATAATGCTCAAGTAATAGATACTCTTGTAATGACTGATGGTGTTATAACATCTCACTCTATAAGAACAATGACTCTAGCTCAGCTAGGATATACAGGTGCTAATAATGCTAATAACTATGTTCATCCAAGTTATGCAAGTACAAACATTAATACAAGTGGTTCTACAATAGTTGACATAATAACAACCAATAGTACTGGGCACGTTACCAATTTAGGAACAAGGACTTTAACATTAGCAGATATAGGTTTTACAGGAGCATCTAACGCAAACTACATAACTAACAACAATCAATTAACAAATGGTGCTGGATATATCACTGCAGCTGGGATTACAACATACACTCCTGGTAATGGATTATCACTAAGTGGTACTGAATTTAGAATGGCTGGTGGAAGTATTGGCGGAAGTGTTAATCTAAATACTTATCTTAGTAGTGGATATTATGTTCAGGGTTCAAATGCAAATGCAACTAGTGGAACAAATTATCCAACAAACAATGCAGGTATTCTTACTGTAGTTAGAGCTCAAGGAAACACAACACATGTAACACAAACTTATGACCAATATAACTCTAATGCTTTTTACAATAGAAGTTATTATAATGGAAACTGGAGTACTTGGAGAAATTTAGCACAAGACACTATTTATGCTCACCCAAATTATGCTGGTGACGATATGGATATTGATACTGGAGCTTTAAGTGGTGCAGTAGTAATATCTGATATTGATTTAAATGTAACTACAGACACTTTAGGGCACGTTACTGATGCAAATGCAACTGTGGGAACCAGAACATTAACTTTATTAGATTTAGGCTACACTGGAGCTACAGATGCAAATAAATATGTGCTTCCATTTACAAACAACTCATCAAATTGGAACACTGCTTATAGCTGGGGTGATCATTCAACAGAAGGTTATTTAACAAATGCAGATATAGGAGGCTTTGTAGATGGGAGTGGTACAGCTAATAAAATACCTAAATGGACAGATTCAGACACTATAGGCAACAGTATTATAACAGAAGCTTCTAGCAAGATAGGAATAGGTGTAGCATCACCAAAAGCTGCGTTGCATGTAAATGGAGCAGTAATAGTTGGAAATGACACAACAGCAGCAAGTGCAGACATAGTAGGAGCCTTAAGGTATTGGGATGAAAACAATGGAGGAGAAATAATTGCTTATGTAGATATGTGCATGAAACATGCTTGTGGATACGAGTGGGTCAATATAGTAACTAATAGAACAGCTTGTCTTTAAAATAAAAAAAATAAAAATATGGCAATAGGAAAACATTATTACGGAGCAAGATTTGTTACCAACTTTGGAACGGATACTGAGTATGTGATGGGTGACGGAACCCTATCAGATGGTACTGGACTTAACACAACTATAGGTACAGATGCTGACTTGACAACAAGTGGTGCAACTGTGGTAGATGATATAGTTCTTACAGATGGAGTTGTAATATCCCATTCCACAAGAACATTAACCCTAAATCAACTTGGCTATACTGGTGCTACTAACGCAAACAATTACGTACACCCTACTTACAATACAACAAATATAAACACTGCTAATGCAGTTATAATTGACTCAATATCAACAAATAGCACAGGACACATTACTGCTATGGGTACGAGGACATTAACATTGGCTAATTTAGGTTATACTGGTGCTAATGATGCAAACAAATATATACACCCAACTTATGCTGGAGATGATATATCAGTAGACACGGGAGCTTTAAGTGGAGCTGTAGTGATTAGTGACTTAGACTTTAATGTAGCTACGGATACACAAGGACACGTTACAGACGCTAACGCAACATACGCAACAAGAACTTTAACGTTAGGCAATCTAGGATATACGGGAGCTACAGATGCGAATAAGTATGTACACCCTGGATATGCAACTACTAATATAAACACTAGTGGAGCTGTTATAGTGGATTCAATTACAACAAATTCAACTGGACATATTACAGCAATGGGAACTAGAACTTTGACTCTTACAGATTTAGGTTATACAGCTGATGGAGAAGGTGTAGCAACTATTAATCCTTCTACTGTAGATGGCAAGGAAGGGATAGAAGTTTTAAATGGATCAACTGCAACTGCAACTATAGGATTAGATTTAGATCTAATTGATTTAGAATTAGGTTTAGCAATGTCAGAGATTGTTGGTATAGATTCTAATGGTAAAAATATTAAATCACCGCCAGATACAGTTATGGGCTTTCAGCAATACATCCATCAAATTACTGGAACTGGAAGTGCAACCACTTTTGCTTGTGGTCATGATCTTGGCACAAGTATTCATGTTCAGATATGGGACTTGAATTCTTCAAGCTCATCATACAGGGAGTTGGTATATCCTAAAGTAGAATACACATCTGGCTCTAATTTGCAAGTAACATTTAATACTGCACCTGCAAGTGGACAGAATTATAAAGTATTGATGATGAAAATTAACGGAAGAGTATCTTAATAACATAAATATAAATAAATCATAATGAAAATATTTCAAGACTTAGATGTAGATGGTTCTGTAGAAGGAACTTCATTTATTAAAACTGGTGGAACATCTTCACAGTTTTTAAAAGCTGATGGATCAATAGATTCAACTGCGTATGCAGGAGCCTATGTGCATCCAACATATAATGGAGATGATTTTTCTATTGACACTGGCGCATTAACTGGAGCGGTAGTAGTAAGTGATATAGACATTAATCTTAGTTCAGATGGTCTTGGTCATGTTACGGATGCTAATGCATTTGTCAACACAAGAACTCTAACACTTGGAAATCTTGGATATACTGGAGCAACTAATGCAAATAATTATATACACCCTAGTTACTCTGCTACAAACATTAATACTAGTGGAGCTGTAATTGTAGACATTATTACTACAAATGGTACAGGTCACGTAACAGCTTTAGGAACTAGAACTTTAACACTCGGAGACTTAGGATATACAGGAGCTTCAAATGCAAATTATATAACAAATAACAATCAATTAACTAATGGAGCAAATTACATTACTGCAGCAGGGAATACTCAACGTTCAGATGAAGAAATAAGAGATGTAGCAGCTGCTCAATGGATTGATGGAACAAATACTACAGTTGTAAAAGATGACGCAGCAAACACTATTAAGATCAATGCATCTGGTGGTGGAGGATCTGGAACAGTAACTTCTGTTTCTGGAGGTGTTGGAATTACACAGACTGGAACATCAACTGTCAATCCAACTATAAATATAGATTACTTAGGCGCTGACAACTTCATAGCTAATCAAACTCAAAATATTACCAATTTAAGTGGTAATGATCACTTGTTAATTAGTAACGCTACTTCTGGTAATGTTCAAAAAATAAGATCTAGAGATTTAGTTACTAAAGGTATAGATTCTGATAATCTGTGGACTACTAAAGGACAAATAGTTGCTGCTGCTGGACCTGATAATGCGGTAGCAGTTAATGTAGGTACCAATGGATATGTACTTACTGCTGATAGTAATCAATCAGCTGGTGTTAAATGGGCTGCTGCTAGTGGTGGTGGCGGTGGTGGTGGAACTGTAACTAATGTTACTGGTGGAACTGGGATTGACGTTACTTCTGGAACGACAACTCCTAATGTATATTTAGATCTAAATGAATTAACTGCTGTATATACTACTTCTGGTATGAAGAATGATGATGCGGTAGCTATAGTAGATAACACTACATCAAGAAAAGCAACTGTAAAAGATTTCAGAAGATTAGATACTGCTCCTACTTTAAATACTGCATCTGGTACTATAATAAGAATGACTGCTACAGCACCAGTAACTGCAGGTAGAGCAGTATGTGTTACTGGAACATTACAAGTTAGGCATGCAGTCGCAACTTCTCCTGGAATTACTGGTCCTGCCATAGGTATAGCAGTTTTTAGTGCTAATACTAATGGTGCTGTAGATGTATTAATTCACGGAATAGCTTATTACTCTCAGTACCCATCGTTTACTATAGGTGGTCAAGTATTTGTTGGTGATGGAGCTGGAGTGATAGAAAGTGACGCTAATGATCAACAAGGAGATGCAGTTCAAGTAATGGGAATATGTATAGCAAGTGACAAAATATTAATCAATCCTTCACCAGACGTTATAATACTATCTTAATATGCCAACAGCAGCAACAATAAGTTTCGGAACTAAATTTACTAGTGGTAACAATTCATTTACAAATCCAGCAGTATCTATATCAACATCAAGCGCATGTAAGCTTATAGTTGTAGGATTTACTATAAGTGGTACTTCTGCATCTGGGTTTGCTCCTACAATAGGAACTGACAACTTTATTAAAGCTGGTTCTACTGTAGCAACTAGTGAAGGGAATGTTGAAATGTGGTATATGACTACTAATACAGCAAACAGAAGTGAAAATGTAACTTGGAGAAATAAAGATGGGATTACTCATGTTGCTAATATATCTACATACAACTCTACTGCTGGTATATCATTTGAAACTGTTGGAACTACATTTAGTACAAGTGGGACATTAGCAAATGTAACTAATACTCTTCAAGCAAACACTGCCTCTATTACTGTTAGTCAATATCATAGTGGTTACTTTACTCCTACTGGTGTGCAAAATAATGGAAGTGTCTTATACACACTTGACAGAGGTTCTTTAATAGCTTGTTCTTCTTATATAGTAGGTACAGTTGAGACAACTAGAAACCTTTTCTGGCTAACTCCATCTGCTGATGATTATGCTATGACAGCAGCTTCATTTATTAGTGATGATGCTCCTGTTCCTGGAGGAGATTTGGAATGGAATACTACAGCTTGGAATGCTATAGCAAGTATCAATGGTCAAAGCAGACTAATAGTGGATACAGTAAATACTGTAGTGACTTAAATCCCTGATTTAAAGTTAATTACCTAAAGAGCTATAACACTGTTGATAAGTTCTAATCTAATATTAACTATCTTTGTAAAAAAGATAATCACAGAATTCCCCATACTGTAATAAGAGCTAGAAGAGGAAGCTACTGTTACTACGCTATAGTTTGTTCTGGTTAATTAAAACCAAAGATTACTATGCAACAGATTAATGACACGATGATAGTACAAATGCTTTTAGCATTAAAAGAAAGTCCGTATATAACTGCGGCAACAATTATAGCTGTAAGCTTAATGACTATATTTCAAAAGAACATTGTGCTTCTTGTAAAGCATATTTTCTTCAGAAGTAAAGCTGCTATGCTTAACACTCAGCCTATTTTTATATTAAAAAATCACGATGTATTTAACGCATTAACAAGAGCTTCTAATGAAGTTAAAGTTATGAAGTTCTATACTCACAAAGAATACGATAAAGTTAAGTCAAGAATGTGTTATGACTTTACAAAGCATAAAGCTCATCATTGTAAACTACACATGATTAGAGTTATCAATACTAAAGATATTGACACAATGCCTATAGATGCTCTTAGATCTCTTATTACAGAATCTCAGAATATGATGCATAATGATTACATAGCTGCAATTAGAGCAGATTGGCTAGACAGAGGTATAAATTCTTCTGATGTTGATCATGTAGTTTATTTGTTTGAGAAGTTTAGATATGACGTAGTTAATTCATTTGATCACAGAATAACTTCTGTATTCGGAAGTGGATTCCACAGAACTAACTTTGAGATAGTGTTAGCTATATATGACATGTGGGCAATGGGAGTTGATCTATTGCCTAAAGATATGCAAACAACATTCGAAAGCTTAAATGGTAAGTTTCAAAATATAAAATACTAATGGACAAAAGACAAACCTTTATAATAGCTTTGCTTATAATATGCACAGCAGGTGGTGTAGTTCTTATAAGTCTTATAGGATCTATTATAATGGATGTTCAAATGACAGAACAAGGGAGAAAATTATTAGCTGACATAGTACAGTCAATGATAGTAATAGTCTCAGTATTAATCGGTAGTAAATCAACAAAATCAGATGACTCTAACAAAGAACTTTAAACAATCAGAATTTAACTGTAAGTGTGGATGTAAAATGCCTAATGATGTATTAGCGTCAGTAATGGTATTAGCAGAACACCTACAAGGAATTAGGGACGCAGCAGGCAAAGCTATTATAATAAATAGTTCATACAGATGCCCAGACCATAATAAGGAGATAGGTGGAGTTTCTAACTCACAACATGTCTTAGGTAAAGCTGCTGACATTAATATAAAAGGATGGAGTGCTGATAAGACTGCAGACTTTATAGAAGGACTACACAACCAATGGAAAAATAGATCTGGTGGTTTAGGTAGATATAATACATTCACCCACATAGACATAAGAAATGCTTATGCAAGATGGGATAACAGAAAATAAAGAATGAGGCTTACTAAAGATGAATGGAAGCGTACTCTTTACCCTGTATTAGTTGCTATACTAATGGCAGGGATAATATATTTAATAACATGAGTAAAGAATCAAAAAATCCACAAGCAATTAAAAATGGAGGGTCAGGAACTAATGTAGGGAATGCACTTCGTTGGATGGGTAAAATGGGTAAGCAATTTGCACCTGAGTTACTAAAGGTTGCAGGAACAGTCACAGGTATAGAAAGTCTTAATAAATTAGGTGATGCTATTAGAACTGATGGACAATTATCTGATTTAGATAAGGAGTTACTATTAAAAGAACTTCAGCTAGATATGGTTGAAATGGAAGAAGCAACTAAGAGGCTTCAATCAGACAATCAACACATGATTACAAGACTTGTAAGACCTGTATCATTTGTATTGATGTTAATGCTATTTATATCTATAGTAATGTTTGATGGCAATGTAGGTGACTTTAAAGTGAACAATGCTTACATAGAAGTAATAGAATCATTGTTTTCCATAATGGTTATCTTTTACTTTTCCAGTAGAGGTCTAGAGAAAATAAGTAAAATAATTAAAAAAGATTAGTATTTTTAACCTTTTTAGCTATAATGTTTGACATGGCATTATCAATATAATAGTTTATTTTTGTACCAGGAGAATTAAAAAATAAATAAATGGAAGGATTAAACTTAGAAGACTTAAACTTCGAAGATGACGGTAATGTGTTTGACGCATTTGCTGAAACTACGGATGATAAGCCAGAGGTTGCGGAATTAAATATTCCAAACCCTGCAGATGAAAATACAAACATACCTGCTAGTGAGAGCCCAAGTGGTTCAGAGAGCGTAGCTTCAGGAGATGATATTAAGAATCAAGGTCAGGCTGACAAAGCCAATAGTGAAGTGGAAGCAGATTCTTCCTCTCCTAAACTGAATGACAGTGAACAACTTTATTCAACTCTAGCTACCCACTTAATTACTAAGGGAGCTTTGTCGGACCTTGATCCATCTACAATTAAAAGTGTAGATGATTTGAATGCTGCTATAGAAAAAGAAGCTATGAGCAGATTAGATTCAAAACAAAAAGCTATTAGTGAAGCAATGAATGCTGGAGCCCCTACTGATGAAGTAGCTAAGACTGTAGACATGATTGAACAACTAAACAGTATTACTGAAGCGCAAGTTTCTAATCCTAATAATGATCAACTGAGAGTAAACCTTATTGCTCAGGATTTTATTAATAAAGGATACGATGGTAATAGAGCCCACACAATGGCTCAAAGAAGTGTTGATGCTGGAACAGGAGTAGAAGATGCAAAGTTTGCATTAGATGGAATCCTTAAAGGTGAGCAAAATAGATATGAAGGTCTTATACAGGCTGCTAAGATGGAAGAAGAGAAGTCTCTTGCAAGCATCAAAGATTATCTAGGAAGTGATAAGAATGCAATGGCTGATATTAAATTAAATTCTGACCAGCAAGATGCAATCTATACGCAAATGACTACTGACGCTGGTAACAACAGAAGCAAGTTCATTGACTATCAAGTAGAGAACCCTGTTCAAGCAAGAGTTCAATTAGAAACCCTTTATTATTTAACTAAAGAGTTTACTGATTTTTCTGTGTTTGGTGCAAAGGCTCAAACAAAAGCTTCTAATGATTTAGAAAGCTTATTAAGAGGAACTAACTTTGCTGAAGATGGTAGAGTTCAAACAGAAGTACAGGACGCAAGATCATCTTTCGGACTAAAAGATCTTAAGGATTTAGAAATAGAATAATTCTTAAGCAACTATTAAACAATTTTAAATATATATACAATGCAATTAGGTAAATTTCAAGTAACTGACGCTAAGGCTTTCAGTGGAATGATAAATCCAGAGAACACATTAGGTGCAATTTGGAAAGTATCCCCACAAAAGATTAACGACACTATGATTAAATTGCTTGCTATTCATCGTGGGAAGTCCCTTGAGAATATGCTTAGCAAATTCGAAACAAAATTATTAGACTCTGATAGAGAATTCTATTGGGAACTAATAGGAAGTTCAAGACGTAACATTAAGTTACATGAAGCACGTTATCAAGGTGCTACTGTAACAGCATCTGACAATAATGTTGGTGAAGGTGGTACTACTTTTGAATTAGTATTCCCAGAGCAGTGGTTTTTCAAAGGAGAAATTATTGTTGGTGAGAAGAATGAAGTATATCCTGTACGTGTATTAGATGATGGAACTCCAATGGGAAGTTTGATGGTTTATACATGTGAGATGGCTGGTTCAAACCGTGATGGTATGCCAGGTGAAGAATTAGTATCAGGTAAAAGATTCAACGAGGAGTTTGCTCCAGTTGGAAAAGGATTATCTAGAGAAGTTGGTGGTATTCGTAGAGTAACTCCAGTGTCAATGCGTGGTGAATTAACTACAATTCGTATTGATCATAAACTTCCTGGTGATGCTACTGGTAAAAAAGTTGCTATGGGTATTCCTGTATTAACTAAGTCTGGTGAAAAGAAAGTATTCCCAACATTAGCTCTTTACGAAGACTGGTTAGTTGAGCAAGAATTTTCTTCTTACAAGAACAAAGCTCTTATGTATGGTAAGTCTAACAGAACTAGTGATGGTAAATACCATAACAAAGATGTTTCTGGACGTGCTATCAAAATTGGTTCAGGTATACGTGAGCAAATGGAGCAATCAAATACTTACTATTACAATGACTTCTCTATCGAGATGTTAGAAGAGATCTTATTCGGATTGTCTGAAGGTAAATTAGGTTTTGATCAACGTACTTTCATTTTACGTACTGGTGAGCGTGGAGCTGCTGAATTCAGCAAAGCTGTATTACAAACTACTTCAGGGTGGTCTTCTAATATGTCTACTCCAGGAACTAATCCTGCTACAGTAATGGGAACTACATCTGAATTACATTCTAACTCTTTCAAAGCTGGATTCCAGTTTACTGAATACTTAGCTCCTAATGGAGTAACAGTAAAAGTTGAGGTAGATGATTTTTATGATGATAAAGTAAGAAATACAATACGTATTCCTGGTTCTAATGGAGTTGCTGAATCTTACAGATTTGACATCTTTTACATCGGAACACCAGAAGATCCTAACATTCAATTAGTGAAAGTTAAAGGTCAAGAGGAAATCAGAGGATACCAATGGGGATTCAGAAATCCATTCACAGGTGCCATCAATAATGGTAACATGGGAACTTTAGAGGATTCTGGAACTATTACTAAGTATTGTCAGTTAGGTGTTGTTGTTTATGACCCAACTCGTACTGCACAAATCATACCTTACGTATTAGCGTAATGTAATAATATAAAATGGGGAGTCTTAATTGATTCCCCTTTTATCAAGCTTTAGTGGGCATTGAGCTTTATCAAGTCCACATTTATATTGGAGGATATAATAGGAAGAATCTTTAAAAATAAAATAAAATTATGGCTAAAAAAGCTAACACAGAACCAACGGTTGAAGCGCAAGCTCCTGTAGGAAAAGAAGTAATAAGAGAAGTTATCCGAGAGGTAGCTCCTAAAAGTATACTGCCAAGCACAGCATTTTTGCGTGAAGAAACAGTAACAGTAAAATATATAAAGAGAGAATCTGAATACATCAAAGATCCTAAGCATGTTGGATATGGTGGTTTGTTTTCAGGAAGCTCTATAGCTATTCCAGCTCCAACGCTAGAGAATAGTAAGATGAAGAATATGCTTACTAAAGAAGAGAAGGCAGGTCTTGAATACATGTTAGGAAAAGATTTATCTATCTATGGTGACTTCTGGAAACAGGAGTATTCTAAAGGTGGTATCTTTCCAATCTTCCTTACTAAAGAAGATACTCAGTTAGATCTTTCCGATCCAGCTCAGTACATAAAGTATAAAGTCTTAATGTCTAGCCCAATTGTAGCTAGTACATTGTCTGACGTTAAGAAGAGAGCTACCTACAGATTCGTATTAGTATCTGAAGGAGAAGAGTTGCAAAGAGATAAAGATGCAGTAGGAAACAAAGTACTTGCTTTCGAGAAGTATGTTGAATACAAAAATAACGCATCTGTTCTTAGATACATCTTAAGAAGTCTTGGGAAGTATACTAGTAGAGGTCAGAAGCTACCTTTCTTACAAGTTGAGACTGCTAAATTAATTGAAGCTGATCCTAACTTATTTGTTGCTGTAACAAATGACGCACTGATTAAGCAAAAAGTTTTAATTGAAGAGTGTGTTGAATTTGGAGTGGTAATACAAAAAGATGGAAAGTATTATACTACTGATAATCAACCTATCTCTGATGGTGATTCACCAACTCTAGATGTAGCTGCTACATACCTAGGTAATCCTTTAGGACAAGAGATGAGATTAACATTAGAAGCTAAGATTAAAAACTCTAAAAATTAATAAATGACAACAAAAGAATTTAGTTCAGAATTTGACATACTATATGACAACGCTAGTAAAGGTGCTCCTGGATTAGATCTTTATGAGAAAAGTGTTTTTTTAACTCAAGCACAAGAAGAAATAGTCAAAGAAGCCTACTCTGGATATTCAAGAACTGGGGTAAGCTTCGAAGGCTCAGAAAGAAGAAGGAGACAACTAAGTGAGTTGGTAAAAGATTATTGGACTACAACAGAAGCTCCTAGTGAACAGGAGGAAACTAGTACACTAGATTCAAACAATGTTAGTAGAAAGTCTGACACTAACACTCCTAATTACGTTGACATGAACATTGTGGATGGATCAGTATTTTATTTCCTACCCACTGAAGTAATGTATTTAGTCTTTGAAAGAGTTACATTAAATGATAATAGAATTATTAATGTTACACCAGTTACTCATGATGAGTTCAACCAGAGTATTAAGAATCCATTTAGAAAGCCTAGTAGAAATATAGCTTGGAGATTGGATGTTCAAGCTCCAGGTGCTTACATGAAAGTTGAGATAATTGCTAACCAGGCTGTAAAGAAATACCATATAAGGTATGTTAAGAAGCCTAATGCAATAGTCCTAAGTAACTTTGAGTCTGATGACGAATTAGCTGGATTAGGTCTTACAGTGGATGGGGATAATATAGAAAGATCCTCAGAACTGAATAATGAAATGCATAGAGACATTTTATCTAGGGCAGTTGAGATAGCTGTTTTAGTATCAAGAGAAAATACTTTACAAAATAAAGTAAAATTAAATAGAAATATAGTGTAGTATATCAAAAAGATTTACTATATTTGCATAACCGAAGGTATAAAAAAAAGAATCCTTCAAATAATTAATATTAATTAAATACAATTTTAAATTATGGCATTAGCTGCACAAAACCAAGTAAGAAACCTTTTTATCGGATTAGACTATCCAGAATTCGCAACAGTATCTGCTCTTAAAGCAGGAACTAACGGAGACATTGCACTATTAAGTGCTGATGGAACTGCTGCTGCATCAGGAGAAAAGTTTATGTTATTGAAAAAAAGCAACAAAGGAACAATGTTATCTTCAGATATCATAAATCCTGCAAATGTATTGTATTCTAAGAGCTTCGCTTATGTAGCGCCAGTTTTAGGATCTAGTACAATATCTGCATTAACTGTAGATGTAAACACTTTATATACTGTTGAAGTAGCAATCTCTGGATTCGGATCTTTATCAGTAGAAGATGAGTATATCAAGAAAGCATTTTACAAAGCCATTACTGGTGATGATCAAGAAGCTATCGTTGATGGACTAGTATTATCTTTAAACCGCAACTTCTCAAGAGAGGTAGGAGCAACTAAAGATTCTAACCCTTATTTCTCTTTCGCTAAGAGTGGATCTGGAGCAACTGCTGCTTTAGTTATCACTGAGAAAGAAGTACCAAATTTTGACGCTGATACAAATCAGAGACTAAATACTGAATTCAGAGTGAACACAAGCTTCACAACTTTACCAACTCAAACAGATGTTGCATCTTCTACAGGTGTAGGTTCTGGACGTCAAGTTGCTATTGATGAGTTCTATTTAGACGGAGAAACTGGAGACTTCATGAGAGGTGCTGGTTACCCAAATAACTTTAAGAATACTTATGATGCTGACCCATCTGCTAAGTATAACACTATTGAAATTGGATTCTACGAAGAAGGTAGAGATGAGGCTAAGAAGTCTAAGAAATCTTTAACTATTTGTATTCCTACTACTAACGCTGCAAGTAACGCAACTACTAACTTAGTAATTGCTGAACTAAACACTATTTTAGGTGCAGGTTCTGTAGATGCTCTAGCAGTATCATAAGAATATAGTAAACAATTTATAATAATCCAAAAGGGAGCAGAAGTTAATCTTTTGTTCCCTTTTTTTTAATTCAAAAAATAAAATGATAACAGTAAATCAATTTAAAATATCAAATGACAGAAAGACTTTGTTTCTTAAAACATCTGTTGATACTGGTTTTGCACTTACCAGTATTACTCTGTGGACTGACAAGACTTACAAGAGCTCTACTTTAAGTGTAGACCTTAGTGGAATGATTGGAGATAGCACTAGGCATGATCTTAGAAGTGACCAACCATTACCTGCTAATGAAGAGAACATTGCTATTACTGCTGCGTCTGTTGGAATTTCATCTTTTGATGGATTGTATATTGTTCAGCTTTCAAGTAGTGATCCAAGTGACATTGACGGAATAATAGCAACAATATCACTGACTAGATTCTACGGAGTTATGTCACAATTATTAGCTAACATTAACTTGTCATGCTTAAACTGTAATGATAATTTTCAAAACACATTACTATTAGATTTGTATATTCAAGGTATAATTAACGCTCTTACTCTAGGTAGATTTAGAGACGCTATAGCCTTCTTAAATAAAATAAACATCTTCGCAGAATTTAATTGTGCTGGTTGTGTTAATGAAGCTCCTGTAGTATCTACTGCTGGAAACATTGTTAGCATAGGAGTTATAGACTGCGTCTTAAACTCTGAAGAATAATGGGAAACATGTCTAAAAACAATGCAAATGTATTCAATTGTTCACTTACGAACCATGACTCATTGCTAAGGCTTTATGGAAAAGCAGAATCAAAAGATTTAAACTTACTTAAATTATTATATAAATATGCATGTTACTCTCCAACTAGTGCTATTCTTAACAGACTTGACGGAATGGTTAGCGCAATCCAAATGGGAAGCACTGTTGTATGTATGGATAATCTTAATGGAGACTTTTATTATGGACTAGATGCTGATGGTAATCCAACCAACAATTTTCCTGATCCTGATCCTGATCCTAATGAGCCTAGTGATCCTAAGCCACCAGATCCAACTCCAGTTAAAAATAATCCACCTACTGTAAGTGATAACACTCTTGTTATAGATGAGAACATAAGAACTAACTATGATACAAGTAAGAAAGTTCCTGTTCCTATATATACAAAGGTATATACATTTACTAAAGAGGATTTCCTTTTAAACTTTGCTGATGTTGACGGAGACTCTTTTGCAAAAATAGTTATAAGAAGTATTCCAACTGTCTTACAATTAAGATACGGTAATAGATTAATTCAGGTTAGTGATGAAATTGACTTAAGGACTTATAGAAATGTGCCAGTTGATGATCCTAATATTATAGATGATACTGGTGGCGTAACAACTCCAGGCATTGATCCAAATGGCAATCCTTCAGGTAAATTGGCTGCACCTGATTCTAATGATGTTGATGATGATAGCACTTCAAGAAAGGCTGCTCCTCAACAGTATTTAGAACTATGGAAAATAAGTGATGACGAGATCAATGATTCTATGACATATAGAGTTTCTGATGATAATGCTCAAGAACCAGCATGGAGTATTGATACATTAATAACAATGCCAATTGCAGGGGTAGGTAATGAACCTGCTACTACAGGAGACAGCGTAATTAATGTTAAGAACAATGTTACTACTGTGTTAGTTTCTGAATACTTTACTGATACTGACCCAGCATACTCGGATCCTGAAAGTGATCCACTGGATTCAATTAGAGTAGATAGTATATCTGGAGCTAATACTGGTCAATACCTATACTTAGGTGTAGCAGTAACTAGAGGACAAGTGATATCTAAAGCTGCTCTTGATGGAGGAGACTTTATTCACATAGGTTCTGCTGACAATTCAATATCAACTGATAGCATACAATTCTCATTAAGAGATGCGGGCTCTCTAATATGGGTAAATTAATATGGCTACACTAACAATACTTGCAGATAGGGGTGAGGAAACAATCATCCCTCCACCATCTAATTCATTTGAGATTTCTTCAGTTGCTGCTAATAGATGTACTGGTAGGAATCAAGTTGTGAATAGATTGGCTTATTATGAAAAGATAATCCTAGGTGGAGACAATGACGGAAGCATTCCAGGTGGAGGCGGAAGTACTCCTGGTGGAGATAGTGGTGGCAAAGAAGGTAGTGGTCGTAAGGCTGCTCCACCTGTTCCACCATCTAATACATTTAAAGTTGGAGACATCATTTATGATGATGAAGCTCTTACAATATTATATAGTGAAGGTTCTGAAAGGGACTTTAGTATTAACGGAGGCAGTTTTATTACCTTAGATAAAGGTAGTACTGTCATAAATCAACCATGTAAATAATGGCATCATTCACAATAACATCTGGGGAGAAATTAAATCTACCCCCATCATCAATAGGAGACAATAAATTTAAGATGGAGAATTCAGAATCTAAAATTTTTACTATTGCTGATTTCACTACTCAAACAAAACCAGTATATGTAGATCCAGAAGGAGATGCAGTTAGTAAATTAAAGATAATTACTCTTGGATTGGTAGACACAGACTTAGAACTTAGTAATGTAGCTGTAACTGTTGATCAAGAAATTGATGCTTCAGACATAATTGCTGGTCTATTCAGTATTACTGACGATGGAACTAACGCTGCTTCACATATATCTGAATTTACATTTAAACTTTCTGACGTAGGATCTAATCAATTTAGCGCTGGGACTGGAACATTTACTGTAGAAATTGCTGAAACAGAAAACTTACCTGCTACAGTAGGTAATGGATCTGCTACAATTGATTATGGTGAGACTTTAGTATTTACTAGAGCAATGTTTACATCCTTAACAACTCCTGCTTACACTGATCCTGAAGGTGATTTAGCTGACTTATTAAAAGTAACATCTTTACCAGAAGTAACAACTAGAACAACTCAAACAGGAGTTCAAACTTTTGGAATTAAGTTGGATGGAGTGCCAGTAATAGTTAATCAAATTATAAATTTTAGCGATATAGACCTAGGATTAATGACTTATGTGACTGACGCAAAGAACTTTGATGGGCTAAATACTAGCTTTACCTTTGAAATAGCAGATGCTGGATCAGGAATATTCGTAGGGTAACTACCTGATAACCAACATCTTTAAAAATATAGCCAATCTTTTTTGTAAAATATGTATAATGTATTACACTAAAGCTTGGCTTATATGTATATATTACCTATCTTTGCACAGAAGAAATATAGTATTAACATAAATTAGAGAGCATGACATTAGGTAAGGAAGTAAGAGAATTTTTAAACAAAAGACCATCATATTTGAAATGTGGTCCAACAAGAATAGCAGAAGCTATTAATTTAGAAGATCCAACTCCAGGAGAATTATCAAAGATTAAAGCAATTAAAAAAGAGATTACAAGAGAATTAAAGAATACATTAGTAGGTAAGAGCACAAGTAAAAAAGAAAACACTGAGGACCTTCATGCAACATTCTTAAGAATGGCTAAGGAACTCGGTTACACAAAGGGTAAGAACTTAATTGAACCTGAAAAGCCTGAGACATTCGTGATGGCTGAAAGTAGAAGAGGAACTCTTCCAAAGCCTTTTAAAGGAGGTAATCCAGATAACATCTTAGTTATTGGAGATTTACACGAACCATTTTGTTTAGATG
>Ga0209092_10001798_pt1 | contig 20417 bp, 4 predicted proteins | sample FraStrMetagenome_FD_187446 | JGI IMG/M metagenome (GOLD analysis project Ga0209092, IMG submission 187446) | Marine eukaryotic phytoplankton communities from Arctic Ocean - Fram Strait ARC3M Metagenome (SPAdes) (version 2) | ecosystem: Environmental > Aquatic > Marine > Oceanic | place: Fram... | reverse complement strand
AAAAAAGACTGATGAGTCATGACGACTCGCTGATTCTGTATTCATGACTTAAATATTTGTTGGAGCACTTCGTATTTGAATTCAGCCTGTGACTGAGGTAAGAATCCTAATACATATATGCGATTGACCCACCAACAACAAAGAAAAACAAAGGTAAGTGGGCGGGCGGGAGAAAAAAGTTTTTGTTTGTAACTTGTAATCCTTTTCAACTAGTCTAACCCTCTGCGATCGCTAGAGAGGCCTACACAGGTATTCGAGGTTTGTTCGTTAATGAAACAAATGAATTATGAGGAGATTTTGAACTTTTGTGAATCGATCAGAACTGATGAAGTATGAGATGAAGTATGTAAATATGAACTGAAGTGTCTTGTACACAACTTCTGGAGTTTTAATGATGAATTGGAGATTATAGGTTGTATGAAGTTTGGTATGACTTTACATGAATGTGTAATGTTGTACTACACTTCTTTTGCCGATAGATGAATGGAAGTTTGAGAGTGATGAAATGTTCTGATTGAATGACGAAGAGGATCTTCAATATATCATTTAGATGCTTTTAGATATCTTGCTTCTGTGAATCATATGCTGTTCTTTTTATAGCGCTATAAAGATGATGTATGATAAAATCGGTAGTTGCTTTATTGGTTGAGCATATGCTATTCTTTCAAATTCTGATGTTCTGAATTCTCTTGAAATTATTGAGCAAAAGTGAACTATCGAACTTCTATTTCAAAAGAAGAAGCAATAAAATAACTTCCTGAAACTTTGGATATAAAGTAATTCATTGACCATGTGGTGTTCGTTCTTTTTGTAGATTTGAATTGAAGTCAATTACATAACTGGAGATGTAAATGAATCTTCTTTATCTTAAACTTTGATTTTTTGTTTAAGTTCTAATCTTACTTTTCTTAAGACAAAAACAAAATCTTACTTAAGATGAACTTCCTCACAAATCTTGCGATAAACTTGTTTTTGTCATATTATAAGAAAGGATGACGTCGAACTGCTGCAAGATTATTGGAGGATGGTTTTCTGAATAACTTGATGAAGAATTAATCAATCTTTTTTATGTCGTCATTAAAATATTGAATTGATCTCTCGTGCGTCATATTCAAAATATAGAATAATTTTGTATCCGACCTAAATATTAAGTAGCCTGTAACTAGAACCCGCTAAATGAAGAATACGTTGAGGTTGTTGTTTCTGGCGGTTTAATATGGAAGTAAGGGTTTGAATATAATGCTTGGTCCTCAAGGATGGATAGATGGTTAAGATGGTGGTAGAATAGTATGTAACGTATATTCCTAAGTAAATATTATCTTGAACTAAATAAGATAACACTTTTTTGGAATCTCTCAATGCTCACTTAAGACACATTGGAACTATGGGGGAAAACCTATCTATCCGTCATAGATTAGATTTTTCATTCTCTCACAAACGTGACAACATCAAAACATAAAAATCACGAATTAGGAATCCTTGTCCACCCCTCATCCAAATCCTCACGGGGAAACCACACGCTTGAGGACTATATATGGAGAGGGATGAGTTAGGACAACCTGAAACAGAAAAAAGACTGATGAGTCATGACGACTCGCTGATTCTGTATTCATGACTTAAATATTTGTTGGAGCACTTCGTATTTGAATTCAGCCTGTGACTGAGGTAAGAATCCTAATACATATATGCGATTGATCCCCCCATTTTGATTCCTCACTTCGATGATTAACTCCTAATCTAAAACACTTTGGATGAACCTCCAACTTTAGATTCCAAAATAAATTGCAGGACTGTTTTACATTTGGGATGTATATCGAAGAAAAGGTTTGATCAAAAGATCAAACTGGGTATAGTGTTGATGCATGTTAGATGATGTTTTCTTTTGTTTCTCATCTCGTGTTTCATTCCATTTGTTGATAATATTAACATCAGGAGTAGCAATACCCATCTCTGCCGCGCGGGTAGCCGAAGTTCTCCGGAAGGTTCTGAAACACTGATAAGAAGACAAGATCTTTTCTGGATCATCGATTGAAGGAGGAAACAAGTTCGAACTCGTGTGAAATATGTCCGTCAACAGTTCATGAACTGTGTCATCCACAAGTTTCACTGTAAGCAAATGCCCTCTTAAATTTGAAATTGCCGGACCATCTACGAGTCCAGATAACTCCTTCAGTCTTAAATGATCTTTTAGAATTTGACGAATTGGAATGCCGGATGTAGTGGAATTGGAGCAGGGAACGAGATGTTGCAGGTCATGGTGCTCCCCTTTGAGCCTACCTAATAGAGCTATAGTGACATAGTCTTCAGACCTGTCCCAGAATTGATGGAGTCCTTTCAAGTCTAATAAAAATCCTTCTGGGCCCCTCAATGATATGACATATGATATCACAACATATGTAAGTATGGAGCTCCACGTATGCTTTTCCTCGCTTCCACTTGCTTCCTCTAGCTTTGTGTTTAACTTTTGAGTGAGCTCTAAAAATAGGGGAATAGACATAGCCAAGTTCGGCTTATGAATCTGGCCCATCCTAGATCGCAATCCAACGATGAAACGCTTGAAAAAGAAGGAAGCTGCTTCATCATGTGTTAGCCTCTGGTAATTACCATTTAGGTCTCCCAAAGACAATGATGCGCCATTATTATCAGAAGTGGACCTGGTATAATTGCTGAAGGTAGAACGGTAAGTCCGAATTGTGTCGAATTGTGTATAATTTCGATCATGTCGTCCTGGATTTCTGGAAAGCAATAACATACTGACTGCAATTCGATAACCACAGTGATCTACTAGGGGCATTGGTCCCTGATGGAAAAAAGGTCCGGGCATTTGAAATGTAGAAGAAACTTCGATGAGTTTATTAGCCCGCCTTGTGTTTGCTTGGACAGTAGATGACTCACGACTCCAGAAAGCATCAAGATTCATTCTTCTGATGCAGCCCATTAGAAGTTGGTCTGATGGCGAGGTTGGGTCAGGTAAGTGTGACTTTAATTTGATAAAAATACAAACATCACATTCGAAAGGCACCATTAAATGGTCGCCTGGTCTAGCTTTCTTAAATGCGCTTTCACTTCTAACTTTCCCTTTCCACACACTCAACATCCTTGGCTCATCAACATTATTGGTGAACCTTCCTCCGCTTACTCCGAGCTCCTCCGGCCGATGTATATGGAACATCATTTCGTTCACTGAAGTATAACAATCGGCGCACCAAGTGCTCCGGCAGGGAGGATATTTTCCGCGTGGAGCAGAAAAGTTTACGCAGCAGATCCCCTGGGTCCATCTGACCCTTTTGTAACAGACTTTGCACCTCCCTTCGATGAGCGAGCAATCTTGGAGTTCCTTTGAACTGCCAAGGGAAAAACCTAGAGTAAGGAAAGAGGATTCCAATGACGAGAGGTTCGTGCATTGATGAAGGCCAGTTAGAGTTGTTGCAAGGTAAGTATAAAACAATGTCAGCTGCCTTATATAGCTGTTTTAACCATAACGTGGTGAACAATCTTGGGATGATGACTATATGTGTTGACTTTCTTCGTTTTAACCTTGCTTTTCTTAACTCTTCTAGAGCGGCATCGGCAGCGGCGGGTGGTGGTTGCCACAGGTAAGTACCATGTCTAATATTCAATCTAAACATGTTTCTAACGTCATAAAAACCGCCATCATGATCGTGCCCTCTGGTAAACCATTCAGAGGGGGATAATAATTCCAGATCTGAACCGAACACCTCCTTGCACCAATCTAAAATGGGAGGAAACCGATCACCAGCGGATAAGCCCCATGGGCAATAGGTGAGCATCGATTCTCCTAACGCGATGCCTTCACGAAGCTGGCCTCTCGAAATGCCATCTGTCCCTTGAAACTTCATCCTCTCTCCCGAAACATGAGTGACGATAAAGTGACTTCCTGATTTTAATTCGCTAGCCTTAAACCTGATTATTAAATCGAATAATAACTCGCTTGAAGAGTTACCTTTATAAAGCGCACTTTCCACAGTAGAATTATCCGTAGCTAGAACTAGTGTAGTATTTTTTAATCGCCCTGCTTCAACCTCTTCTTCTATTGTCTCAACAATATTTGAAAATTCTCGAAAGTTTGATGAATTAGAGTCCTCGTCCTGAGACCAAGTACCTACTCTATACCGTACTGAGTCAGCATATTCCAAAGATGCTCCAAATCCAGATTTGGATGCATCTGCGAATCCGTATATAATAAACTGAATGCTGGACGCTCTAACAGTTACAATAGGTGGCTCATCTTCTGAGAATAAGGAATCAAGCGCCTCAATGCTTTTAACAAACCTTGGGATTGGTTTCACTTTAGCTGGGCGGACTTTAGGATCATATTTGAAGTCCAACATCTGCTGCACCTCTTCTGAAGACATGGAACCTTTCGCTTGAGCTTCTTGCAAATAGGCCAGCCATTCCATTTCGTTGATCTTCCATCCTTCTTCATTTCTTTGAGGTAAATGATGGCATAATAATAAATGAAATCCCTTTAGAAAGGGGAATATAACATCAAACGTTAAAGCCAGATGGCACAAAAAGCCGCGAATCTGTTCTAGATATTTGAAGTCAAATTCATAATCTTTGTCTAGATTTAGCCGCTCTTTGATCTCACTTATGTAGTTCTTAGCCTTCATCCATTTTTCTTTTGATACCGTTTTTGAAATTTCATTTTCATTTGAAATGTATATCGAGCCAGCCCATGGTCCCTGATCGATCCTTCTCTTTCTGGGAGCATCTTGGATCCCTAAAAACTGAAGCCTGGAGGCTATGAGATGGGCAATAGCCCACGCATGCTCTAGCGACCAACCGAGTGCACGGAGATCATCAACGTAGGCTTTGATTTCTCCCGCCAGCCTTTGGACATCATCATTCCATTTGAACACATTTGGTAATGATGGATTAAAATCCGGATTGCCAATTAAATTTAAAATAACTCTATCCCAGCGTAGAGGGTTCGATTTCTCCTTTTCGTTACCACGAATAAACTCCTCTGCAAGATAGTAGAATCTGCAGGACCATTCTGGGCTGGGCCTTAAGCCCATCCAATTTCTTGAATTAACTACATAAATTTTTGATTTTTCTTCATCATTATTTGATCTGTGAAAAAAATTCTTTAAATCTTTTTTGTAAGGAGTTAAATCCATTCCTGAATACGAAATTAATTTTCTCTCCAATGGAAAATTTAGAAACATTTCGCCGAGATCCAGGTCGACTGCTTTATAGTTGAAACCAAGGATCCTTGTCATTGAAGACGCATTGGGGAGCCAAAAATTGGACGCCCAAATTGAATTATTCAGCCCACAGGAAGATCCGTTTTGTACCATGCGGATATCTTCCGCTTTAGGCACTGCGAAGAAATCTATTAGATTTTTTATCTTAGAGAATTTTTCGGGAATTAGGTAGCCTCTGGAAAGTCCCTTTTTTAATTTTGACAAAATTTTCTCGTAAACATTTGATTTTGGGGGACGTGATTTTTTGAATGAATGGGGCAAAGAATTTGTTATTTGCGCCGGGAATCCATCCCGAGCTATTCGTTGAAGGTTAGGGTGCCATCTCCAAAAAAGTAATGTAGAACCATTATCCCAATTGAAGAATGAACTTTCTGAAATGGACCGCAATCCCATGATTCCAATTTCTATATCCTTATATAATTGATAGAATTTAGCAGCTCTCAGAGACTGCTTGTATTTCTTGATATCTGATCCTGAATATACTCCGTGCATTTTATTTAATGCACATCCCCCCATAAGACGATTGCCAAACATAAGAGTATAAATATTCTTTTTGATATAGATATATTCAAAATATAAATCTGAATAACGTTTGCGTAGGTAGAACCGAAACTCGTGATAAATAAGACGACGCTGCCGACGCAAGATTAAGGAACGCAGCGCGGGTATTAGTTTCTGTGCACGTGGCCAAATCATGCGTACACGATTATTCCATAATAATTCGTTTACTATCGCGTCATCAGATTTGGCCGCTTTTTCGGCCGCAGGAGCTGAAAAGGACCAATCAGGAGGTAGAGATCGCCGAATCTTTGGAAAGAAGATCTTGGAAACATCTGAAATTGGTTTTGGAGTAGGAACACAAAATTCAGTTTTGCGCAATTTACGGGAAGAACCTAAAAACATCGTTGACCATTCCAAAAATAGACTATCCAATACCTGAACTGGAGGAATGGGAAAATGGTGAATTTCGAATTTGTCGACGTGTCGAGAAGGAATGCCAAACGCATGAGACAATTCTGATGCCACTAAAGGTCGTAGACCGAATCCAGAAGATGTAAAATGTGTAGGATAACATATTTCTGAGTTCAATGCTTTAACCGGAAGTATAGAGGAAGGAGAAAAGTGTTTTTCAGGTGGCCCTGGGCAAACTTGTGGACGTATGGAATGATCCATAAAGTCCCCAATAGTGCGGACAAGCTTATGACGTCCCAAGATTATGTCATCCGAAGAGGCCCACAACATTTCGTAAGAAGTTGGGCCACCTTGTTGGAAGTGACAAACCCGATGCAGCTGAACAGGAAAATCAGGGAGCTTACGCATTCTTTGATGCTTATCGGTGCAAAAGATCCACGATCTTGGGTTCATCGGAATGTCCCAGACATCCAAGAAAAAATGAACAGATCCTGTCACCAACAGCAAGGCTGATTCCATTTGTATTTCACTGACATTAAAACTAAACAAATGACTGTCAAAGTCTTCCAAAATAGTTGCCAAAGGTGAATCAGTATCATTAGACCTCAATGCAGCATTCAACGCTGATAAACACGAGAACATAGGGAAACATAATGTTGAAATCCTTGAAGGGTCCAAAGCCAAGATCCACCATGGGTGGGTCTCGGCATAGATGATAACTTCGATTTTTTCAAAGGACTGAATGACACCATGATGAATGACTTTTCGTTTCCGGATCAAATTTGAAGGGGGTGATGAGATGAAGGAGGGAGAAGTGTACGTTTCTTCATAAGTTTGTGAAGATACGGAAGGGGCTTTAGAAGTAGTGCCGGTAGCCCTTCGGACCGAAGTCCCATCATCATAAAGAACACCAGTGATGATGGAAGCTGGTGAATGAGATTTAGTAGGTTGATTCTGCCGTGACGAGCTCATTTCTCGATGACTACTGAATCAGGCTCTGGACTCTAAAGCCCTGAGTCTTTTCTTCAAATCCTCCAATTGAGGTTTCAAAGAAGAATCTAACTTGTTCCCCGCCGTATTAGCCGCCGAAACCGCGCTCTTTACATCTTTACGCATGGTAACATTTTCAGATTCGATGGCCAAAAGTTTCTTTTGGACCTGTTCAACCGCTTCATAATTGGTATTCAAAGCTAAGTACTTTGAAAGCTCTGCAGTAATAATGGGCGAATTTTTGAAGTTCACCTGGGTAATGCTGACCATTAAGTCGAGGGAGCGGAGAGAAGCATAAGTGATAGCTTTTGAAACCTGAGCTGGCTTCTTAATCTTGAAAGAATTATGAATAGAGTTTCGAGGAGAGGCAACCTTTTCGATCAATGATTTGGCTAAGCGAGTTGTGATACTCCAAGCCTTTTTAGTTCCATACCTAGACCTAGAATATTCATTATAGGTATCATCAACAAACTTAACTAGACTATCAACCCATGCAACACTCTCCGTTAGTGCCAGAATGCACAAATTATGAAACGGAGAAAGGTGAGTGAGCTCGTTGTCTAGCGTTTCTTGATGACCGACTTTGAAAAGATGTAACTCAACATTTAATCTATCGCGGAACCCATCGTTTGGCATGTCCCATTCGTCCCAGGATTTAATGCCCTGAAAATAACTCTCATCTTTTTTAACATGGAGCTTAGAATCCTGGGTAAAAAAACGTGGAAGACGGGTCTCAAACGAAGAAATAGCCAACGCTTGGTTATTGGAGCGAAGGTCCATTTTATAGATTTTTTCTAAATTTGCTAACAGTTTTTGTCCATTGATTTGAACAAAAACATGTTCCATAACAACGTGAAAGTCAACCAGTAAGCCGAACTCATCATCTGGATGATGTAGATGCAGCCAAGCTGTACAATCTTGTTGGGACCGAAATCCCAACTGCCCAAACTTTATGACGGAAGAATCTTTCGAAGATCGCAATGCTGCTAATTCCATTTCCATTGACTGAAACTTTTTCATCATCTGAGATTCTCTTTGGTCTAGTTCAGACGAAAGAACGGACTTAAAATCGATTGTAGCCGAATTGGAACTTTGGATAATACGAGAATTGAGTTTTCTCACAGCATCTACCGAAAAAGAGTTCAACTCACGAACTTGTTTGGTGAGAAGATCTACGTTTTGAGAAGAACTAATAGGCATTTGCAACTGTTCATTAAATTTAGACGCCTCCTTTTGCAAGCGCTTTATCTCGTCGGCTAGAGTACTAACAGTAAGCCATAAGTTTGGAGCACGGAAGGCATCTTCAAGTCCCGGAGGTGGAGACCCAAATTCTTGTTCAAGTCTCGAGATACGTGCATCGGCAGATTGAAGTCCTTCAAACGCACTAGCTGTATCCTTTTGCTGTGAAACATAAATAGAATCAAGCGCTCCTGCAATAATTGCCAATTTAGAATTGATAGGTACCAGTTGGTCTGGAAGGCCCTCGATAGGGTCAGGGATCTTCTCTACATCTGGATAGTCAATATGAAGTTGGTATGGTGACACTCTCTTCTTCTTAGCCGGCGTCTTGTAAGCCAACGTCGACATCATGAGAACCTGTTTGGCTTTAATATCTACTTCTGTAATTTTTTCTTCTGGCTTGCGTAATACAGGGTATTTTTCTTCATGCTTGGCTAGGGAGAATCTTTGGTTCCATTCAACGATAGTTGCTGAGCTACTAAACCATGAAGTCAAAAGATCGTCACGAAGAAAGTCCGAAGGAATGCTCGGGGCCACAAAAGCAGTGGAAGCTGATTTCTTGACGTATATTTCCCCCGGTAAAGGGTGAAAGTGTTTAGTGGTCTTATGGGAAACAGTACACTGTTCCAAAATACAAAAGGAGCTGCCTTGGCCGATGAGTCTGAAACATGAGTCTTCGAAGGAGTCTGGAGCCTTCCACAAGTGATACTTCTTGTCCTCATGGCTTGATGCTAAAACGGCAGCTGGCAAAGACAGAGATGGTTGATGGAACTCACCTTCATTAGAGGGAGTCGATCGAGCAGCTCTTGAGGGTGACTCAATATGAGAGAAAGAGTCCTCTGATTGAATAGGAGAACCTCCTTCCCCCCCAGTATGACGAGAGTCCGGATGCCTATCCAACTCGTCCAACACATCGGCAAAAGCGGAGAGATCCGTCGAGTGAGCCATAGTAATCACTGAGCGGAAGAAAGAATCCGCAAATTTTTATGACGGCGAGAAGTGATTTGACCGGAGGAATCCAAACGAAACCAAACGAAAACAGAACCAACACGAGTGACGAGACCTTGGTGACCTAGTAAACCTTTATATTTGTTCAAGATCTGAACCCTGTCGCCAACACGAAACTTCGGAGAGGAAGACGGTACAGAAGGGACTTGATCGGTGACGGACAAGAGCGTATTCAATTCCTCTGAAAGAAGATCAATCTGAGAGGCTAGGACCAGGATACGACGACGTCGTTCGTCAGTCATAAAATAAAGAAAAAAGTTTTTGTTTGTAACTTGTAATCCTTTTCAACTAGTCTAACCCTCTGCGATCGCTAGAGAGGCCTACACAGGTATTCGAGGTTTGTTCGTTAATGAAACAAATGAATTATGAGGAGATTTTGAACTTTTGTGAATCGATCAGAACTGATGAAGTATGAGATGAAGTATGTAAATATGAACTGAAGTGTCTTGTACACAACTTCTGGAGTTTTAATGATGAATTGGAGATTATAGGTTGTATGAAGTTTGGTATGACTTTACATGAATGTGTAATGTTGTACTACACTTCTTTTGCCGATAGATGAATGGAAGTTTGAGAGTGATGAAATGTTCTGATTGAATGACGAAGAGGATCTTCAATATATCATTTAGATGCTTTTAGATATCTTGCTTCTGTGAATCATATGCTGTTCTTTTTATAGCGCTATAAAGATGATGTATGATAAAATCGGTAGTTGCTTTATTGGTTGAGCATATGCTATTCTTTCAAATTCTGATGTTCTGAATTCTCTTGAAATTATTGAGCAAAAGTGAACTATCGAACTTCTATTTCAAAAGAAGAAGCAATAAAATAACTTCCTGAAACTTTGGATATAAAGTAATTCATTGACCATGTGGTGTTCGTTCTTTTTGTAGATTTGAATTGAAGTCAATTACATAACTGGAGATGTAAATGAATCTTCTTTATCTTAAACTTTGATTTTTTGTTTAAGTTCTAATCTTACTTTTCTTAAGACAAAAACAAAATCTTACTTAAGATGAACTTCCTCACAAATCTTGCGATAAACTTGTTTTTGTCATATTATAAGAAAGGATGACGTCGAACTGCTGCAAGATTATTGGAGGATGGTTTTCTGAATAACTTGATGAAGAATTAATCAATCTTTTTTATGTCGTCATTAAAATATTGAATTGATCTCTCGTGCGTCATATTCAAAATATAGAATAATTTTGTATCCGACCTAAATATTAAGTAGCCTGTAACTAGAACCCGCTAAATGAAGAATACGTTGAGGTTGTTGTTTCTGGCGGTTTAATATGGAAGTAAGGGTTTGAATATAATGCTTGGTCCTCAAGGATGGATAGATGGTTAAGATGGTGGTAGAATAGTATGTAACGTATATTCCTAAGTAAATATTATCTTGAACTAAATAAGATAACACTTTTTTGGAATCTCTCAATGCTCACTTAAGACACATTGGAACTATGGGGGAAAACCTATCTATCCGTCATAGATTAGATTTTTCATTCTCTCACAAACGTGACAACATCAAAACATAAAAATCACGAATTAGGAATCCTTGTCCACCCCTCATCCAAATCCTCACGGGGAAACCACACGCTTGAGGACTATATATGGAGAGGGATGAGTTAGGACAACCTGAAACAGAAAAAAGACTGATGAGTCATGACGACTCGCTGATTCTGTATTCATGACTTAAATATTTGTTGGAGCACTTCGTATTTGAATTCAGCCTGTGACTGAGGTAAGAATCCTAATACATATATGCGATTGACCCACCAACAACAAAGAAAAACAAAGGTAAGTGGGCGGGCGGGAGAAAAAAGTTTTTGTTTGTAACTTGTAATCCTTTTCAACTAGTCTAACCCTCTGCGATCGCTAGAGAGGCCTACACAGGTATTCGAGGTTTGTTCGTTAATGAAACAAATGAATTATGAGGAGATTTTGAACTTTTGTGAATCGATCAGAACTGATGAAGTATGAGATGAAGTATGTAAATATGAACTGAAGTGTCTTGTACACAACTTCTGGAGTTTTAATGATGAATTGGAGATTATAGGTTGTATGAAGTTTGGTATGACTTTACATGAATGTGTAATGTTGTACTACACTTCTTTTGCCGATAGATGAATGGAAGTTTGAGAGTGATGAAATGTTCTGATTGAATGACGAAGAGGATCTTCAATATATCATTTAGATGCTTTTAGATATCTTGCTTCTGTGAATCATATGCTGTTCTTTTTATAGCGCTATAAAGATGATGTATGATAAAATCGGTAGTTGCTTTATTGGTTGAGCATATGCTATTCTTTCAAATTCTGATGTTCTGAATTCTCTTGAAATTATTGAGCAAAAGTGAACTATCGAACTTCTATTTCAAAAGAAGAAGCAATAAAATAACTTCCTGAAACTTTGGATATAAAGTAATTCATTGACCATGTGGTGTTCGTTCTTTTTGTAGATTTGAATTGAAGTCAATTACATAACTGGAGATGTAAATGAATCTTCTTTATCTTAAACTTTGATTTTTTGTTTAAGTTCTAATCTTACTTTTCTTAAGACAAAAACAAAATCTTACTTAAGATGAACTTCCTCACAAATCTTGCGATAAACTTGTTTTTGTCATATTATAAGAAAGGATGACGTCGAACTGCTGCAAGATTATTGGAGGATGGTTTTCTGAATAACTTGATGAAGAATTAATCAATCTTTTTTATGTCGTCATTAAAATATTGAATTGATCTCTCGTGCGTCATATTCAAAATATAGAATAATTTTGTATCCGACCTAAATATTAAGTAGCCTGTAACTAGAACCCGCTAAATGAAGAATACGTTGAGGTTGTTGTTTCTGGCGGTTTAATATGGAAGTAAGGGTTTGAATATAATGCTTGGTCCTCAAGGATGGATAGATGGTTAAGATGGTGGTAGAATAGTATGTAACGTATATTCCTAAGTAAATATTATCTTGAACTAAATAAGATAACACTTTTTTGGAATCTCTCAATGCTCACTTAAGACACATTGGAACTATGGGGGAAAACCTATCTATCCGTCATAGATTAGATTTTTCATTCTCTCACAAACGTGACAACATCAAAACATAAAAATCACGAATTAGGAATCCTTGTCCACCCCTCATCCAAATCCTCACGGGGAAACCACACGCTTGAGGACTATATATGGAGAGGGATGAGTTAGGACAACCTGAAACAGAAAAAAGACTGATGAGTCATGACGACTCGCTGATTCTGTATTCATGACTTAAATATTTGTTGGAGCACTTCGTATTTGAATTCAGCCTGTGACTGAGGTAAGAATCCTAATACATATATGCGATTGATCCCCCCATTTTGATTCCTCACTTCGATGATTAACTCCTAATCTAAAACACTTTGGATGAACCTCCAACTTTAGATTCCAAAATAAATTGCAGGACTGTTTTACATTTGGGATGTATATCGAAGAAAAGGTTTGATCAAAAGATCAAACTGGGTATAGTGTTGATGCATGTTAGATGATGTTTTCTTTTGTTTCTCATCTCGTGTTTCATTCCATTTGTTGATAATATTAACATCAGGAGTAGCAATACCCATCTCTGCCGCGCGGGTAGCCGAAGTTCTCCGGAAGGTTCTGAAACACTGATAAGAAGACAAGATCTTTTCTGGATCATCGATTGAAGGAGGAAACAAGTTCGAACTCGTGTGAAATATGTCCGTCAACAGTTCATGAACTGTGTCATCCACAAGTTTCACTGTAAGCAAATGCCCTCTTAAATTTGAAATTGCCGGACCATCTACGAGTCCAGATAACTCCTTCAGTCTTAAATGATCTTTTAGAATTTGACGAATTGGAATGCCGGATGTAGTGGAATTGGAGCAGGGAACGAGATGTTGCAGGTCATGGTGCTCCCCTTTGAGCCTACCTAATAGAGCTATAGTGACATAGTCTTCAGACCTGTCCCAGAATTGATGGAGTCCTTTCAAGTCTAATAAAAATCCTTCTGGGCCCCTCAATGATATGACATATGATATCACAACATATGTAAGTATGGAGCTCCACGTATGCTTTTCCTCGCTTCCACTTGCTTCCTCTAGCTTTGTGTTTAACTTTTGAGTGAGCTCTAAAAATAGGGGAATAGACATAGCCAAGTTCGGCTTATGAATCTGGCCCATCCTAGATCGCAATCCAACGATGAAACGCTTGAAAAAGAAGGAAGCTGCTTCATCATGTGTTAGCCTCTGGTAATTACCATTTAGGTCTCCCAAAGACAATGATGCGCCATTATTATCAGAAGTGGACCTGGTATAATTGCTGAAGGTAGAACGGTAAGTCCGAATTGTGTCGAATTGTGTATAATTTCGATCATGTCGTCCTGGATTTCTGGAAAGCAATAACATACTGACTGCAATTCGATAACCACAGTGATCTACTAGGGGCATTGGTCCCTGATGGAAAAAAGGTCCGGGCATTTGAAATGTAGAAGAAACTTCGATGAGTTTATTAGCCCGCCTTGTGTTTGCTTGGACAGTAGATGACTCACGACTCCAGAAAGCATCAAGATTCATTCTTCTGATGCAGCCCATTAGAAGTTGGTCTGATGGCGAGGTTGGGTCAGGTAAGTGTGACTTTAATTTGATAAAAATACAAACATCACATTCGAAAGGCACCATTAAATGGTCGCCTGGTCTAGCTTTCTTAAATGCGCTTTCACTTCTAACTTTCCCTTTCCACACACTCAACATCCTTGGCTCATCAACATTATTGGTGAACCTTCCTCCGCTTACTCCGAGCTCCTCCGGCCGATGTATATGGAACATCATTTCGTTCACTGAAGTATAACAATCGGCGCACCAAGTGCTCCGGCAGGGAGGATATTTTCCGCGTGGAGCAGAAAAGTTTACGCAGCAGATCCCCTGGGTCCATCTGACCCTTTTGTAACAGACTTTGCACCTCCCTTCGATGAGCGAGCAATCTTGGAGTTCCTTTGAACTGCCAAGGGAAAAACCTAGAGTAAGGAAAGAGGATTCCAATGACGAGAGGTTCGTGCATTGATGAAGGCCAGTTAGAGTTGTTGCAAGGTAAGTATAAAACAATGTCAGCTGCCTTATATAGCTGTTTTAACCATAACGTGGTGAACAATCTTGGGATGATGACTATATGTGTTGACTTTCTTCGTTTTAACCTTGCTTTTCTTAACTCTTCTAGAGCGGCATCGGCAGCGGCGGGTGGTGGTTGCCACAGGTAAGTACCATGTCTAATATTCAATCTAAACATGTTTCTAACGTCATAAAAACCGCCATCATGATCGTGCCCTCTGGTAAACCATTCAGAGGGGGATAATAATTCCAGATCTGAACCGAACACCTCCTTGCACCAATCTAAAATGGGAGGAAACCGATCACCAGCGGATAAGCCCCATGGGCAATAGGTGAGCATCGATTCTCCTAACGCGATGCCTTCACGAAGCTGGCCTCTCGAAATGCCATCTGTCCCTTGAAACTTCATCCTCTCTCCCGAAACATGAGTGACGATAAAGTGACTTCCTGATTTTAATTCGCTAGCCTTAAACCTGATTATTAAATCGAATAATAACTCGCTTGAAGAGTTACCTTTATAAAGCGCACTTTCCACAGTAGAATTATCCGTAGCTAGAACTAGTGTAGTATTTTTTAATCGCCCTGCTTCAACCTCTTCTTCTATTGTCTCAACAATATTTGAAAATTCTCGAAAGTTTGATGAATTAGAGTCCTCGTCCTGAGACCAAGTACCTACTCTATACCGTACTGAGTCAGCATATTCCAAAGATGCTCCAAATCCAGATTTGGATGCATCTGCGAATCCGTATATAATAAACTGAATGCTGGACGCTCTAACAGTTACAATAGGTGGCTCATCTTCTGAGAATAAGGAATCAAGCGCCTCAATGCTTTTAACAAACCTTGGGATTGGTTTCACTTTAGCTGGGCGGACTTTAGGATCATATTTGAAGTCCAACATCTGCTGCACCTCTTCTGAAGACATGGAACCTTTCGCTTGAGCTTCTTGCAAATAGGCCAGCCATTCCATTTCGTTGATCTTCCATCCTTCTTCATTTCTTTGAGGTAAATGATGGCATAATAATAAATGAAATCCCTTTAGAAAGGGGAATATAACATCAAACGTTAAAGCCAGATGGCACAAAAAGCCGCGAATCTGTTCTAGATATTTGAAGTCAAATTCATAATCTTTGTCTAGATTTAGCCGCTCTTTGATCTCACTTATGTAGTTCTTAGCCTTCATCCATTTTTCTTTTGATACCGTTTTTGAAATTTCATTTTCATTTGAAATGTATATCGAGCCAGCCCATGGTCCCTGATCGATCCTTCTCTTTCTGGGAGCATCTTGGATCCCTAAAAACTGAAGCCTGGAGGCTATGAGATGGGCAATAGCCCACGCATGCTCTAGCGACCAACCGAGTGCACGGAGATCATCAACGTAGGCTTTGATTTCTCCCGCCAGCCTTTGGACATCATCATTCCATTTGAACACATTTGGTAATGATGGATTAAAATCCGGATTGCCAATTAAATTTAAAATAACTCTATCCCAGCGTAGAGGGTTCGATTTCTCCTTTTCGTTACCACGAATAAACTCCTCTGCAAGATAGTAGAATCTGCAGGACCATTCTGGGCTGGGCCTTAAGCCCATCCAATTTCTTGAATTAACTACATAAATTTTTGATTTTTCTTCATCATTATTTGATCTGTGAAAAAAATTCTTTAAATCTTTTTTGTAAGGAGTTAAATCCATTCCTGAATACGAAATTAATTTTCTCTCCAATGGAAAATTTAGAAACATTTCGCCGAGATCCAGGTCGACTGCTTTATAGTTGAAACCAAGGATCCTTGTCATTGAAGACGCATTGGGGAGCCAAAAATTGGACGCCCAAATTGAATTATTCAGCCCACAGGAAGATCCGTTTTGTACCATGCGGATATCTTCCGCTTTAGGCACTGCGAAGAAATCTATTAGATTTTTTATCTTAGAGAATTTTTCGGGAATTAGGTAGCCTCTGGAAAGTCCCTTTTTTAATTTTGACAAAATCTTCTCGTAAACATTTGATTTTGGGGGACGTGATCTTTTGAATGAATGGGGTAAAAAATTTGATATTTGTGCCGCAAAGCCATCCCGAGCTATTCGTTGGAGGTTTGGGTGCCATCTCCAGAACAATAACGTAGACCCATTATCCCAATTAAAGTATGAACTTTCCGAAATGGACCGCAATCCCATTATTCCACTTTCTATATCCTTATATAATTGAATGAATTTAGCAGCTCTAAGAGACTGTCTGTATTTCTTGATATCTGATCCTGAACATACTTCGTGCATCTTATGTAGTGCACATCCCCCCATAAGACGATTGCGAAACAGAACGCTATAAATATTTCTCTTTATATTCAAATATTCAAAATATAAATCTGCATAACGTTTGCGTAGGTAGGAACGAAACTCTTGATAAAGAAGACGACGCTGTCGATGCAAGATTAACGTACGTAGCACGGGTACGAGTTTCCGAGCACGCGGCCAAATCATAAGTATACGATTATTCCATAATAACTCGTTCACCATCGCGTCATCGGATTTGGCTGCTTTTTCTGCTGTAGGAGCTGAAAACGACCAATCAGGTGGCAAAGACCGTCGAATTTTTGGAAAGAAAATTTTTTGATCCTCCGAGACTGAGGATGGAGTAGAAACACAAAATTCCGTTTTTTGCAATTTTCTCGAAGAAACTAAACACATCTTCGACCATCCCAAAAATAAATTATCTAAAACTTGAACCGGAGGGATAGGAAAATGGTGAATGTCGAATTTATTGACGTGTTTGGACGGGACACCGAATGCATAGGACAATTCGGAAGCCACCAAAGACCGCAATCCGAACCCAGAAGACGTAAAATGTGTCGGATAGCATATTGCTGAGGACAATGCCTTAACCGGAAGGATGGAGGAAGGAGAAAAGTGACGTTCCGGTGGGCACGGGCAAAATTTTGGGCGTATCGAATGATCCATAAAGTCCCCAATAGTGCGAACAAGTTCATTACGCTCCAACGTTAAATGGTCCGAAGAAGCCCACAACATTTCGTAGGAAGTTGGGCCCCCTTGTTGAAAATGACATACGCGATGCAATTGCACTGGAAAATCAGGAAGCTTGCGCATTTTCTGATGTTTGTCTGTGCAAAAAATCCAAGATTTCGGGGTCATCGGAATATCCCAGACATCTAAGAAAAAATGGATAGAACCTGTCACCAAAAGCAAGGCTGACTCCATCTGAATTTCATTAACATTAAAACTAAGCAAATCACTATTAAGTTCCTCTAAGAGAGTAGCTAGAGGGGAGTCATCCTCTATGTTCCTCAACGCTGAAGTCATCGCCGCCAAGCAAGAATACATCGGGAAACACAAAGTTGAAATCCGTGAAGGATCCAACGCCAAAATCCACCAAGGTTGAGATTCAGCATAGATGATAATTTCGATTTTCTCAAATGACTGAATAATACCATGTTGAACAACTTTACGTTTTCGGATCAAATTAGAAGGAGGGGATGAAAGTGGGGAAGGTGAAGTGTACGTATCCTCATTAGTTTTTGAAGATACGGAAGGGGCTTTATAAATAGTACCGGTAGCCCTTCGGACCGAAGACCCATTATCAAGTTGAACACCAGTGATAATGGAAGCTGGTGAATGAGAATTAATATTTTGATTCTGCCATGCCGAGCTCATTTCCCGTTGGCTACCGAATCAGGCTCTGGACTCCAACGCCCTGAGTCTTTTCTTCAAATCCTCTAATTGAGGTTTCAAAGAAGAATCCAACTTGTTACCCGCCGTATTAGCGGCGGACACAGCACTTTTAACATCCTTCCGCATGGTAACATTTTCAGATTCAATGGTCAAAAGTTTCTTTTGGACTTGCTCAACTGCTTCATAATTCGTGTTCAAAGCCAAGTACTTTGAAAGCTCAGCAGTAATGATGGGCGAATTTTTAAAGTTCACCTGAGTAATGCTGACCATTAAATCGAGGGAGCGGAGGGAGGCATAGGTGATGGCCTTCGAAACTTGCGATGGTTTCTTAATCTTGAAAGAATTATGAATGGAGTTGCGAGGAGAGGCAACCTTTTCAATCAATGATTTAGCTAAGCGAGTTGTGATGCTCCAAGCCTTTTTAGTTCCATATCTGGACCTAGAATATTCATTGTAGGTGTCATCTACAAACTTTACTAGGCTATCCACCCAGGCAACGCTCTCCGTCAGTGCCAGAATGCATAAGTTATGAAATGGAGAAAGGTGAGTGAGCTCGTTGTCCAATGTTTCTTGGTGTCCAACTTTAAAAAGTTGTAACTCAACGTTCAACATATCACGGAATCCATCGTTTGGCATGTCCCATTCGTCCCAGGATTTGATGCCTTGAAAATAACTTTCATCCTTTTTAATATGAAGCTTCGAATCCTGAGTGAAAAAACGCGGTAGACGAGTCTCAAACGAAGAAATCGCCAACGCTTGGTTATTGGAGCGCAGATCCATTTTGTAGATTTTTTCTAAATTTGCCAACAGTTTCTGTCCATTGATTTGAACAAACACATGTTCCATGACGACATGAAAGTCAACCAACAAGCCGAACTCATCTCCTGGATGATGTAAGTGTAGCCAAGCTGTACAGTCTTGTTGGGATCGGAAGCCTAACTGGCCAAACTTTATGACAGAAGAATCTTTAGAAGAACGTAATGCCGCTAACTCCGTTTCCATTGAATGAAGCTTTTTCATCATCTGGGATTCTCTTTGATCAAGTTCAGAAGACAGGAAAGATTTGAAGTCAGATGATGCCAAATTAGAGCTTTGGATAATACGAGAATTGAGTTTTCTCACAGCTTCTACTGAAAAGGCATTCAACTCTCTAACTTGGTTAGTGAGGAGATCCACATTTTGTGAATTATTAGTAGACATGTGCAACTGTTCATTAAATTTAGAAGCCTCCTTTTGTAAGTGTTTTATTTCATCAGCTAAAGTACTCAGAGTAAGCCATAAATTTGGGGCACGGAAAGCATCTTCAAGTCCAGGAGGTGGAGAACCAAAATCTTGTTCGAGCCTCGAGATGCGGGCATCGGCTGACTGAAGTCCCTCAAACGCACTAACTGTATCCTTTTGTTGTGAAACATAGATCGAATCAAGAGCTCCTGAGATGAGTGACAACTTTGAATTAATGGGTTCCAATTGATCTGGGAGGCCCGCAATAGGATCCGGAATCTTTTCTGCCTCTGGGTAGTCAATATGCAGTTGATAAGGTGACACTCTTTTCTTCTTTGCCGGCGTCTTGTAAGCTAATGTGGACACCATAAGAACCTGCTTAGCTTTAATATCTACTTCTGTAATCTTTTCTTCTGGTTTACGTAAAATAGGATATTTATTTTCGTGCTTAGCTAGAGAGAATCTTTGATTCCATTCAACGATAGTCGCAGAACTACTAAACCATGAGGTCAATAGATCATCACGGAGGAAGTCTGAAGGAATGCTAGGAGCCACAAATGCCGTGGAAGCTGATTTCTTAACATATATCTCTCCCGGTAGTGGGTGAAAATGTTTGGTAGTCTTATGAGAAACAGAGCATTGTTCCAGAATACAAAAGGAACTTCCTTGTCCGATGAGTCTAAAGCACGAGTCTTCAAAAGAGTCCGGAGCCTTCCACAAGTGATACTTCTTGTCTTCGTGGCTTGATGCTAATACGGCAGCTGGCAATGATAGAGATGAATGGAGAAACTCACCTTCATTAGAGGGAGTAGAACGAGCAGCTCCTGAGGGTGACTCAATATGAGAAAAAGAGTCCTCTGATAGAATAGGAGAACCTCCTTCCCCCCCAGTACGACGAGAGTCCGGATGAACATCCAACTCGTCCAAGACTTCGGACAATGCCGCGAGGTCAGTCGAGTGAGCCATGACAATCACTGAGCGGAAGAAAGAATGCGCAAGTTCTTATGACGGCGAGACGTGATTTGACCGGAGGAAT
>Ga0209092_10001797_pt1 | contig 20425 bp, 18 predicted proteins | sample FraStrMetagenome_FD_187446 | JGI IMG/M metagenome (GOLD analysis project Ga0209092, IMG submission 187446) | Marine eukaryotic phytoplankton communities from Arctic Ocean - Fram Strait ARC3M Metagenome (SPAdes) (version 2) | ecosystem: Environmental > Aquatic > Marine > Oceanic | place: Fram... | reverse complement strand
AAATAAATTCAAGACATAAAAAAAAGCGTCCCGTTTCAGGGAAGCTTTCCATTGGTTAACAAAACCAAGGCACTTTTACTAAAGTGCCAAAACAACACAACTAAATACTACTTAAAAAAAAGTAGCAAACAAATATACAACGTTTTAAAAAATTGACAAGGATATTATTAATAATCTCGATTGACTATTAATTCAATAGATTGTATCTTTGCCCTCTTATATATATATATATCAGAAAATTTAGACATTAAATGCAGTTATCAGAACAAGAAGTTGTACGTAGAGAAAAGCTAGTAAAATTAAGAGATTTGGGTATCAATCCTTATCCTGCAGATTTATTTCCAATCAATTCGAATTCGACAAAAATAAAGGAGGCATATACTGAAGGTAAAAAGGTAATTATTGCGGGTCGTTTAATGGCTATTAATATTCAGGGAAAAGCTTCTTTTGCGCAATTACAAGATGGTGAAGGTAGAATACAATTGTATTTTAATAGAGATGAAATTTGTACCGGAGAAGACACCTCTTTATACAATACTGTTTTTAAAAAATTACTAGATTTAGGAGATTTTGTAGGAATTACAGGGACACTTTTTACCACTCAAGTTGGTGAAAAAACCGTGATGGTAAAAGAGTTTAAATTACTCTCCAAATCGTTAAAACCATTACCAATTCCAAAAGTAAAAGATGGTGTAACCTATGATGCTTTTACAGATCCTGAACTGCGTTACAGACAACGATATGCAGATTTGGTGGTAAATCCGAATGTAAAAGAAGTCTTTATTAAAAGAACAAAGTTATTTAATGCGATGCGTTCTTTCTTTAATGACGCTGGTTATTTTGAAGTTGAAACCCCAGTGTTGCAACCCATTCCTGGAGGTGCAGCAGCTAGACCTTTTATTACACATCACAATTCTTTGGATATTCCTTTATATATGAGAATTGCCAATGAATTATATCTAAAAAGATTAATTGTTGGTGGTTTTGATGGGGTGTATGAATTCTCGAAAAACTTTAGAAATGAAGGAATGGACAGAACGCATAATCCTGAATTTACAGCCATGGAAATCTATGTATCATATAAAGATTACAATTGGATGATGGATTTTGCCGAACAACTTTTAGAACATTGTGCAATCGCAGTAAACGGAACTTCTGAAGCTACTTTTGGTGAACATAAAATAGATTTTAAGGCACCCTACGCTAGAGTTACCATGGCAGATTCTATACAACATTTTACTGGTTTTGACATTACTGGAAAAACAGAAGATGAAATTAGAGAAGCTGCAAAATCAATGAATATTCCTGTGGACGAGACAATGGGGAAAGGAAAATTAATCGATGAAATTTTTGGTGAAAAATGTGAAGCAAATTACATTCAGCCAACTTTTATTACAGATTATCCGAAAGAAATGTCTCCACTTTGTAAAGAACACAGAGACAATCCAGAATTAACAGAACGTTTTGAGTTGATGGTTTGTGGTAAAGAAATTGCCAATGCATATTCAGAATTAAACGATCCAATTGATCAACGTGAACGTTTTGAGCATCAACTAAAATTAGCACAAAAAGGAGATGATGAGGCTACAGAATTTATAGATGAAGATTTCTTACGAGCCTTAGAATACGGAATGCCTCCAACCTCTGGAATGGGCATTGGAATGGATCGACTAATTATGTTCTTAACCAACAACCAATCTATACAAGAAGTATTGTTTTTCCCTCAAATGAGACCCGAGAAAAAAGCAACAGCTATGGTATTAAGCGATGAAGAGAAAGCTGTTTTAGCAATGATTACAAAAGCAGAAAAAATAGATTTAAATACATTGAAAACCCAATCTGGTTTATCAAACAAAAAATGGGATAAAACGATTAAAGGCTTAACGAAGAACAACCTTGCAAAGGTTTCTAAAACAGACGAGGGTTTATTTGTAGAAGCTTTATAAAAGTTTCGCTATGTACAACTTGTTTCAGCACCTTATAAAATAATAGAAAAAAAGAATTACAGATATATTCATATAGGTAGTTCTTTTTTTTTGTGTTGTACATTAAAAATTTGTGCAGGAGTAATTAAGGAGCTATAAAATTATTTTGATAATTTCACGCTTTTTACAAACTATACATAAGGTAGAAAAAATAGCCTTTGAAAGTATTTTATACTAACACCTATCTTTTACTTCTTATCTGGATAGTTTTCTTCTTTTTGCTTTTTGTTTGAGTAGATGATGTTCCATATAGTGAATGCCATATATGTAGCAAAAATTAGACCACCTACTATAAAAAATCCTATACTCATGTCGTTCTTCTTTGTCTTATTGCTATTGCAAATAATAATATTGTACCTGGCCAATGTGCCGAATATTGAGCTTCAGCTGTCATGCCTAAAATTCCATGTGCTACTGAATATAACAAACAAAGGAATGCTAGAATAACTGGGTACCATTTTAAAATAAAACTTTTCATCTTTTAATGTATTATGTAGTTTATGATTTCTCTAATATACAAAAAATGAGGATAATATTTTAAAAAAAATAGTCTAATTTAAACGCAACTAACTTTTAATATTGAAGTATTTATTTTTTTTGCTAGGGTCTTGAAATCATTATAATCATGAAAAAAAATATCATTCCAAAATATTTTACAGCCAAATAGTATTACTCTATTAAGATATCAATAAAAGGAGGTACTGAAAAAAATTATTTCAAACGAGAAAAAAATATTAAATTAAGAATTAGAAGAATATAGTTCTTATTTTTGTTTTATTATTTCTTGTTTGTAAAATAAATCTGTTGACACAGACTAAGAAAAGAACTCTTCGTTAAATAAAAACAATAAAAAATGGAACAATTAATAAAATTAGTACAAGTAGTTTTAGCAATTTCTGTAGTCTATGTATGGGTTTTCAGATTTCATAATGTTGTGGATGAATTTAAAAAATTCGGATTAACTGATTTAACCAGGAATTTAGTTGGAGCTACTAAAATTTCTTTGGCTACCTTAATCTTTGCTGGTATTTGGTATTCATCATTGGTATTTATCCCCTCTATACTTATGGGGCTATTTATGATAGCTGCTCAGTACTTTCACTTCAAAATAAAAAATACCTTTATTAAACATATGCCCTCCCTAATTCTTTTGATTTTATGTGCTTTTTTAGCAATAACCTCAATACAATAGATATACATGGATATAATTAACATATGTATTCTATTATCAAGCTTATCTTTTTTTTCTTACACAGCATGGTATTTTGTATCACCCAAAATGAAAGGGGAATTCAAGCGCTTTGGCATAGAGAAGCTTGGCTTATTTATAATCATAACTCAATTTGTGGGAGCATCAGGTTTAATGATAGGTTTTATTGTTCCAGAACTTTTAATAATTTCATCATTAGGACTTGCCATTCAAATGTTAGCTGGTGTAATTGTTAGAATAAAAATAAAGGACAGTATTTGGGTTTCTCTGCCTGCTTTCTTTTACATGGTGTTAAATGCATATATATTTTTAGAGTCTATATATTAAGAGTCTTCAGATAGTTTTGCTTACTTAAACTTTTACTTACTGATACCTACTTAACTCGTTTATACCTTTTTTACTTAACATGACAGTTAAGTCATGGTTGATATAAATCTATTAGAAGTCTTCTAGATTATTTTACTTTCAGAAAAAACACTTTTATCCAAATAAGATTCTATAGCAAAAAAGAATAAATACTCTTTACTAAAAGTTCGAACACTTTATGTTGGCAGAAAATTAGAAGAACGGAGGTGATTAGATGTAACTTAATAAAAAGGTGAAAAACGAAATAATTACCCCTTAAACTTCATTCCTAAGTGAACTACTTTTTTGGTTTCATAAAAATCCTCATCAAAATAATCTGATAGGTTATAAATTGTAGCAGAAGTATATAATTTTAATTCTTCAGATAAATCACCACCTTTTAAATATAGAATTCCATTTTTTAAGTCGTGGTTTTGTTTTTTGGCAACTCTACCTTTAGTCCAACCTACAAAAGTCTCCATATGAGCAACAGCTCGACTTACAATAAAGTCGTATGTATCTTTTACTTCTTCGACTCTACCGTGTGTTGTTTTTATGTTTTCTAAACCTAAACCATCGGCAACTTCGTTCACTACCTTTATTTTTTTCCCAATAGAATCTACCAAATGAAACTTTGTTTCTGGGAATAAAATTGCTAGAGGAATTCCCGGAAAACCTCCACCTGTACCAACATCTAATACCTTAGAGCCCGGCTTAAAGTTTATTACTTTAGCAATTCCCAAAGAGTGTAAAACATGACGTAGATAAAGTTCATCAATATCTTTTCTAGAGACAACATTTATTTTCAAATTCCAATCCTGATACAATAGTTGTAGTTCCTTAAATTGTTGTATTTGAGTTACCGATAAATCTTTAAAATATTTGTGAACAATATCCATCTAAATAATTTTTAAGCACAAAAATAGTTATTTGTATTGAAACAATTCTTAACAAAAACTGACGATTATCATAAAAAGAAATTCAAAAAGATTATTTTTGTAAACAAATATTAAAATGCTAAATGAAAACATTAAATTTTTCTAGAGTAGACAAGGCTAAGTTCTTTAGAACTCTAAATAAAAGAGTAAATACATATTTCAAAGAAAACAATATTAAGAGAACTGGAAACTGGAAGTTGTATATAAAAGCAATCATTATGTTTTCTTTATTTTTAATTCCATTTATTTTAGTTCTAGCAGTTTCTATGCCACAATGGACAATGATTTTGCTAATGATTCTATCTGGCATAGGAATGGCTGGTGTTGGTATGAATGTAATGCATGATAGTAACCACGAATCTTTTTCTAGCAAAAAATGGGTAAACAAATTAATGGGAAGCAGTATTTATATTCTTGCTGGAAATGTGTATAACTGGAAAGTACAACACAACGTTTTACATCACACTTTTACAAATGTAAAAGATCATGATGAAGATATAGATGCTGGTAGAATTATTCGATTTTCAGAACATTCTAAATGGTTTAATATCCATAAATTTCAGAAATATTATTCGATTTTCTTGTATGGTCTTTTAACAATTAATTGGGCAATTACTACAGATGTTAAACAGATGCGTAGTTATTTAAAACGTAAATTATCTTATGGTAAATTTCCAAATCCTGCAACAGAATGGACAAAATTAGTAATCTCTAAAGTTGTCTATTATGCACTTTGGATTGTTTTACCCCTTTTAGTTTTAGATATCGCTTGGTGGAAAGTAGTCCTTGGTTTTTTTGTAATGCACTATACTGCTGGAATGATTTTAAGTTTAGTTTTTCAATTGGCACACATCGTTCCAAACACAGAAATGCCTACTCCAGACAAAGATGGGAATTTGGAATATACTTGGGCAGTCCATCAATTGTATACAACTTCTAACTTTGCTCCTAGCAATAGACTAGTTAATTTTTATACAGGTGGTTTAAATCATCAAGTTGAACATCATATTTTTCCGCATATTTCTCATGTTCATTATGTAAAATTGGCTAAAATTGTAAAAGAAACAACCAAAGAGTTTAATTTGCCTTATAACGAATATGAAACTTTTAGAAAGGCCATTATAGAGCATTTTAGACATTTAGGAGTCTTAGGACAAAAACCAGAATTAGCATAATTAAACATCAACCTACAGTTCAATGTCACACCCATTATCGGAAAGAATTAATAGCTTACCTGTTTCACAAACTTTAGCAATGGCTGCTAAAGGGAGAGAATTAAAAGCTCAAGGAAAAGATATTATCAGTTTAAGTTTGGGGGAACCAGACTTTAACACACCAGATTTCATCAAAGAAGCTGCCATAGAGGCAGTTAATCAAGACTATAATTCGTACACACCTGTAGATGGTTATACGGAGTTAAAAGAGGCGATTTGTACAAAATTTAAACGTGACAATAACCTTGTCTATCAACCAAATCAGATTGTAGTTTCTACTGGAGCAAAACAATCCATAGCAAATGTGGCACAAGTGCTTTTAAACCCTGGGGACGAAGTTTTATTACCAGCACCTTATTGGGTTAGTTATTCTGCTATTGCTATTTTGTGTGAAGCAAAATATATAGAAATACCCTCATCTATTGATGATGATTTTAAAATTACTCCAGCTCAATTGGAAGCTGCTATTACTCCTAAAACTAAAATGGTTTTTTTCAACTCGCCAAATAACCCTAGTGGAAGTATTTACAGCGAAAAAGAATACAGAGCACTCGCAAAAGTTTTAGAAAAATATCCAAAAGTATATATTTTATCTGATGAAATATATGAGCACATAAACTATGGCGTTAAACCTTTTAGTTTTGCTGCAATCGAAAGTATGTATCATAGAACTATTACAGTAAACGGATTAGCGAAGGCATTTGCTATGACAGGTTGGAGAATCGGTTATATTGGAGCTCCACAATGGATTGCGAAAGCGTGTACCAAAATGCAAGGTCAAATTACATCGGGTGCAAACTGTATCGCTCAAAGAGCAGCCATTACAGCTCTATTAGCTCCTGTAGAAAAGGTTCAATACATGGTAGATGAATTTAAAACTCGTAGGGATATTGTTATTGGATTGTTAGAAAAAATAGATGGATTTAAAATTAATGAACCCAAAGGTGCTTTTTATGTTTTTCCAGATATTTCTTATTACTTTGGAAAAAATATTGATGGAGTTTCTATAAATAATGCTAGTGATTTCTCTCTATTTTTATTAGAAAAAGCTAATGTTGCTACTGTAACTGGCGAGGCTTTTGGAGCTCCAAATTGTATACGAATATCATATGCTGCTTCTGAATTACAATTACGTGAGGCTGTTAAAAGAATTAAAGAAGTTTTATAAGACCATTAAAAAACAATTTACACAAAACCTCATAGCTTAACTGTGAGGTTTTTTATTTTACAATGCCATAAATATTAATGCAATTGCAAAGAAAGATACTCTTAAAACTGTACCAGTTTGGCTTTCAATTTTTGCTTGATGATTAAATATTAAAGACTTTATTTCAGATATTGATTTTACTTTAGCATCTCTTATACTTTTTTTAATTTCCTCCTTATAAGATGAGGTTAAAATTCCTCTCTCTGAAGGACGGGTAATTACTTTTGGCTTCATGATAATGAGTTATTTAAATTAAAATGATTACATATGTAAGACGAAAATGAAAATAAATTGTTACAATTACAGAAAAGAAATGCTCAAAAAAAACTTTTTATCATTTACACTCTCCAATAATGCGAAATAAATCATCTAAATAATTATTAAATTAATTTATTAAAAATTATGCTATTAAATTTAAATAGCTACAATTTTTGAAACATAATCAGCTGGTTTTTAAAATCTAAAAATAAACTTTTGATTTACGAAATAGAATACTATAGAAAAAAAGTTTGCATATCATTATGTTAAAATAAATACGCAGAACTATCAAAAAGAAATAATTGACTTTTCATAAAAGTGTAAGAGCATAATATTATAATGAAAAAGAATAAAATTAAAAATTTATATGTTTGTGTTTTTTTTATCATGTGTTATATTTTAATATAAAGGTATTTTTAATCATTAATAAAATATTGGAATAAAAGTTCAATAGCCATTAAGTTTAGACAAATGGTAAAAAGATGTTGGTAGATCGATAAAAAAATAAAAAACCGCATCTTTTATGATGCGGTTTTTAGCCATTAAGGGGTGTATGCAGTGGCTAATCTACATTGTCATGTAAAAAAGAGTTGTTAGATTTTAATTGGATGTCGTCATTATCAATATGTAAAGTAGTTTTGGTTTTACTTACAGATGCATTGGTTACGTCTAAATCTAATCCCATTCTCTTATAAGCTGGCTGACGTTCAATCTCATCAATGTTTTTACTCATTTGATCTGTAAACCTATAATTAAACCCTTTCATCTTGTTTCGACGTTCTTCAGCTCTTTTTTGTAATTCATTAATTGTTAAATCTAATGGAGAAACCTCTTCACTTGTAGACTCTACACTAGTAACTTCTGCTTGTGGGTTTGTAGTTCTCAATTCAAACTGAATTTCATCTTCATTGACCGATAGAGGTTCTTTTATTACAGAGCTTTTACCAATCGTTGGCTTAACCTCAAAATCCTCTAATACATATCTTTTTTCTGGTGAAACATTATTTACTTGAATTTCTGGAACTTCAATTTTATTTAAAGTCTCCTCTTCCTTATTAATAGTATCTGCAATTTCTTCTTTACCTTCAGATTTTGAAATTAATGGTAAATCAAATAACAAATCAGCTTGAATGTGTTCAACTTCTTCTTGAGTAGCTTCCTCAATTTCAGGATGAATATTTGTAATAATAAAATCATCATCAGAAACACTTTCTAATGTAACTTCATTATGAACAACATCTATATTTTTAATAAAATCGGTTGTTGGAATTAAATTAGTTTTAGAGAATTCTTCAACAATATCATCTTCTAAAGTATGTACAATTTTCTTCTCGACTTTATCAGAAAACGTATCGTGTAAAGTTGGTGTTTTGGTTATTGTTTTTTCAGAAAAATCGTAAGTTGCTTTTTGTTCTTCCTCTAAAGTGTGTATAATTGTTTTTACTTCAGTGTTCGTTATTGTACTCTGTTGATCTGCCGCAAAACCTGTTGCAACAATAGTAACAGCTATTGCATCACCAAGGTTTTCATCTTCACCAACTCCCATAATAATATTAGCGTCATAACCTGCTTCTTCTTGAATATGATCATTAATTTCTCCAATTTCATCTAATGTAACTTCATTCGTTCCAGATACAATCAACAACAGCACATTTTTTGCACCTGTAATTTTATTATCATTTAATAAAGGAGAATCTAATGCTTTAACTATAGCCGTTTTTGCTCTACTTGTTCCTTCTTCTTTTGCAGAACCCATAATAGCAGTTCCACTATTAGAAAGAACCGTTTTAGCGTCATGTAAGTCAATATTTTGCTTGTAATGATGTGTAATTACTTCTGCAATTCCTCGAGAGGCTGTAGATAAAACTTCATCAGCTTTGGAAAAACCAGCTTTAAAACCAAGATTACCATATACTTCACGAAGTTTATTGTTGTTAATTACAATTAAAGAATCTACATTTTGACGCAATTGATCGATTCCTAATTGAGCTTGTTTAGTACGTCTTTTTCCTTCAAACTGAAAAGGCATTGTAACTATACCAACAGTTAAAATATCCATGTCTTTGGCTATTTTTGCTATGATGGGTGCAGCTCCTGTTCCTGTTCCACCGCCCATTCCAGCTGTAATAAACACCATTTTTGTTTGGGTATTTAACATTTGCTGAATTTCTTGTAAACTTTCTTTAGCTGCCTGTGCTCCTATTTCTGGATTTGCACCTGCCCCTAATCCAGAAGTTAAATTCGCTCCTAATTGAATTTTATTAGGAACTGAACTATTTTCTAAAGCTTGTGCGTCTGTATTACAAATTACAAAATCTACTCCTTTAATATATTGGGTAAACATGTGATTTACTGCGTTACTTCCACCACCACCTACACCAATTACTTTTATGGTATTAGACTGTGTTTTTGGCATGTCAAATGAAATGTTATCGAATTCTGCGCTCATAATAACGTATCTATTGTTTATTGATTGTTTTTATTTTATTCTTTTTTTTGCTAGCAACTTATTCTGCGTTGTCTAAAAAATCTTTCAGTCCGTCTGTAAACTTTTCAAAGAAAGATTTCTTTTTTTGTTTCAATTTCTGAGGTTCAACTTCTTTTGTAGATAGTGTGTTATCCGAAGCATCTTCTATCAATTCCTCAATAGCCTCCTCAGCTTCTTCCAAATCTATAGTTTGTCTATTTAAACCTTCCATTAATAATCCAACGGCAGTTGCATACGATGGACTGGATAAAGATTCTTCTGAATCTCCTGCTAAATGCTCATTGGGATATCCAATTCTTGCATCCATCCCTGTAATATACTCAACTAATTGACGAAGGTGGTTTAGTTGAGAACCTCCTCCAGTTAGAACAATTCCCGCAATTAATTTTCCTTTTGCAGTTTCATGACCGTAATTTTTAATTTCTAAATACACATGTTCAATAATTTCTTGAACTCTTGCGTGAATGATTTTTGATAGATTTTTTAATGTAATTTCTTTTGGTTCTCTCCCCCTTAAACCCGGAATAGAAACAATTTCTGTCTCTTTATTTTCTCCCGGCCATGCAGATCCAAACTTAATTTTCAACAACTCTGCTTGCTTTTCGATTATAGAACAGCCTTCTTTAATGTCTTCTGTAATTACATTTCCTCCAAAAGGAATTACCGCTGTATGACGAATGATACCATCTTTAAAAATAGCTAAATCTGTAGTTCCACCACCAATATCTATCAATGCAACCCCCGCTTCTTTTTCCTCTTGGCTTAAAACTGCTGATGCTGATGCCAAAGGCTCTAAAGTAATATCAGACAAATCCAACCCTGCACTTTTTACACAACGACCAATATTTCTGATTGATGAAACTTGCCCAACAACAACATGGAAATTAGCTTCTAAGCGTCCGCCATACATACCTATTGGTTCTTTAATATCAGACTGAGAGTCTACTTTAAATTCTTGGGGTAATACGTGGATAATTTCTTCTCCAGGTAACATAACCAACTTATGTACTTGATTTACTAAATTCTCTATGTCATTTTCATCAATTACTTCATCTGCATTAGTTCTAGTTATATAATCACTATGATGAAGACTTCTTATATGCTGACCAGCAATACCTACAACAACATCCTCTATCTTAGTTCCAGAAATACTCTCTGCTTCATCTACAGCTTGTTGTATAGATTGAATAGTTTGAGTAATGTTACTTACAACACCTCTTTTTACACCCAGACTTTTAGCTTTACCAATGCCTAAGACCTCTAGTTTCCCATATTCGTTTTTACGCCCAATCATTGCAACAATCTTGGTTGTCCCAATATCTAAACCAACAGCTATTTTATTGTTTTCCATTTTGATTTATTTTGTGCACACAACTTGGTTGTGGTATTTTACATTAATCGTTTTGTAATTATTTATTGTTCTATCTGAAAATGTTTTGTTATAAAACGCTTTTAGTTTTCTAAATTTAACTTCAATATTTATCAACTTCCCAAAATCAATTTTATAATTTCCACTTCTTACAGAAAATTGATACTCATTAATATTAGATTTTCTTATACCTGTAATCTCTTTATTTAAAAATTCATCTTCTGAAATAAAAAAAAGTAAAGGCAATATTTCATTTATATCATATGTATTATCTATTCCTGAAATCAATAAAACTCTTGCTGAATAATTATCAGCTAATGGAACTTTTACACCGTATTTATCAATATAGTAAGAATTATCTGTTGAAATAATTCTTGCAATTGGTGTACGCTGTTTCACATTAGATTTTAATACCCCATCTATGGTTAAAAAAACCGATGCTTTTTCTACAAATGGGTTTTTAAAGACTTCATTTTCTAATTCATATAAATCTATTACAGATTTGGCTTGGTTTTTCACCGTTGTCTTATTTTGTATTAACAATTTATTAACCATTGAATGTGACAAGAAATTGTTCTCTCCCTCTTCAAATTCAACAATAATTTCTGACACTCTCTTTTTATTATTCCTAGCAGATGAAAAACTATATAAAAGCCCTAAACACACTACTAACATTAAGAAAAACAAGTGTTTTACAATTCTCTTAAATTTCATTTTTGCAATCTTTTAAAAGTTGTATTGTAACGTCATTTACAAGTACTCCAATGTCTCCAGCCCCTAGCATTGCCACTACATTTGCTGAAGAATTTTTAATATCTTTTATTAAATTATTTTTTTGAGTCATTTTTTTTGACCTATTGTCGATTATATTCAATAGTGATTCAGAATTGACTCCAGGAATCGGTAATTCTCTGGCCGGGTAAATATCCAGTAATAAAACTTCATCAAACTTTGATAAAGCGGAGGCAAAATCGTCTATAAAATCTCTTGTTCTTGAAAATAAATGGGGCTGAAAAACAACCAAGACTTTTTCATTTGGATACATTTCTCTTATCGAATTTTCTACTGCATTTATTTCAGTTGGGTGATGCGCATAATCATCAATTAAAATAAAATTAGTTGTTTTAATTCGATAAGAAAATCTTCGTTTTACTCCCTTAAAAGTTGATAAACTTAATTTTATACTTTCTAATGAAACTCCAAAAACATCTGCCAAAGCTAAAGCTGCCAAAGCGTTCATGACATTATGCCTTCCAGGTAAATGAAACTCAATATTTTTAATTTCTGACAAAGGGGTTTTCACATCGAAAATATATTTTCCGCTATCAATTTTTAAATTGAAAGCCATATAGTCTGCATCTTCATTAATTGCATAGGTTAGTCCTTTTAAAGGCAACCCTTTTGCTACGATTAATGTATCAGAAACTTTTTGAGAAAATGCAAAAAACGATTCATGCAATGCCTCTGGCTTTCCATAGATATCCAAATGATCAGCATCCATAGAAGTTATACACGCTATATTAGGACTCAATTGTAAGAAAGATCGATCGAACTCATCAGCTTCTACTACAGAAATTTGATCTTCACCTAAAATTAAGTTTGAATTATAATTCTCTACAATTCCACCCAAAAATGAAGTCGCCAAACTCGGATGCATAATATGTCCTAAAATCGAAGAGGTTGTTGTTTTTCCATGAGTTCCTGCAACAGCTAAACAAAAAGTATTTTCTGTGATTTTTCCTAATATTTCTGCACGTTTTAAAACCATAAAACCGTTCCCTTTAAAGTAATTTAATTCAGAGTGGTTTTTTGGGATTGCAGGCGTATAAACAATCAAGGTTTTTTCTTTGTTCAAAAAAGAAATTGGAATGTTTTTTACAGCATCTTCAAAGTGAATTTCAACTCCTAAATCTTCTAAAGATTCTGAGATAAGAGTGGATGTTTTATCATAACCAGCCACTTGTTTTCCGTTCGTAGCAAAATAGCGAGCTATTGCGCTCATTCCGATGCCACCAATTCCAACAAAAAAGACGTTATGTATATTTTTTAAATTCACTTATTCAGTATCTTTTCTATTTCATTTACAATATCTGTAGTTGCACTAGGCAAACCTAATTCTTTAATATTTTCTGATAAATTTAGTTGCTTCCCTTCATCTTTTAACAAGGTTTCAAAAATGATTGGAAACGTTTCTAATTCACTTTCTTTTAATAAAATAGCAGCATGCTTATCTGAAATTGATTTTGCATTTTTGGTTTGATGGTCTTCTGCTACATTAGGAGATGGAATAAAGATTACTGGCTTACCAACGATACATAATTCAGATACAGAACTTGCACCTGCTCTAGAAATTATAATATCAGATGCAGCATAAGCAAAATCCATTCTATTAATAAATTGATACACTTGCACATGCTTTAAATCATTGTGTTTTTTATATTCTTCAAAATATAATTTACCGCATTGCCAAATCAATTGAACATCTTGACTTTTAAAAAATTCTAATTGACTTTCCACTAATTGATTTATCCTTCTAGCACCTAAACTTCCTCCTAAAACTAAAACTATCTTTTTGGTTATGTCTAATTTAAAAAATGCTTTTCCTTCTTTAGTTTTATGATGAATTGATAATAAATCTTGACGAACAGGATTCCCTGTTTTTTTAATTTTACCAACAGGAAAAAAACGTTCTAAATTATCATAAGCTACACAAATTTTACTTGCCTTTTTACCTAATAATTTATTAGTAATTCCTGGAAAAGAATTTTGTTCTTGGATTAATGTAGAAATTCCTTTTCTATGAGCCATCATTAAAGTGGGACCACTAGCAAAACCTCCTGTTCCAATAGCTATATCTGGTTTAAATTTGTTAATGATTTTGCTTGCCTTCCACAAACTATTCATCAACTTAAACGGAAATGATAAATTATCTAAGGTTAATTTTCGTTGAATCCCAGAAATCCATAATCCTTCAATTTCAAATCCTGCTTGCGGAACTTTTTCCATTTCCATTTTATCATTTGCGCCAACAAATAGAAAATTTGCATCAGGATATCGCAACTTTAATTCGTTCGCAATTGCTATTGCAGGATAAATATGTCCGCCAGTTCCACCTCCAGAAATAATTATATTAATCGATTGCTTCATGTAGTATTTCTAAAGGGTTATCATCTAAAATATCTTCTTCTGTTTCTTCTTTAGATGCGCTTACACTTAAAATCATTCCCAAAGCAAAACAGGTCATCCAAATAGAGGTTCCTCCACTACTAATTAATGGCAGTGTTTGCCCCGTTACAGGAAACAAATTTGTAGCAACTGCCATATTTATAGTTGCTTGAAAAATAATGGGGCAACCAACACCCAAGACTAATAAAGTACCAAATATTGTAGTGGTTTTTCTAATCACTACAAAAATTCTAAAAAGCAGTAAAAAATATATAAACACAATTGCTATTGCTCCAATTAAACCAAATTCTTCAATAATGATGGCATAAATAAAATCTGAAGATGATTGTGGTAAAAAATTCTTTTGAATACTTTTTCCTGGGCCAACTCCGATGACTCCTCCAGTGGCAATTGCTATTTTTGCCTTCTCTACTTGATACGCTTCTTTCCCTTCGGTTTGAGAAAAATTTTCTATCCTACTTTGCCAAGTTTGAACTCTATTTGGCATTGCATCTGGAAATGCTTTGGCTATTAAAACAAAAAAGGACAAAGCAATTATTCCTATTCCAAGAATAAATCCTGTATATTTTAAAGGATAACCTCCAATAAATACAAGCATTAAAATCATTGTAAAAATGATTGCAGTTGTTGAAAAGTTTGCTGGTAAAATTAATATAAGAATTAAAGCAACAGGCAACCATAATTGCAGTAAGCTTTCTTTAAAATCTATTTTTTTTTCTTTGTTTTTTGCTAAATATCTTGCTACATACACCATTAATACTAGCCCTGCCAAAGTGGATGTTTGAAAACCGATACCAACAAAAGGAATTCGAATCCATCTACTTGCATTTGCACCCCCGATTATAGTTCCTTGTGCAAGAGTAAAAATTAATAAAATTATAACTATTGGAAGCATTAAAACTGATCCTCCAGAAAAATACCTGTAAGGAATTTTGTGTACTCCATAAATTATAGCAAAACCCATAATTAGTAAAACCATATGTTTCACTAAATATCCAATTGTAGATCCAGAACCAACAACATAAACCAGATTTGTACTCGCACTGTAAACTGGCATAAAAGAAAATATTGCCAAAATAGCTACAATAGCCCAAATTGTCTTATCCCCTTTTATATGTTGAAAAATAATCTTCATTTTTTATAAACTTCTTACTGCTTTTTTAAATTGACGACCTCTATCTTCATAATTATCAAACAAGTCAAAACTTGCACATGCCGGTGAAAATAAAACTACATCTCCTTTGTTAGCTAATTTTTTAGAAACTTTTACAGCCTCTTCGGCACCAGCAGTTTCAACAATAATATCTACAACATTTTCAAATGTTTTTTTTATCTTCTCATTATCTATACCTAAACACACAATTGAACTCACTTTTTCTCTAACCAAGGGCAATAAATCATTATAATCATTTCCTTTATCTACCCCACCAACAATCCAAACAGTAGACTTATCCATACATTCTAATGCATAAAATGTAGCATTTACATTAGTCGCTTTACTATCATTTATAAAATAAACTTCGTTTATTTTTGCAACATTTTCTAAGCGGTGCTCTGCACCTTCAAAAGTTGATAAACTTTCTTTTATAGACTCTTTTCTGACTTTTAACAACTGCGCAGCCATTGTTGCAGCCATTGCGTTTTTGGTGTTGTGTTTCCCTTGTAAAGTTAAGTTTGATAATGGCATAGTAAATTCTTCTGTATTTATATTGGTTATAATATTATTATCTCTTATGAATGCTCCAAATTCTAATTCTCTTTTAATTGAAAACGGAACTAATTTTGCTTTTAACTTGTTATTCTGTAACCAATTATTAATTGCTTTATCATCTGCATCATAAATCAAATAATCAGTTGTTTTTTGGTTCTTTGTTATTCTAAATTTTGATTCGATGTATTGATTAAAATCATGGTCATATCGATCTAAATGATCTGGTGTGATATTGGTTAAAATTGCAATATGGGAATTGAATTTCTTTATTCCGTCCAACTGAAAACTACTTAATTCTAATACATAATTCTCATATGATTTTTCTGCAACTTGTTGAGCAAAACTATTTCCAATATTACCTGCAACTCCAATACTAAACTTTGCATCTTTTAAAATATGATGAACTAAAAGTGTTGTTGTTGTTTTCCCATTTGACCCTGTAATTCCAATGATAATTGCATCTGTATATTTAGCAGCTAGCTCTATCTCTGATATTACAGGAACAGAAATACTTTTTAACTGTTTAATTAGCGGTACTGTATCTGAAATCCCTGGGCTTTTCATAACCAAATCGGCATCTAAAATTTCACTCTCTGTATGCTGATTTTCTTCAAATTTCACATCATTAATTAAAAGAACTTTTTTATACTTTTCTACTATATTTCCTTTATCGGAAACAAAGACATTAAAACCTTTTTGTTTTCCTAAAATTGCAGCCCCAATACCACTCTCTCCTCCACCAAGAACAACCAACTTCTTCATCTATCTTAATTTTAGAGTCACAATTGCAAATACAGCAAACAAAATTCCAATAATCCAAAAACGGACTACAATTTTACTTTCGTGATAATTTAATTTTTGATAATGGTGATGTAATGGAGCCATTCTAAAAATACGTTTTCCTATTCCATATTTCTTACGGGTATACTTAAACCATGTAACCTGAAAAATCACAGACAAATTTTCAATCACAAAAATTCCAGCTAAAATTGGAAGCAACAATTCTTTCCTAATAGCAATTGCTATTACTGCAATAATTCCTCCAATAGTTAAGCTTCCTGTATCACCCATGAAAACCTGAGCCGGATAGGTGTTATACCATAGAAACCCTATTAAAGCTCCTGCAAATGCAAGAATAAAAACAGTCATTTCACCTGAATCCGGTATGTACATTACGTCTAGATAATCTGCAAAAATAATATTACCCGAAACCCATGCAAAAATTGCAAGTGTAATCACTATAATTGCTGAAGACCCAGCAGCTAAACCATCAATCCCATCTGTTAAATTTGCTCCGTTAGATATTCCTGTCACAATAAAAACAACTACAAAAATGAAAACAAGCCAACCATATTTCTCATATCCAACTCCTAAAAAATTAAATGCTTTTGAATAATCTAACTCGTTATCTTTTAAAAATGGAACTGTAGTTTTTGTAGATTTATGAGCATCTCCAAAAACTTTTACACGCCCATTCTCTTGAATAATTTGTTGATCAATTGGCAATTGCTCCTTTATTGTAACATCATCATTAAAATATAACATTGATCCGACAATAATCCCCAAACCAACTTGGCCTAAAATTTTAAATTTCCCTTTTAAACCGTCTTTATCTTTTTTAAACACTTTAATATAATCATCTATAAAACCGATAAGACCCATCCATAAGGTGGTAATTATCAAAATAAGCACATATATATTATCTAGTTTAGCTAATAATATAACTGGTATTAAGGTCGCTAAAATTATTATGATTCCACCCATTGTTGGTGTTCCAGACTTTTGCTTTTGTCCTTCTAAACCTAAATCTCTAATAGTTTCACCAACCTGTTGATTTCTTAAAAAATTAATAATTCTTTTTCCATAAATAGAGGAGATTAACAAGGACAAAATAAATGCAAATGCAGCTCTAAAGGTTATAAATTGAAACAAGCCAGCACCAGGTAAACCAAATTGAATTTCTAGATATTCGAATAAATAATAAAACATTATAGGTTCTTTTTTAATTGGTTAAAACAATCTACAACAACTTCTAAATCATCAAAATGAGAACGCACTCCATTTATCTCTTGATAATTTTCATGTCCTTTTCCTGCAATTAATATAATATCTCCAATTTTAGAAAATTTACATGCGGTTTTAATAGCCTGTCTTCTATCTAAAATTGTTAGTGTTTTTTTATAATTTTCTGACGCTACACCAACTTCCATTTCTTCTAAAATAGTTTGTGGATTTTCTGTTCTTGGGTTGTCTGATGTGAAAATTGATTGATTACTTAATTGCGAGGCAATATGCGCCATTTTTGATCGCTTTGACTTATCTCTATCACCACCACAACCTACAACAGTAATTACTTTTTCATTACCTGTTCGTATAGCATTTATAGTTTCTAACACATTCTTTAAAGCATCTGGTGTATGCGCATAATCTATAATTGCAGTAACACCATCCTCTGAGACTACATATTCAAAACGTCCTGAAACACTTTCTAATTGACTTACAATTGTTAAAACCTCCAGTTTTTCCAACCCTAATAATTCTGCAGTCCCAATAATTGCTAGTAAATTATATGCATTGAATTCTCCAATTAGTTTTGTCCAAACTTCTGTATTATTAATCGTCATTAAAGTACCTGACAATCGCTTTTCTAAAATTTTAGCTTTAAAATCACCTACTGTTTTTAAAGCGTATGTTTTTTGTTTTGCTGATGAATTTTGCAACATAAATTTACCATTCTTATCATCAATATTTACCAATGCAAAAGCTGATTTTGGTAATGAATCAAAAAAAGATTTTTTAACATCTCTATATTCTGAAAAGGTTTCATGATAGTCTAAATGATCGTGAGAGAGATTTGTAAAAACTCCTCCGGAAAAGACCAACCCTTCAGTTCTTTTTTGATGAATTCCATGAGAACTAACCTCCATAAAGCAATAATCAACTCCAGCGTCTAACATGCTATCTAAATAACTATTTATAGTTACAGAATCTGGGGTTGTATGTGTTGCTTGAAATTCGGTTTCATGAACTAAAATTTTAACTGTAGACAGAAGACCTACTTTATAACCAGCTTTTTTAAACAACTGATACAAAAGAGATGCAACTGTCGTTTTACCATTTGTACCAGTAACACCTATTAAATCTAATTTAGAAGAAGGGTTTTGATAAAAATTAGAAGCTAGAATTGCTAATGCAATATTAGAATCTTTAACTTCAACATAGGTAATCCCATGTTTTTTATGAAGAGGTAGGTCCTCACAGATTATTGCAACTGCTCCTAAAGAAATAGCTTTATCTATAAATAGATGTCCATCAACAGAAGCTCCCTTTTGAGCTACAAAAACAGTATTCTTTTCAACTTCTCTAGAATCAAATATGATATTTTTTATATCAATATTGGTATCACCAAAAACAGCGTTTACAGAAACCTTATACAATATGTCTTTTAAATTTTTCAGCTTATGAAAGTTTTAAAATAATAGTTGCTCCTTTTATTAATTTCATACCTTTTTTAATTGATTGAGTTTTTACTTTACCAACTCCAGATATTTTCACTTTTAATCCAATATTTTCTAACAATGAAATAGCATCCATACCAGACATACCTTTAACATTGGGGATTTCTGAATAGCTCTTACCCAATTGAATATTATATTTCAAATATTGTTTGTCAATTGATGCAAATTCAGTTTTATCATTTACAGATTGATTATCAATGGGTGTCGTTGTATAAATTTTTTGAGCAATCTCTTTAAATACTGGAGCTGCAACTGTTGCTCCGTAATATCCTTTTTCTTTCTTCGGATCATGAATTACAACAATACAAGTATAGTTTGGTTTTTCAGCAGGAAAAAAACCTGCAAATGAAGCCACATAATGTTTGTTAGAGTAATGACCAGCAATCGTTTCTCCTTTATCATTTTTATGCCTTGGAATGTACTTTTTTGCAGTTCCTGTTTTACCTGCCATAGAGAAATTAGAAGAGTAAATATTATTTGCAGTTCCTTTAATAACTACATTTTCCATTACTTTTCTAATTTTTTTCAAGGTCTCCACTGAAGCTATTTTAGGGTTAATAACTTCAGTTTCAAAAACCTTTCCTGACTTATCTTGTCTTCTTAATTCTTTTACAAACCTTGGTTTTACCATTACACCATCGTTGGCAATAGCATTATAAAACATTAATGTTTGCATAGCTGTAACTGAAACACCATACCCCCAAGACATCCATTCTAAAGAAATTTTGCTCCACCGTTTTTTGTTTTTTGGAGTTGGAACAAATGGTTTTCCTTCTCCTTTTATTGAAAATCCAATAGGCTTTGTAAATCCGTATTTTTCTATTTTATTAATAAATTTTTGCGGATTACTATCGTAGTGTTTTCTAATTAGCTTTACGATTCCAACATTAGAAGAAACTTCAAAAACTCTAGCTGCAGAAATTTTCCCATAACCACCTCTTTTAGAATCCTCAATCTTCCTGTTATGGATAAAAAACTTTCCTTTTCCTGTATCAA
>Ga0209092_10001796_pt1 | contig 20426 bp, 14 predicted proteins | sample FraStrMetagenome_FD_187446 | JGI IMG/M metagenome (GOLD analysis project Ga0209092, IMG submission 187446) | Marine eukaryotic phytoplankton communities from Arctic Ocean - Fram Strait ARC3M Metagenome (SPAdes) (version 2) | ecosystem: Environmental > Aquatic > Marine > Oceanic | place: Fram... | reverse complement strand
AACCTTCTTTTGTGTGTGTGTTACTCGTTATGCCCTGGCAGCACCCTCGCGCACCCTGGCGAACCCACTCGCACCCTGACCGCGCAGGAACTACTATAGTTTTATGCACCTATGAGAATAACACACAACCGATTAGAACGTCAATACTAAATCGATAATTCTAGAAACGTATTTACATATACGATATAATTCATGTACCGTTACATTGTATGTACGATTGATAATTACCCGATAATTCTTTCGAATTTCGAAAAGACACTTTTGAGCATGTCTTATCAAGTCCTTTCTTCTCAAGAGCTTCGAAGATATTTGTGTAAATGTATTTAAAAAAAAATACTTAATAGCGATACAGTCATGTTTGCCTATCCGGTCATTTCTTTCAGGACTCATTTATTACAAAGAGAGAACATTTCCGGAATGTTCAACCTTCATTTTTTACAGTAAAAATACCGCATCAAAAGCGGCGGACAAACCATCATTCCCCCTTATTCGAAGAGGTGTTCTACGTTCTACATCATAAAAAAACTCGCAATCATCTCAAGCAAAAGAGATATCACAATAGTTGCAGATGAAGTTCATCCATCAACAACTTACATATGTACTGGCTTTAGTTATTCGAGCCGAATCCGGCATTACTACTGCTGAGACGAGTTTACATCGCAAGCTTGCCCTCCCCGAAAACGACTCAAATGCACTGTCGGCAATTTATGATGCTACCAATGGCGATAACTGGTTTGATAATTCAAATTGGCACAACGAGCAGGATCCTTGCACTACCAACTTGGAATGGGCTGGTATAATTTGTAACAGTTTGGCAGAAAGCGATCATCATGAAGTTATCGGTCTATCGTTAACGAACAATAATTTGTCCGGTGAGCTTCCTACAGAAATTGGGATTTTGGACGATTTGATCACTATCGAAGTGGATGATAATCCTAATCTCGGAGGAAGTTTACCAAGTGAAATTGGTATGCTCTCAAATCTAAAGCTCTTTATGTCGAATGGGGCGTCTTTTTCTGGTGAATTTCCATCAACTCTTGGTATGTTGACGGAAATGTGGATGATCAGTGTAGAAAGTAATCAAGTGGAGGGATCGCTTCCAGACTCTATTGTTAATCTCGTAAACCTTGCATGGTTAACAATTGGAGGGACTGATATAACAGGGACCATACCTTGCGACCACTTTGAGAGTATTGGTACCACTGTTAGTCTTGATTGCGATCAGTTGTTGGGGTCGCCACCATTATTGGTGTGTTCATGCTGCGGATGTGACATGCCTTCTCCTACAAAATCTCCTGTTGAAGAGGATGTTGATGGTTTTCCTGCACTAACACCTGTTGCGTCGACGCCTACAGCTTCCGAGAAAACAGATGCACCTGTGATTTCTGAAGAGGTGGAGGAATTACCTACACCAACACCTGTTGAAGAGGATGTTGATGGCTTTCCTACACCAACACCTGTGGAATCGTCACCGACAGTTTCAGAAATAACCAATGGACCTGCACAATCTCCTTCGGAGGTAGAAAGTGAGGAATCTTCATTAGTTTCGCTCTCATTTTACTTTGAATTTGATCGTGAGATCCAGGAAAATTATGCCGACTTTGCAAGTGTTTTGATTCAACTCGAAGATACACAGCTTTTGGAACTGTTCACAAATGGATTGAATTGTGATGGGTGTGACTCTGTTGTTGTGACTGATTATGTCACATCGATTTTGGAAGGCGGTGAACCCACATGTCAGACTACTTCAGAAAATACTGTATGTTTTTCAACTTTGTCTATTTTGGATTTGACATATGATGTTAATTCTGTGTCATCATTGGAAGACATCCAGTCAGCATTGTACGATATATGTGCTGGTCTTTACAATTCCAATGCCGTTACATCTACGGCGGTTGACAATAACAACAGTTATGGCCAAGCGAGTAACGTGGTAGTAACGATTTCTCTAGAACGCGAGATTGAGGAAGATGATATTAGGTTCATCCCAATAATGCTCGCTCTGGAAGATATTGAATTGCTCGAAAGCCTTAATACTGACTTTGAATGCTCAGGTGGACAGTGTGATCCTGTGTTTTTGAGCTCTGTTTCGTTTACGGATGTGAATTCTGTTCAACAGATAGATTCTCCTTGCGAAACTTTCGTTCAATCAGATTCTTGCTTTCGACAAAATACTTACGTTTTCATTACATTCTACGAAAGCGAATATAGCCTTGATTATATCATAACGCAACTTGTTTTACATTTAAATGAATTCTATTCAGACGCGTCCTTGAACTCGACCATAGAGGAATTTGATGAAAGTCTGGATGTGGTTCAAGGTAATAATCTTGTGAGCGTCGATGTCGTAGCGGAAATGAGGTTTTTTGGAGAGGGTGTAACACTGTTAAATGAAACGGAATTGAATATTTATAGTAACGAAACTCTTGACTTTTTGGTACATGTGTTTACTTGGAATGACCCGCCTTTGTCGATTCAGAGTTTCGTTGTTGGTTCGCAGGAAATAAGATTTGTTGAAGAAAGTACAGGAGACTCTGTTGGTTCAGAGCGAAAAGGGTCGGGAAGAAATCTCGATAATTCTTTGGAAAGAGTTTTGCTCGTACCTTTTAATGTAACTGCAACATACATTCCGCCTCCCGAAGTTGATTTTGATAAGATTATTGTGGAGAAGTTCGCCGAAAACGAATCAGAGTACATAGAGAGCTTGAGTATTTTATCCGACCAAAGTGAACTATCCATTGATGTCAGCGCAGTTCCTGGACCATTATCTTCACAACAAGATCTCTCACCTGCCAGTCAAGAAGAAGAAGAAGACTCTAGCGAGAGCAGGGATTCGGTATTTTCTCCGCTGACAGATATAATTGGTGTTCTGCTTATAATTGCATGCTTTTTTGCAAGCATAGCAATTTTTTGGTTTCTGTGCAAATTCAACAAAAAAGAGCGTATTCAACGGGATATCACTATGAACAATGAAGAATGGAAACGAAGAACGGCTGAAAACTTTGAAGCGCAATTATTAAATCAGGAAACGCCTGAGGGTCCTGTAGAAACGGGAACAATTGACTAAAATGTTAGTTTGCAAAGATATATCGCTATGCGGGACATGAAGTACAATTGAACAAAATTTAAAGTTAACAAGAGAGGCTTTATGAATAAACTTCACTTAGATCTAGATATGATATAAGACTTTTGAACAGCCCATTAGCTATGTTTTTAATAAATGATGAAATACTTTTTGAAGAAGTTTGCTTTTCCATTCGGCTGGAAGATGGCAGGATATTGCGCTTCGCGTTTTGCGTAAACTTTGACTTAGTCATATTTCTCTATACTACTCAAGTGACACGATATTTACTGATCTCGTTATGAAGAAACATGTATTGCTTTTAGTTTCTTTCTCCAACGCTCTACGATTGAATGGAATATTCTGCTTAGAATAAACGGATGACCAATGAACGTCAAGAAACACGAGAAGTGCAGATTTGAAATATCACTCCAACCTATGAAAGGTAGTTTCTTTTTGTTTATATAAGCCTAATCTTTAACAAAGGCTACCCTATGAAGGCGGACCAACTATGTCCCTTACACTTTCTTTATTCCTTTTACCCCGATTGTGTTATATGTTGTATAATTACCGCCATGGTACATCCCAATCGGTACTCGATCACCATTGCCCATGAACCATTTCGACTGATCAGAGTGGAAACTACTTGTAACTGTGCTCCTCGACAAAAGACAAAGTGTAGAAAATGCATCGAAGCAATTAAATTTTTATATACAGTATATCTCCTCTAACATATAATGGCATCCCCACAGGTCTCATATGGATTTATTCCTGAATAGACCTTGGAATAAAACTCAAACGTCTCAAAGATTCCTCTATGGTTAACAAGCTCCTGTGCACACATACCGGCAACTCCTAACATTGCAAGGCGTCCATTCTGAAGCTCACGTGTTTGCATGTTCTTAAATGACTCCGCATCGGTAGGCTTCAGTCCAAGTGGATCAAAACCAACATCACCTGGGTAATAGTTGTCACGAAGCTTCCAAAGCGTTTTACTCCAACTAGAGACATCTGGCTCTACCCATCCAATGCTTGCTCGGTTAAGTTCTGCTGCTGCAATAAGTACAGTCAACAGAGCAAACGCAGGTGCTGGCATCTGTTCCAATTGATCGTTGGCCGGTCCTACTATGTGAAAAGGACCAGAAACAGCTTCACCTGCAAGGTATCCAACGGAAGCAACCATAGCTACACGTCCATGCATGACTTCTGCCTCACGATAACGTTTTATCTCATTCAAGCCGATTCCATCTTGTGCAAATCCTAGCGGATCGAAAAATCCTGTCGGTGCAATCGCTCCTGGTAGACCGTAACATGGCTCCTTGTCATTTGGAACCCATCCGTTGATGGCAGTCTCGGGCACTGCATCTTCCACAGTAACATCCACAGTGGCATCCGAAGTGGAATACAACGCGCGTTCAGCACGATTGGGAAGATAGGGGGTGAAAGCGGTGGATGCCGTTACGAACGTGGAGAAAATAGCAAGTTTCATCTTATTTTCTTCACCAAAGTTCCTTGTTACAAATTATGGTTATGGATAGGTAGCTCACATCCACCTCCAAGTAGAAATTCCTCATCATTGCAACAATTGCGTGGTTGGATGGCGTAGGTGGTCGGCATATTCATCTTCTTTCAACCTATCGTCACTCTCTGTTTCCTGATGCAGCAGTCAACGAAGAGAGAGAGAGAGAGAGAGAGAGAGAGAAAACTATGTCACCGAAAACTTGGCATCCATTATGACTCAGTCACATAATTTACATTAACATCCCAATAACTAAACTATCCCAATAAGAATGGACAGCAGCTGCCGAAACTTGACGCGACTGCAAATTTGTTCTGTTGGAACTCACCATCACACATATCGTCGGCGGGCATCTGCAATCTGCACCATCGTTTGGCATACCATCCGTCGTATCCACTCGTGTTTGTTGCCATCACCCTCTCCCTCTCTCTCTCGTAATCCACCGATACATCTCTTGTGCCTTGTATACTTTTCTTACTACTATTTCTACGAGGGCAGTGTGCTACAGAAGAAGAAGAAGTAGAAGAAGAAGTAGAAGAAGAAGTAGAAAAAAAGGTGAAAGAGAAACAACGAAAGATCCACGAATCATCGCACCATCCTCAACGCGGCGGCATTGGCCTCTCTTCACTCTCCAATACACACACTCACACACATTATTGTTTCAATTCAAACATTGGACATTTTCATTTTGTTTTTTTTGTTCCAAGGACCACTCGAAACAAAACATCCTTGACTATCATGCATTATTTACACAATCCATCCACATTCCACAACAAGGATCCTCCTCCTCCTCGTGACACCGACAGGATCCATCCACGCACCTATCGAAAAGTCAGTCGTGGATCCCATCCACAGTCCAACCGATGGTCTTATATCCTCATCATTACCACTGTAATCCTCTTACTATCCTCCTCCTCCTCCTCCTGCATTCGTGCCTATGAAATCATTCCACCATCATCATCATCATCGTCCTCGTCCTCCTCCAATCGTGGTGAAGCCTCCATTGTACCTATTTTAGGTCCCATACCGAACATCGATCCTCTACTCGTAGGATCGGATTTAATCTTACCGGATCCAACTCCTTTGCAATGGAAAGCACTCCATGCGGCAGCTGTGTTACCACTTTCGCAAGTAGTATCGGCTGCTCCGATCGTGGCGTTGTTGGATAAGGAGTCCTCATCGGTTCAGTCCATGTGTTTGCCGAATGGGAAGGTTGTGAAGGGGCGGTATGCTACCCTGGCAGCTGTGATGGGAGTGAAACGTCGGAGTTATGGAGGTGTTGTGGATGATGATTGTGTAGAAGATTGTCGTTTGCTTGGTATTGGTCGATGTGTTATCACGTCGTTTAAGAATCGGGTGGTGGAGTATGACTTCTTGGAACATGAAGAAGCAGATAGAGATGATGATTCAAGGTCAGTTTCTTCACCTAACTTATCTGATGCAACTTCCAATGGGAATATTGAAGGTGGATCTTCTGATGAGTGTGTTATTAACAATGGTGTCGTGGCAGACGAATTGTTGGAATCAAGCAATACGGAAGGACCCACTGGTGCCATGGATACACGTGATGATAGCGACAATGAAGAGGATGGATGTAGCTCAACGATGGGTGTAATGGAGAGTGCTACTGAAGTTTCAAAACAGGATATAGGTGATTGGAAAAGTCTTTCTTCATCAACTTCCTACGAAAGTGACAGCTATGATGACGATGATTACGAGGATCATGGTTTAATTATAGGCAAAACGCCAATCGTTGTCGGAGAATTCTTGGTTCTGGGGGACTTTGCGACCGGAAGGGAAGGAAGTGAAAGAGATCGCCATGTCATATCTCCTGTTCATGCGATAAATGCATTGAATTCCATTTCTTTGAAGGTGCAACGTTTACATGAACAACGCCGCCGTATTGTAGCAGGATTGAAAGCAGCCAAGGCCCGATTAGCAGAATCAGCGAAAAGGAAGCAAGAAGCTCTCGCAATGGACTTCGTCACTGATGAGGACCTATTTCGTTCCATTTCCTCCTTTTTCGAGGAAGATAGCGGTGACGACGAGACTACGGTGGTAAAAACTATTCTACAGGTCGATCAGCAGGTTTCATGCGAATCTGACGAAAATGACAACATTCCCAGTGACGAAGATTTTCTTGGAACAGAAGTAGCTGAAAACTTTGGTTTAGACTTAGTATCTTCTTTCTCGACTATTCAAGACTTGACAAGTGAAGTGATTGAGAAATTGAGGCCATTTTATAGTGAGGAACATCAAGAACGAGAGTCTTATAATCCTGAGATATTGAGTTTTGTGGCGTGGAGCACAGTTTCAAAGCTTGTCGACAAATCTGAGTTAGCTTGGGCATTGCGTAGCGCTTCGACGGTTGAGAGGCTGGATCGAGTTTACGAAATTATGATGGACCACAAGCTTCAGTTGAATAGCCATGTTGATACATTAAAGGCTAGACTCGAAGAAAATGGAGAGGAATGCACAGATCTTTGGTAAGAACAGTAGTCAGGTCATTTGTGAAAATAAGTTTCCTTTCGTTTCTGTGATGTGAAATGTATATAGATGTGAGTACCAGGCCATAGTCCATGGATTCTATCGAAGAGACGTTTTAAATGGTAAAATCTTTGTTTGATTTAGAGAACGAACTCAGATGTGAACATGATACTTATTTCTGAATTGATAATTGTTAGACCTTGTAGAAATAAATTTTTTGTTATAGACAACCAAATTGTTCTGATACGTGTAGTCTAGAATACCAATTGATTCATTAGTTATGATACGGTTTTCGATAAAGGACGAGTTCGAAATTATGCTACTGAAACCTGCTACGAGAGTTGATTTTAACGATTGAAGAATACTGTAGAGTTGAAAGAAATATAAGAAGAATACCAGCGATGCATGCACTTCCTCTTCCCAAAACCCAGATGTGCGTATGTCGTGTATCATGATCATGTCAGAAAATGGAAATTTGCCTGTGAACTCAGTGAAATTTAGTATTGACATTCAAAACCTGTAATCCAGCATCATTCTTCCCTCTAAACGAAAGATTGGTTTACAATGTGTGTTATCTTGATGACATAACTTCACGTCCTTCTCTGGCATCAAGTACTTTATGCAAATCTTCTATTGTTTTGAAAACAAGTGTTCATTATTGACTGACCTCGAAATAGATTAAATAGGAGAAAAGGAGGGCATAAGAGCTGGCGTCTGTATGAATATAGCTCGTCGGGTTATATTTTGAAACAAAGTGGATGCGCGGAAAAGACGCAAAAGTACAATAATCACTACATTATGTTTTTACATTTACTTGGAGAACATTTACTCAAAAATCTTCTGTAACAGTCGAAGATTTGAGAAAGCATAGATTAGATAACTCTTATAATGCAACGCAAAATCCCATTCATAAATCAGATTTTATAAATATGATGAATCTTGATCAACTAGTCTCGATGATTACCTCATTTTGATCTAGTAGCATTCATTATTGAATTCGCAAGTTGTCACAGACTCTTTAGCCCTACGCACAATGCTATTAATAGATGCGAGTTGCTAATTAGGTCTAATAACTTGTAGCTTGAGGTTACATTTCCGCCAGAGCTTCACTGTAATCTGAGTCACTTACAACGGGAGTCCGACAACTGAATATATCCACAGTAACTTAGTCAAATTTTCGTAGCAAAAAGAAGACAAAAAGAAATAGAAATAAAGTTCTTACCAAGGGCATTCATTTTTCTTCTCAACCCAACTCAGTAAGCATTCCCGATGAAATTGATGTGAGCAGTACCCAGCAATTACTTTTGAATCAACTTTTCCGTCAACATTATAATTAAACTCGTTCAAGCATATTATACACGCATCTTCATTAAAATTTGCTTCAATATCATTGTGGTTATGAGCACACATATTCTTTGAAAGGACCATGGCGTTGTTTTTGTCAATAGCGAAGCCTAGCACCCGCCTTTTCCCTTCCCGAGATAAAGAGACAATGGATGGAAATTCTACGACATTTGTGTTTCGAGTAGTAGTGTTAGAATTGTTTCGAGTAGAAGCCCTTCGTCGAGTGCATTTCATATAAAACACCCTACAAAACTGCGAAAATGAAGTATGCAAATGTTGTGAGATCAAGTAAAGAAGTTCCCCTTGCTATTTATTTCTGTGTAACTTACCTTTATTGTAACATAGAAGAAGTAGAAACATACCCACCAAAATATGAAGTAAGAAACTTCTACAGCAACCATATTTCTTTACTCTCTTCTTTAATTTACTGTTATCTTCAATTTCTATTTTGATTTCGTTTTCGTCACGCCGTTGACGGTTTACAAAAAATACGAGATCTGTCTTGAGCTTTCAAACTGAAGAGTGAATCGGAACCAACGTTATCAAGGAAGGTACCGAAAACAAATAAGGACATCGACCACAAACAACTACAGAAACAAACAAACAAATGCTAAATTCTCTGGATCGATACTAGTTGTTTTTGGAATCGTGTGTTGCGTCGTTTTTGTGTGATTTGATTTGGGCGTGTTGATGTGTACCGATGGCCGATGGCGCAACCCGGTGAGTATGTTCGCGTGAATGCGACTGTTTCAGGGCTGCATATTCTTAATTCTTAATTCTTACTCGGCACGATAGAATTCTCCACTGAAAAGAGAACACTTCTTCAATTTTTTTCGAGTTGTCAACTTATATAGACATAGCGGTCATATCTTTACCAAATATTATATTCCGGTACTCGAAAAGGCACCAAGCATGTGAAATCATAAATATTTTTGTTCATGACAGCAGTACACACGTACAGACATTTTGGGAATACATGTATATTCTTCCTCTGAAAGAGTTTCGATAAATAATTTCATTTCGTTTCACAGAAGCGAGTAGATGACACATTTATGTGACCCAAGCCATATTTTGCAGCGCACACACACACACCGGACACAAAGCTACGTGTTACGTGTATGCCGGATACTTTCAGGTACCGGTACTGGAAAAATAATCACAGGTGTGTGTTTTGTGTCAACAGCGATCAGCCACTTGGGACACACACCACAAGTTCAAGTATACTACCGGTAGTGCCATATCATTCATCACATACACCATCACCAATTCACTTGCAGTTGCTCTAACAGCAGGTTCTATCATATCGGCGCCTCCTCAACGCCAACCTTTATTGGAACTCCCTAATCACCGATTAGCACCAGTCCCCAAACGCGTTGAACATGTGGAAGCTCAGAAAGAAGCAGTCGAGTGATGGTAACAATGCCCTCCCGACGAGATTTACGAAGCCACGCGTACAACGAGTTCCTAGGGAAAGCCCAATATATGGAAGTGGGTCCTTTATGCAACGCCTACGTTCCCAGTATACGTTCTTTGCCTATCAACAATTTTCGAAAACTGTTCTTAAGAATCCCTGGTATCGATGCTGCTTGATCCTGTTCACTTTGGCTCTTCTTATTGGGTCTGCCATTCAGTTCATTTTCTTCGAGGACAACTCGTCCGATATAGGATTCGATGTTTTGTACATCATCACGTTTTGCTTCCTCGCCTACGATACTGTAATGCGTTCTTGTGTTGATCCAACCTATGGATTCCCATGTGCAATGAAATCAAATTTTCATTATTTGAAATGGTACGAGAAGATAGGTGGTCTATTGTTTTGGTGCGACGTTGTCTCGTGCATTACTCTGCTTCTGGAAATTAGTACTATGAGTTTTTTTGATGCTTCGGAGACTATTGAGATCACTGTCAATGAGTTTGGCGCGCCTGTGAGTTTATTTTTCTTCTTGAATTCGATAACAGCACACATGTATTTGATGCTGTATCATTTGTTACCAGGAATCCTTCCATGGAACAAAAAATTTTATTTATACGAATAGAATCTTACTATTGGGTATCATTCGCGCTTCTCGACTCGGAAAGTTAGTTGATAGTTTTTCTCGTGCAAAGTTGATAACTTTCGGCGCGACTTACAGAAGAATACTGAGACGAATTACTTCTCCATGTTGCAATTGTATTTTGCGTGAAGAAAAGAAATCGGCAGAAACTATTGAGGATGCGTTTCTTATTTACTTAAAAGAAGTGAACTCCAAAAGAAGAAATCGTTCTATGTGCATGCACCAAAGAACAAGCACTCTGGGGAATGCAACAAATAACACTGAGTTAGGAAGATCAATGGCCCAACTCACATTGAGACGCGTGCACCTTACTGTAATTGTTTCGCTTCTAGTTACAGCGATATTTACCAATGTTGAAACAACGAGCTCCAACGTTCTATCGATGGTCGTTCTTAATACTCAGACACAGTTACCAAATCTAAATTCTGTGCTTGCAGATGGGTTAGGTCCGATCAACGAAGTTATGTATGAATTTAGCAATTGCACAAGCAATAATTACACTTCTTTACCTTCCTCCGCCTCCGATAAAAAAAATACTTTGCGCAAAAAAGAAACAGTCGAAATAAAGGTTACAAAGACTGCAAATTTGACAATAGGAGACGTGAATTGCACCAGCGACTTTGTTGGCGGAAAGTTTGCGATTACTAAAGAAGTTGAGGATGCATCAAAATTAGAATTACTAGCCACCTTCTTCACTATATTTGTATGGATTGTCGGCGCAAACATATTTTCAAGACCGGTTGTGAACTTGGTTACAATTCCAATTAAAAGAATGATACAACTTTTGACTATGTTGACAAGTGACCCACTTGGCTATGACACGACAAGATCTTTTACGCGGTTCGAGGATGATGAATTAAGGTTACAGAGAACATCCCGATTCAATAGAAAAGCGCTTGCAGGTAAGTTGATCATTATTATCATAGATGGGATAGTACACCTAATATTTTATTTACTTTCACATTATCGGAAGGAATGGAGACGTAAGTAGTAAAAGTAATTTCGTACCTGACCAACAAGCAGATCTAAATTTTTTCAATTGCTTTTATAGAAAGTATTTGACAAAGACAATTCATCGAATTGGGTCCTTGATGAAAGTTGGGTTTGGTAGCGCGGGAGTAGAAATAATAAAGTCCGTTTTGTCAGATGAAAGTCAAGATAAGCTGGAATTGTCGAAGCCAGGTTCCAAAGTCACCTGTATATTTCTGTTTTGTGATATAAGAAAATTTACAGATGCTACCGAAGCACTACAAGAAGAAGTATTTGTTTTTACAAACACTATTGCTTCAGTTGTGCACTCACAATGTTTTGTACATGGTGGATCACCAAATAAGAATATAGGTGATGCATTCTTGATTTCTTGGCCAATAAAAGTTGATAAGCATATTTCTGGTGGTGAAACACTAAACCGAATCAAAGAATCAACGGAATTACATGAAAATTCGCTATTGAGTGTGGCAAAAATTGCGATGGCGTTGGTCGATGATGACTTTTATTTAGCTGGGTTGGTATGTGCTTGCGATTTCTTCATTTTACTTTCCAACATGCTAATTTACTTTTATTTTCAGTCCGACAATGCGAGGAAAGCGTTAACGAACAAGCTGAAGAAAGGAAACAAACCTCTTGTGAATGTAAGATCAATAGTGTGGCGTCGACAGTATAAAATTTGTTGCTAATGTATTTTATTTTTTATACCAAACAGATGGGCTTTGGTTTGAACAAAGGTATCGCTGTGCAGGGTGCCATTGGCACTGACAAAAAAATTGACGCGACATATCTTTCGGTTGACGTGACACTCGCAGAAGAGCTTGAGGGACTCACTAAAGATTATGGGGTTTCTATTCTGATGTCTAATTCGTTTTATGAAGGGTTATCAAAAAATTGCAAAGAGTTTATTCGTCAAATTCACGAAATCGACTTTCGAGGTGAAGACGATCTTGAGAATGAGGACGACGGAGATGAGGAAAGGGATAAATTCATTATCAAGATTTACACATTTGATATGAACATTGACGCGTTATTGCCTAAAGAAGATGAGGTTCCAGGTTCTAAGAAATCGCGTCATTCTAGAGTCGAACGTTCGCATTCGATGAAAAGGAGGACGTCAATGACAGCGTTGAGAGATTTCAGGAGTAAAAATTCACCGGATAACGATGTAGTGGACACAGAAATAAATGAAACTGATGAAATCAATAAACTTCCTACAGAACCGATCAGATATAGGCAAGAAATGTGGAGATCAATTCCTCAACTGAAGAAAGTACGAGAGAAATTTGACAGAAGATTTTTCTTGGATTGGGCTGATGGGTTCACATGTTACCAAGAGGGTAGATGGGATGAAGCAAAAAGAAAGTTTTTAGCGCTTGAAAATATTTACGATGATCAGCCCTCAGGATACTTTTTGAGAGAAATAAATTCTCATGGATGCGTTCCACCTAAAGATTTTAATTACGGAATTAGAAAGAAATGAAAATCGTTGAGATATTCTAACATAGATACTATTTGTCGTTTTTCTTGTCTTTCATTCCAAAAAAAATTTACTTAAAAAAGTTCTGTGCAGGTTCTAGTCCGAAAAACAAGAGAGGGTGTATTAATACTAGTACGGTATTGCGACAGCTGTATTTTGCAGTACCGCTTTGCGAACATCTTGAGATCTTCAGATTGTAATAATTACTTCAAACTGACCGCCCAAAATTTTCATTTCCTTTATTTCATCAGCATATTAGTCTATTTATTGAAAAAGTGTTGTACACGTAATCTGAGGAGCTTCGTGTGATGTCTATATAAATTTATCCGAACTGAATTTTCTATTTTCAAATTTTTCAGCCAGTTCGAGATGATAGATGATCAATACACAATGACACCAGATACATGTACCAGATTGACCACGTGTACATAATATGTACTCGTAAGCTTAATGTCCCCTCCCAGAGGGTCATAAGTCATAAGTTATAACTGCACACGATAAATAAAATACAATAGTAGAAGTTAACAAAATAAAAGCATACCGGTACAGATTTAAAAAATACATATGTAGAAGAATTCTATTCGGAATAAAATTGAGTAGGCATGTACTTTTTACATATACCCGGTACCAAATTATATATTTGAGAGTGTGTGTGTTACTCCGATTTGCTAAAACAACGAATGGTCATTCATTTTCGAGTTAGTTTGCAGTTCCTTCAGAATTACTTCGACGCATTTCATACATCCTCCGATATATAATTTGCAAGTGCAGCTACAGGTGCTTACTACCGGTAGTAGTGGATGTAAAATGGATAGTGTTGGAAGCTATCGATCAATGATACCGGGCGTTAGCCCCTCATTGTCTACTTCTACGCATACCAGCAGCAATGCTCGCGTCGTTCATAAGGTTTCCAACACCGAGTTCACTCCAAGAGGAATGGAAGTTGAAGACTTTAACTGTGGTAGCAAAGATAAGAAAATACAAAAGGAATGTTGGAGAATGAGGGAGGTTCATATTGATAAGATGCGGGAGCTTGAAATGGATTGGTTGAAGAGTACTCGTAGCATTCGTTTGGTCGAAGAAGAAAGAGGATTTACTAGCGGACCTCGCGCAGTCAGCGAAGATAGCCCATCTGAAGAAAATGATACGGACGCTTATCCTATGCAAATCGATTCAATGTACAGTACACCCACAGAGACTGCTGAAGTTTACAGTGTTGAGGTAAATTCCCAGAAAAATAATCCTGAAGTTTTTGTTAGAAGGGTTCATGCAAATGAGGCATTTTGTATGCCTACGACAACCTCGAAGCCTCCTGTAAAAGTAGGAAGCTTTACTTCACTCACGACGAAAAAGAGTCGCAAGTTAAAGAAAGAAATTCGTCAAATGAAAAGTTTGGTCAAAGGTGAACTCGTGAAAACTTCTGAATCGGAAAGATCTATGGGTGTCCATGTCTCTGACGTTGAAAGTCAATTTATGAAGTATGGTAGTAGTAGGAATGTAACTAAATTTTGAGATGTTATAATAGCTGAAACCCCGGCAACATTTTTTTCAACCGCATTTATTTTGTTGACATCTACTCTTTGTAGGTTATGTTGAGAATAAATGTATTTGCAACCCTTTTTTATCTCCATGATTACATATGCAACTTCAATTAATTAACACTCAAACATTACTTTCCTGAACGAAAGACACTCTTCCAAGAAGGAGGTGAGAGGAAGTACTCATCAAGAAAAGCAACGTTCAAACGACAAAGTTCGGAATGAAGTATTAAATACCGGTATTGTGTATTGTACATTTTTATACATTCGACGACTCCATTGCACTTTTGACGTGAACGTGAAAATCTCCCCTTCAAAGGTCGCATAATAAAGCTAAATTTGGTCAATGACGGAGACATTGACATCGTTCCCCCCTTTTACGTCATGTGACGACGAATCTTCTTTTCCTCCTTCTTCATACGCCTCGTGAGAAATTTTTGTAGTATAACTCGTATGTCGTCCTCTCACCGCCGCCGGAAGACGCCCCCCATCCCAACCTATCTTTCAATCTTCAACGTACGGCAAAAATTACCTCTCCATCCATATCTCTTGGCACTCCTAACTAACCTCTGTTCCTCACAGTACCAAAGAGAGAGAGAGAGAGAGAGAGAGAGATATTTGACTTGTTAGGATTACCTATTTTTGGAAGTATGAGGTCAAAGAGAGGATGCATGCTTTTGCTCTTGTCGTATCTCGTATGTGAATCTTTTCAATTTTCGATACGTCCTGCACGACCGCAGAGGATCGTGTTGAACGAATTATCATCCACGGCGACGTCTGTGGAAGAATATGAATCGACTTGGAAGGAGAATGTCAAGGTTTTGTGTGCGGAACGGAACATTCCGTTTGACCGTGTGAAAAATGCTAGAGATTTGAGTAGCGTGAATGATTCGCCGGTGGAGTCTGGTCGAGTGTACAGAATGGGGAAGGTAACGGATGCTACGAAGAAAGATGTAGAAAAATTATTTAATGAGTTAGATGTACGGACGTTGGTAGATCTTCGGTCAAGGACGGAATTGCGTGATGAAATGAATGGTGTGCATGCAGATGTGGAACCGACGAAGGATGAAGATGTGGATGTCTTTAAAGGGTTTACAGACTTGACCTGGTATCCGAAAAAAGTTTTGGAAAAGTCGTTTGATGATGCGGATGCCGCTATGAAGGTGTCATCGGAAGATGAAGAGTCGACAAATGAAAAGTCTGATCTGAGACGACCTGAACGTCATTTTGTTTCACTTATGAACGAATTCAAATATGTCAAAGGAACTTTAAAAAAGTTGAGAAAACGAGATTTAGCTAAAGCAGTATTGAAGTCACCGGGGGCTCTTGTTTCAAAGCGTGTTCGCTCAAATATCAAAGGAGTTTTCCTGAAAGAAATTAATGAAGGCGGATTGCCCATGCTGAATGAGTTGGTGCTTAGTATGGCTGGGCCAGGTATCAAATACGTGCTTAATCTATGCGCAGATAAAAATCGTCATCCAGTAGCTATATATTGCACTGCTGGTAAAGATCGTACTGGTATAATAGCGAGCATCATTCTTGCTGCTGTTGGAGCTGCAGATAAGGATATTGTGGAAGACTACAGTTTAAGTGCCAATGTATACGCAGAAATAAACGATCACAAGGCAATGGTAGGTGCTCTATCACAGCGCAACCTCGATGCGAAGACTTTTTTGACAGCTCCTCCTGAAGTCATGCAGCAAACTCTTGATACCGTTCGAGAAAATTATGGAAGTATAGAAGGATACCTTGATGAAATTGGATTCGATGAATCTGATCGCCTTCGGCTAATTGATGCTTTGATTGCTTAAATCGGGATATAGTACGAAGTGAAATTACACTTTTAATTGTAAATTTTCAAAGTCTTTCATGTAGTCTGCCAGGTGCTTTCTTCTGATAAGGCGTGGTTTCTTTTGTACTTCGACACAAAGTATGACATTTGTGCGGAACAAGACAATGTAAATGCAATGTGCTAGTATTCTGATAATTGATTCGTTGACGAAACACTAAGTTGGGATAAAGTGTAGCTAGTAATTATCGCAAAAACAGGAAAGGGTAAGATAACGAAAGAAGAATTTGCTTGAATTTAGTAGAAATCTGTTTAAAATTTATAAATCAAGCAATTTTGAAAGTCTGCCATCCGAATGTGCTGCCTGGACATCACTGTTTCCCCCAACATGCTGTCCATTTATAAATATACTTGGTACGGTTCTCTGGCCTGTCAAATTGAGAAGATAATCCTGAATGTCATGGCCATTCTCAGTGGTATCTAATTCACAAATGAATGTGTCTACATTCAATTCACTAAACAAAGATTTTGAGGCGGAACAGTATGGACAATAGGTCTTTGAAAATATTACAACTCGATTTTCGCTTATTGATGATTGAACAAACTCGGGAGTGATAGATGTCGAGGATGTAAACGTGCGTTTCTGCATTGCATTCAAAGGTGCTTTCATGTTCTTTTCCAGACTTGATTTTCTCTCATTGACAGTTTTATAATCGCTCGGATGACTCCCTGGAACATAAGAAGAAGAAGATTGTTGTAGTAAATTCATTATCATCGGTAGCGCACCCTCAGCAACTGCTGACACGATTCCCTTCGCTACTGGTTGACCTAGACTCAATACACCAGACCCCAAAGAAGTCGCTACAGCAGTCGCAGCAAATAGACTTTCATTTAGACTTATTCCTTCCCCACTTCCAAGACCTTCATTCAAAGTTTTAGCAATTGAGTCAAGCTCTTTTATTCGTGAATTTAGAAAAGACCATGTGTCAGTAAAGTCTTTGCTCTCATCTGTAAGTAAATATAATTCTGTTGCAACATATACGCCGCCAATGGCTTTCCTATGCAAATAGCCGTCACAATACCGCTCAAACTTATCTTTTCCAAAATTAGCATGCAAGTCGTCCATTACAATATTCACGAAATCTTCAAGATGTTGTGCTGTTGGTAGTGCATTTTGAGGCAAAGATCCAATTGCCATAGCTTCGTGCCAACGTTTACTTTTCACAAAAGGTGTGTTCATTTCCAATCGACTCTTTAGCGCAAGGAACAATCGAGATTGAATACCTGCAGATATAGAAGACGAATCCTTTTCTTCTGCGGAAACAGGCACCGACTCCAGTGATTGCCCCAACGCACTATTACAATCTTGCATGAAACTATGAATAAGTGCAGCATCCAATGAGCTACCACTCGGTTTCCGGTCCACAGGAAAAACAAGTCCAGACAAAGTCAATGGCAGGTTCATAGACTCCACCGCTTCCATCACTGCATCTTCCGTCCAGCCATGGCTGTGGACATTACTTAATGCTAGCTTATAAATAGTTCTGCGATGGTTTGCCAACACGTCCTCATTCCTCTTTCTTGACTCATTTGGAGTGGAATCGACGCTCAAATATTTTTGAAAGGCCGTCCATTGCCTCCGATTTCTCAGAGATGAAACTGATTTCGAGGCAACACGAATATATGGGTTCATGACAAAATTCTAAACATGTACCAAAATGAAAATAAGATTCATTAATCCAAATTACCACAAAAAATAATATATCCAAAAACCCCAACTTCTGAAACATGTATGGAACATTACGAAGCCAGAAGCAGTACAAAAGATATATATATATCTACCACACCAGCAAAGCACAACATCACCAAATATATCGCTTTATCCCTCGATGTTCCGACAATTCCATTGTAAAATGTCGGCTGTGTTGAGGGAACGCTTATAGATTACATATTACGTACATGTACTTTAATCGTCCAAAGAAGAAAACCATCTTTCAAAACAACAAAATTTCGTATCCACCAGAATACACGCGTACTCTCGTCTGTCACACCGTATATAATAAATAATAACACACTTACATTTCAAATCAAACTCTCGAATTTTCACCACAAATAGAGAGAGTTGAATGCGAATGTGGTAATTTATGATTAAAGTAGTTGCGTCAATGCATGCAATAAAATTTAAAGAGAGGGAGAGAGATCTCTCTCTAGGCGCGGCGTATATCGTATATGAAATGAAGTGTACTGGTCTCGGGCGTTGGTTTCGCACCACGTCCACTCGTTCCCTTGTGTCGACTGGACGATCTGTGCCCTGTGCCCTGTGCCGCATCCGTTGCTGCTTGCTGCTGTCGATAGGAAATGGAGCGTGTCAAAATTCTTCGATAAGGCTATAGGAGTACTTTTACGTTACTCGAATGGGTACATCCGTACTCCGTACAAATTGTACCAAAAATGAATGTGGGGCTAGGGGCTACGTGCGGACTGAGGCCAACCAAAGGTTACAAACTTGAAAGCAATTTTCTGTTTTCTGTCACTATTGAGGTTATATACAAAAATAGAGTTCATTGTAGATCTACGAACTGCACTCTATTCATTATTTTGTTTTGGAGATCCTTTCATTGTAAATCTACAAATTGCACTCGTTGTTGTATTCTGTATACATAGTTTATTTCAGCATATCAGTGAAAAGATTTATGTAAAAAACAAACGTTCCTTATGAGGTACACAAATCTTTTGATAGCTTTGCCATTGTCTCTTTTGCAGTTAGTGATGTTCGTTCGATCGTTTGGAATCGTCAGTCGCAGCCGTTTTGGATATGGACAAAGTTTTCTTGATATGGCATCCAAAGGTAGTAGTCGTACGGCCGCTAGTGTGAAAAAAGTACAAAATTTACGAGTTGATAGAATCCTCGTGAATAGAGGTATGAATGGGCGGCGTGCGATACAGAAAATGATCAAAGAGGGACGCGTACTGATGGTGGTTGATCCTAACGATCCATCGAAAGATGTCATCATCAAGAAAAAGGATCAAAAGATACCTGGTGTGTATCATTATGCTTTCGCAAAATAAATATGTCTATATTCAAGTTTAGTATTAACATGCTATTTGTTTGAATCGTCGAGCAGAAAATACCGAACTTGTCGTAGATGGCTATCTAATTCCTGAGGTGCCTCTTGTTCTTGCTTATCACAAGCCCAAAGATGTCATATCAGCAATGAAAGATTCTCGTTATTGTCTTGGAGACGCTTTGCAAGGTCTGTATACGAATTTTGAATTTAAATTGCAATATTATTATTATCAAGATGTGCCTGTCTCATAAGTTTATTAGAAAAGAGCCCAATGCTTGTAAATGCTGGAATGCACCCAGTAGGGAGACTTGACGCAGATACTTCTGGACTGATCCTATTTTCAAGTGATGGGGTTCTTACTCAACGATTACTTCATCCCCGTCACGAAGTAGAAAAAGAATATGTTGCCACTGTAGAAATCGAGGGGAGTGCCGAAAACATCGATGAAGATCTTTTGCGCTCAAAGCTTTTGAAAGGAGTTGAAACATCTGAAGGCATTCACACGGCCTCATTGTTGAGGGTTGTAGACAGTGAGTACGGTGATGGTCTTTTTGATCTCACACTGACTGTGAAAGAAGGGAAGCATAGAATGGTAAGAAGGATGTTAGCTAACTGCGGGTTTCCAGTTGTCGAGTTAAAGCGAGAAAGACATGGCGAGATTTTACTTGCAGATCTTGATGAAGGAGAGTTTCGAGGTATGCAAGACAACGAACTAGATTGGATTCAGTCTCTTTTGGATTAAATTACAATCATGTATGTTTCAGCGCTGGTAACGTGCGGCATTTCTTAGTTATCATTTTTGAGCTATACATAAGTCGACTTTTGAATCAAAGTGTGAAGGAGGAAATAAGATCAGAATGTCTCTCTTCTTGGAGACCCTAGATTGTCTCTCATGGACTGCATTTTGATATTATTTTGGAATGGAGGAAAGGATCTAGACGCACATTGTACGGTCTTCTGCATTTAAAGGGTTTTCAGTGCCCTTCGCGCTCGAAATCGCCTCGGTATATCCTCAAAACGCTCATTTCCACCTTAAGTGCTAAATGGAAATTTGCGTCTTAACAGACAGGTTGAACGTGACACTGCCCCCCCCCCCCCC
>Ga0209092_10001795_pt1 | contig 20437 bp, 11 predicted proteins | sample FraStrMetagenome_FD_187446 | JGI IMG/M metagenome (GOLD analysis project Ga0209092, IMG submission 187446) | Marine eukaryotic phytoplankton communities from Arctic Ocean - Fram Strait ARC3M Metagenome (SPAdes) (version 2) | ecosystem: Environmental > Aquatic > Marine > Oceanic | place: Fram... | reverse complement strand
TCTGATGGGTTTCGTATTTTTGGCGAATTTTCTAATTAAGTTTTCGGAGTGGATTTTTGAAGTGATTGGCAAACATAATTCGGTTTTTCGTACACAGGATTTGCAGGAACTATTGAAAAATCAATCACAGCCGCACACAACAGAATTGTGTCAACATGAAGAGGGAAAATGAAAGTTTAATTTGCGTATTACTTTGCATGTTTAAGAAGAGGATTATCTTTATTTTTATGTTTCTCGTTAATGGTCAACCAAGTGCACCTTTATGCACAAAAGAAGTTCTACTTTGTACTAAACATGAAAACATGTATTGATGCTGAATGGTGTTTCGCATACAGGTGTATGGATTTCTTTCGCATGAGCTTAAATAGAGCTGCTGAAGTAGTCCATAATACGAAAGTAATCATTTGACGACGGTCAAGATTTGAGGTACTCGTTTAAACAAATTCAGTAAAAAAGTAAATTTTTTGAACGCAAATTCAAGTCAACACAATTATTATCCGACACTTAAAAACACAAATTAGGACAAATAATATAGATCAAGTTGAAAAAATTGGATCATCCATTCGTATCAAATAAGAATGAAAAGTATCTGTAGGCGAATAAAACTTGATTGTGTACCCTCGAAAACCTGTATTGAGAAGATCAATCACAAGTCTCTGATCTTCTTCTTTCAGGAAGCGAATACAAAAAGAGAGACAATGCATTGAATCTCCATCACCGAAATCATTTCTATAAATATCGCAAACTTTTGGAAGCAGCAGTGACTGTTTTTTTCTGTCCACGATAGCATCGTTTTGGAGGCGCTTAACACAGACGTGATCAATCTGCTCATCGAGTTTAAGTGGACTGAAAATAGGAACTCTAGATAAATTCGATGACGAACCGTTATTCTGTGTAGTGGATCAATATTCCATGAGAAGAAAGTTATCAACCCTTCAATTGTTCGTGTGTGGAAATTAAATATGCAACAAAAGCTCTTACCAAAACAAAATTCAGTCTTGGATCAACCCTTCCCAAAGAATAAATATGATACGCTTTTGATGCCTTTGGTGCGTTCACGAAGGGGGGCTTAGGATGCACACTCTTTGTCAATTCTCCCCTTAGTACCAAGCATTCCAATTCAGCAAGAGAAAAAACATCGCCGCCTATTTCGTAACAATTGCAACGCATGAAGTGACCTATTGAACGCTGCAAATTTTCATTGAGGAAGTGATCAGAAATGAAAATTGATATGTCAAATTTGGACAGCTTGAATATCTATTATATGACATGAGATACTTACTTTATCTGGAGTGCCCTGAAGAAGTAACGTATGTTGCAGAAGACAATGGTAAATATTGACAAAAATACAGAAAGCTTCTTTGCTGCTGAGATCAAGTAAGTGTAATGGCATACATCTTAAACGACTTGTCATGTCTAGAAAACGAATGAAGCCTTCCATATTTTTTTCCATTGTTTTGAATGACAAAGATAAAGCTTCATGCAATAATTTACAAGAGAATTTAGCCATAGAATGATCTCGGGATTTCTTCATTTGTTCGTTGCTATTGTTCGAAGTCAAGCTTGATTGAAAGAGTTTTGTATCGAATGACATGCGACGATTGTTTAAAACAATCCGTTTCTTTGATTTCTTCGAAGATGATACTCTTGCCCATTTACCCCTCCCATCTGATAGAATAGATGCATCTAAAGCATGAACATTGGTCCAATCGCTTGATATCCAAGAATCTTTACTTCTGTCCCGATTTCCATGTTTGATATTAGTCACATTTTGTACTGTAATGAAAATGAAAATTTTCAAGTTAGTAATAAGAAATACTTCGATAGTGATTTTAAATCATAGAAACTTACAATCTTCACTCGCATGAGGTGCTATTGAGGATTTGATTGATTGAAAGCATGAATTTCTGGTTTTGCAAAAATTGAAAGCCAAATAGTGGCACCTCCAAACAGTCTCAATGACAAGAAAACACAGGCCTGGAAGCGGATTTCTTTCGTCAGGTAAATCAAGCATTCTTATTTTCAAAATATCGGAAAACACTTTTTTATAAAGGAAAAAAATACACAAAAGTGATTGAGTTGCGGGATAGAAGAGAGAACTAGGTAAAATGAAACAGAACTTACTTGTGGAGAATAATGCTTTCTTCGAACAAGTAGCGTAAAAGGAAATATGATCTTCATATATACCACACCATTCCTATAAAATAAATGAAAAATGATAAGAAGATAATCTGTTCCAAATTCAGATGATTGACTATTGTTTCAATGATTCTCACCTCACGCCAGTGACTTTCCCATAAACATCTAGCAACCACAAATTCTTCTAACAAGATGCCCTCATTCTTTGATTGGGTAACACCGAGCTATTTTAATTTGACATGAATTTCATAAGCGAATTGATCTCCTGAGTGAAATAATATAGATAGCGCAAAAAATTAAATCATTTTATTCATACTTACATCAGCTGCATCGCCACTCAAGAACCATGTGTCAAGTTCAGAGGGAGGGTTGAATTTGCTCGAGAAAATTGGCGTAAATTTCGTTTGTGTAGCCAACGGGACGAAATCGGACGTCATCTCTGATAAAAAGTGTGACACAATACGTAAACTTTGATCTGGAGCTGTCATTTGACCTGCCAATATTCTTCCAGCTGTACTTGATGGAGAATAATTCTTCATAACCTTGTTAACGGCGACATAATGATCTCTCCACTTCTTTTTTCTTCTGTCCCTGGTATGTTTGGGAGTTCGTATTCGGGGCTCTTTTCTTGTGGGTTGACGTTTCTTTTTCTTCTTGTGTACTATGCCTTTCGAAATGAAACGGCCTGCATTCACTGTTTGTTTCACTACTTGTTTGCTTGTCTTTGTAGTACCGTATTTCACCGACTTAGCAACTCTTTTAGTGGTATTCATCCACTTTTTCTTCTTCTTACGCTCACCCATAATCCTTGGAGATACATTTGCTTCCTCGCAAACAACGAAATCTTCTGCAACATTGTCATCATCAGTTTGATTGTCTTCATTCAAATCCGTATTGTTAGCATTTAAGATCAAATTTTCTATTTCATTTTCTGATACTTTCTCCTTCTCATTTGTCTCGTTTAAGTTAGAAAATGACATGGTTGGAATATCAGATTGAAGATATGATGAAACGCTATCTATAGAACCTGCATTGGTAATACCTTGGAGACTTCTGTTCAATTGAATTTCTTCATCAGAATCGGAATCAAACTCTATTTCTGAGAGCTGCTCTTCATAATCATGTACATCGTTAACATCATCTAGCTCATCATCATTACCAAAGTCATTTCTATGGATAACGTACAGGTCGAGATTTTGAGAAACAGTTGGAACAGACGTGGATTTACATGAAATATTAAAACACTTACGTTTTAGCCTCGTCTTCCTCACCAGCCTCTCTCATTATTGAGGATGCAATTACATTAGAAATATTGTAACTACGTCCCATCTGAAGCAACGGTGCTAGATCTTGACCAGTGCGTAGGCGCATAGTGCATTTTAGTGAACTATTGCCATCTGTCAATATATCGTTATCCATCGAATCATCCAGGATTCTTTTCATTTTTGAATGAGAACTACTAGATAAATCTGAGATTGCATTTTTCGCGTCAAGATTCTTTGAGTTTATGTCATCGTGTTTCATTCGTACTATGTACACACGTTGCCGCGTTCGCATCGTGCGATGCATCATCTCTATCCAAGCGGATGCATCTAGCTTTATGTTTTTCATATTGATACTTAATAGATGCTCACTTGACTCGTTTTTAGATGGGTTTTCTTTCAACAGAGAAATAGCATTATGAGCGCTAAACCGAAGCGATTTAAATTTCGATTTTTCACGTGGAATTTGATTATCATCAAGTCCTCTCCATCGATGTAGCCCTAAGACACGGCCACCAAATTTGGTTGAACGATCTATCCCAACTCCAATTTCGAAAGAGGGCCATCTACGATGTCTTAACGAAAATGAAGCTCCCAAGGATAAGTACGTGCTTTGAAGTTCAATCGACCTAGTCGTATCATGAATATCTTCATCCCCTTCACACCCATTTGTGAAAACTTTGAAGTAACCGTTCTTTTTTGGTACATGAGTAACCCATTTCAACCACCATCCTTTGAACAAGGTAAGATATTTGTATTCTTGTTTGTCAGTTAATATTTTAATGAGAACAGTATCACCACTTCGAATAAGCTTAGATTTAGATCTATTCCTTCTCCCTCGGTCCTGTCTCGACGCACTTGCCTTTTCAAAAATGATGCTTGAAGGTGATTGTCCCTGCATCACCGCAAATCCAAAACTGTTTGTGACATAGCTTTTCTCTTTCTCAGTGTCAGCGTTTTCTTGTTGTATAGCTTCTGACGCGTCCCTCAAAACTATAGGATCTCCACATCTAAGATACATTCCACCACCAAGGTCTTCTATGACATCATCTTCTTCACCTTCTGCTTCGGCATCTCCATTCTCGTCATCGTCGTCATCATCATCATCATCATCAATGTCTGCTTCATCAATATCTTCGTCTGATTCGTTTTTTGCATTTTCAAGATTATCAATATTTTCCGTTTCTCCCATTGCAAAGCCGTTTTCAGATCTCTGTATTGCCGATTCCGCTTCTGTTAAGCTCATCCACTTCTTGATTGTTTTACCGGTTGATTTTCCAACACTAGAAAATTCCACGCTACTAATATATCTCTTATCCTTCACAAAATGTGGTTCACGAGGGTCGTCATCCCCCTCGTGAACGTAGGTGGTCAGGTTGACGGCTTGATCTCCACACAGCGCACACAATGAAAACGGTCGTATACCTGGTAAATTGACACATTTCCATTTCAGCCAGTCGATGTAGGCAGAATAAACTACCAAAGTGTAGGTATCCTCCGTATTCCATCCTGTAAAGTCACCCATTCCCCCTTTTTTTCTAGCTTTTATAGATTCTGGACGCTCATATAAGTCTCCTCCAAGAGCAGGCAGTGGTTCTCCTGGTTTAGTGACAATCATGGTATCCATACATCCAACAATAGGAAAAGCCATATGCGGCAATTCGTATTCTCCCTTTTCCAAATATTCTGCAGATGGAAAATGGTGGTTTGTGCCATCGCCACCGGTCAAACTAAAATGGAATCCTCGATTTGTCTTTTTGATAAAGCCTAATCCTGCATGAGCTAATGCTCTTTGAATAATACCCATTTTGATAGGGTTATCAAATTCAACCCCCATATAAATTTCACCCTGTGGTATCTCTTTTAATTTCACTTGGAACTGACATACAAATCTCCTTTGTTTTGGACGAAAATAATCTGAAACTTTTAATGCTAAGTCATTCATACCATATTTATGAGGGGGTTTCTTTTCAACATCTGCATCTGGTGTTCTAATCATCATCATAATATTTCCAACGCACATATCGGATTCATAACGGACAATTGTATTTGGTATTATCCTTTCTGATAAGCCATCAGAAGTAATGATATGTAATTTTTGTGTTTCAGGATGCTGACCATTAAATGTTCGGACACCCTCAATTGTGTTTTTAGGGTCAGAAGTGACAACTTTTGGAGGTGATGAGATCGATCTATTGGGAGAATCTAGAAGCGGAGTTCCTGCATCAGAGGTTGTATTATTAAATGTATCTATAGTTTCGCTGAAGTCGTCATTAGGGCCAGTTATATAAGTGCCTACTGACCTGACGAAACTACTTTGGGGTATTCAAATAATGAAAGATTCAAATGGTAAACAATCCTTGGCATGATAGTTTTTCACAGAAAATAGATATTGAACTTTTTACTTACCTTCGCCGATCAAAAGTATGAGTAGAATTTTGAAGATTTTCTGAGGATGCATTATTCATTCTAAGTACAAATAGAATCAGGACTGAGGTCAACCATGCCACTACTGCATATTCAAGAACTTTAAAGGTAACAAGCAAAACAGACGATCCACAAAATGCTCCAGCATAAAAGGCCCCAACAATTATGCACGTCAATCGCAAGTAGCGTTCCACCGGATAAATAAAATTAGCATTCGTTCGTGATAGATTGGGGTTCGAATTCAAAATCGCGGTAACGTTAGTTCTTGTATCGGACTCAATAGGATCTAACGGAAGAGACAAATAATCGCCTGGAGCGCTTCCACTCGGATCTCCTATTTCGCCCCTTAAATTGTTCATGTATTTCGTTTCCGCGTCATGCCTTTCATCATTATCACCATCTATAGTCCCAAATCCAGTATTGCTTCGTTTCAAAATCTTGGTAGGTTTTAATTTGCGAAATGTTTTTCCTATCCCATGGATGACTTTGCGAGGAATACTGGAGCCAATGAAACCTTTTCTACTTGTATTGGAACCAGCCATTTTTGATTGGATACACTATATCCGACAGGTTGGATGTTCCGATTCTCGGAGGAGAGCGATTTTGGAAATGACTGTTTGAGTAAAAACTCTTCTGACAATGCAATCAAATTTATTGTGGCTTTATAATAAAATATAATACAATCAACACATCTAAAGCTGAGAACAATAATATAATAGTAAAATAGTCGATTGATGAATTTGAACCCAATTTAGTGGATTCACCTTTGCTAAAAAATTCATTTCTTACAATGCTTATTTACGAAACCGCGTTTTTCAAATATTGCTAAAGAGCTATTCGAAACATTATATATTGCTATAATTTTTGTATACATAGGGAAAACCATGTGTATGAGCAATGCTCAATGATAGCTAAAGAAGATTCGAAGGTCATCATTGTGCGAATCAATACAAAAATTATTTGACACACACAAGTGAAAGTCAACATTAGAACGACATTCCTAATTAATTTGGTAATCCTTATAAGTGCATCATTATTTGTCACACACTTCCAATCTTTGACTTGCGGCATAGTCAGGTGTATGATACTAAGTAATAACTGGTACGGTAATATCGATATTAATTACTTAATGAAAGAAACGAATAAATAAATAGAATTGAACTTCTCGGAATTCAATGTAAAAAAACGTTGATTATGGGATCCCAAGCTACAAGCAAGAAGAAAAAATTACTTGTTTGAAAAGGGCCCGATAGGCCACGAAGGATATGCATTCTTTTAAGTGCCCGGACTTCTTTTCAAGAACGGAAAACGTTGTCGCTTCGGAATCTTGTTTTTATTTAGCAAATCGACTTCATACTGATCTTGTTGGATGTTTTGAGAAACAAAACGGGAAGGATTAATATCTATTCATTGTTTGTTTCCAAAATTGTTATTGCTGTATGAAACTTGAACTTGATGATTTGACCATTGCAAATATATCCTCTCAAAAAAGATAATGTTTAATCTATGGAATCAAGTAACGGGGGCTGGGAACAATGCTAACCCATCTGAGGGTCTACAGCATGCAAACAAGAAAGACAACGATGATCGTACAATTAATACTTCTGTTACAGAAGACGATACGGTAGACGAATTGTTATCTCAATTTCCTGAATATGGAACTAACGTGGGGCAAATATCAGATGATGAAGATTTTGATAATCTTGACGAAGTGGAAGAAAAAAGTAGAGTTGAAGATAAGAAGGACCAGGATGGAGATTCATCTTATCTTGAAGAAATGAATGAATCTTGGTTAGAAACTACCAAATCGAATAGATCCATTTTGACACAATCAACTTCAATCTCTCAAAATAGCAGCGGCATGAATTTAGGTCATGGCGTATCCGACGAAAATTTGCATAATACAGAAAAAAAATATCACCCTTCATCTGACCATGTTATATCATCCACAAAATCTCATTCTAATAACCCGTATTGGGATGAAGATGAGCAAGATTTATGGAAATCAAAATCTAACAAGATTCGAATTTCTCAACATGACACCCATTCGTCGAATAATTTATCCACCAAGCCTGCTTCTGAATCTTCCACGCACTCTTTTTCACAAGAAAGTATGAAAAATCTAGAAGTTAGAAAAGAGCATTGGATGCCTGATAGCCTCTGCAAAAACTGCTGTGGATGTGATGCTCAATTTACAGTTTTTCGTCGTCGTCATCATTGCCGTCTGTGTGGGCAAGTTTTTTGCAATGAATGCTCTGCCTATTTTGTAGAATTAGCACCTGATCCAACCAATCTTAGAAAAGGTCAATATCCACTTCGTCAGAATGCAACGCATCAAGATTCGATGCATCCAAGTCATCCACAACATGTGCTTCAAAATCATCAAGAACGAATGAGACAAAAACGCACTCTACGAGCTTGTAAATTATGCCATGAACAAGTTTATTCCTCTGCCGATAGACACGCTGCTCTGTTTGGAGTCGGAAGCAAAGCTGCTGCTGGTCGATGGGAAAACGAAGGAGATCATTATCGAATGCCAGATTTTTCGGTGTCCATGAGCAAGTCTAGAACTCGCCATCATAGACAAAGTTTAAGTTTAACAGGAGCAGAGATACCCATAGTAAATTTAGAGAAGTCAAATTCATCGTTAAAGTCACCACTCCAGGGGAAAAAGAAGAAAATGTCTCCTCAAGAACAAACGCCTCGAAGCCATCGTAATGCTAACAATATATCCATGAGCTCTACAGATCTAAGTGCATTCTTAAATAAAGATGAAAACTCCTATGATGAGTCGTCTTTCCAGGCTTTGAATCTAACGAAACAAAGGTTAGAAAAGCGCACTGCAGCTGCAATCAAGGCAGGCATTTTAAATTCGTCGCAACAAGATCATTCTGCTGAATTTATTGAGAGAGAGATTGAACGGCAAAAAATGGAATTGGAGAAAGATGAAAACGAGATACAAAAAGATATGGACAATGAATGGAATGAGAGTTCTGTTGGTTCTGCAAATTCAACTTTGCAACAGGTGCTGCAAAATAGACGAAGTAGTGAAAAACTTGTTGGTCATAAATTAGGGGGTGACGATCGTCAAAGCAAGGGTACTTGTAGTGAATTTGATACAATAGTCAATAATACAGAGGATTCAAACAATCATTATCTCATTGAAGGTAGTGTTCATAGACCTAAAATTCCCATCTTACATTCTCAACAAAGTAAACCTTTGGAACGCATTATGTCTGGGCAAGAAAATGATGGAGTGGGAGGCGAGCATTTAGATGATGACACACCTCTTTTCGAAAAATCGCTCGAACATAAAATGGGAATAGATACAGAAATGATCTCAGCTTCTCAATCTTCTCCTTTAGCCAATCGAAAGATTGGAACGTTAGTAGCACTACACTTAGAACAGATGGCAAAAGAATTAATTCTTTCCGATGCTCCCTTATTGTTAAAAGACTTTCCCAATGATAAATGGAAAAATTGGATACACATAATTCTGAATCTAGTGACGCGAGCATGCTCCACAGTTATGCCGAATGTTAAAGGAGGGGACTTACTGGACATCCGCACTTATTGCAAAGTCAAAGTTGTTGCAGGTGGATCTCCACATGACTGTGCTTATGTTTCCGGTGTCGTATTTCACAAAAATGTTTGCCATAAGCGCATGGCCAAAGAGGTCACAAATCCTCGTATCATGCTATTATCAGGAGGCATAGAATACTCGCGGGCGACTAATCGAATTGTTTCGATTGAAACTTTATTGGATCAGGAAAAGAAGTACATGGAAATGTTAGTGGCAAAAATAATTGGATTAAAGCCTTGCATACTTCTTGTTGGTAAAAGTATAAATCGTCAAGCCCAAGAAATGCTACTTAAAGCTAATATAGTATTGTTGCAGCATGTAAAGAGTAATCTAATGAAGAGGATTGCAAAGCAAACAGGTGCAACTATCTTATCAAGTTCTGATCATGTAATGAATCGGTTCGGAACTAGGGTTTTGGGTAAGAAATCTGATTTTATTTTTCACATTTCATCAACAATTCGACTCATACTTAGGCATTCATTTCGTTTCCCTCCAGGTCAATGCAAAAGATTTAGGTTGGTTACTTTTAGAGATAAGGAAGCATGGTCAGAACAGTACACACAGTATCAGCGTATTGCCCGATTTCACAATGTCGACTATGGTACTGAAACGCAACAAAATATGGCATCAGTGTTAGAGAACCTTCCGAATCATCAGCGTCAGGCTGTATTAGCTGCTGATCGTCTTGGAGAAGTTGCTATGGACGGGTCTCTAGCAGTTAAAAGTGGCCTTGCTAAAAGAGGACTTGTTCGAACATATGTAATGCTTGAAGGATGCAAAAAAAGATTGGGGTGCACTGTAGTTCTTCGAGGAGCAAGTCGTGCCACGTTGAAGCAAGTTAAGCGAGTGTTTACCTTTTTGCTTGGGATTGGCTACAACTTGAAGCTAGAAACAAGTTACTATAGAGAACGCAGAGTTTGCCTACCAGTAGATCATAAAAGAACGAAGTTGCCCCTCCAGGCTTCTTCATCCTTATGTGTTGATTACGGAAAACACCCACTAGGGAAAAAGTCACGCCCCTGGAATGGTACAAATAATAAGTCAGGCAAGTCTAAGACTGACGTATCACGATCTATATCTGGTAAAATTTCAGCATTAGATTATCAATCAATTTTGATGACATCGGTTTGGATGGCTGATAAAGTCCAGTGTTGTCCTGCAGAAGTGAAGGGTATTTGCTATTATAGTGTCCAGGATGTTTCACTAGGTCAATTTTTACGCGATTCGTGCTTCAATCTTGATCTTAAATGTCAAAATCCTACTTGCAAAAAGTCAGTATTAGAACATTCACTTTCATTCATTCATAATGATGGAAGATTAAATATTACAGTAGAAAAAATGGATGAATCACTTCCTCCTCCTCCAGATCATAATCCTCTTTCCAGTTCAAAAAACAAATTTAAAAAGTCTACAAAAGAAAGTAAATCGGCTTCCAAAGCTTCTGATTCTTCGAACATTGCAACATGGACTTATTGTACGAAGTGCGCTAAGGTCGTCACACCTCTCGTTTACATCAGTGAAGAAACCTGGAATTTGTCCTTTGGGAAGTTTGTTGAAATATATTTTTACAACAGAGATTTTCAATTACATACTCCTATTCACAAATGTTCTTGTCAAATGCAATCTAATGCTATTCTATACTTCGGATGTGGCAATCTTGCAGTTCGCTTTACTTATAAAAAGATCAAGCCATATGGTGTATTTGTTCGCCGTTCTCTTCCATATGATGAAGACTTTCACTTAACAGCTGCATTGGGTCACCTGGAAACAATAGCTAATGAATCATCCTGCTTGTTTCTCAGATTTGACAAGCATATAGAACGTATATCTAGAGAATTGCGACAATTATCTGAATCAAAGGCCAATAAAGCTGACGATTTGATAGTATTGTTTAGCGAGTTGAATGTAATAGGCTCCGAGGTTGATCATGCTGCAAAAACTTTGCAGGAAAAAATCGGATCTATATCAAATTCCTATAAAAGAAATAAAAAATTATCTAACGATGGAAGACTTGGGAATCGCTCTTTAATTCGATTCCCATGGCATGCTCGTCGGTATCTCACGTTGCTCACCTCAATTTGGAATGAAAGATTGAGTGCTGTAGGTCAAACTCTGACAGCAATGAAAAAGTTTGCACCATCCTCTCAGCTAAAAACACCTAATGGAAGGGGGGATATGGCCGTTGTAGGAATGAATGCCGCCGCAAATGCAATTGTTGGAGAGAATTACGGAGCGACATCTGATGATGTACTTGAGGGAATGAAAAGAGTGAAGCAACTTCAAGAATTGCATTCGCAGCATAACGTTCTTGATATGGACATTCGATCTTACAGTGATCATGTGGGCTCTAAGAGGCATCAAAGAGCCAGGATCAATGCCCAAGACAGACGTCAATTTGGCCGATGGGACGATGATGATGATTTAGAAAATGATATGCTTGATCTAACTGATCACGAATTTGATCCGTACTTAATTCATGAGGGAAACGATTCTGGAGCGGCTGTTATGAGACGAAACCAGACACAGAAAAAATCGCGAAGCTTAAGACGCTCATCAGATACGCCTGAATCTCATTACAATCCAATATCAGCACAAGAAACATCAAAAAATAAAACTGTCACTCCTGGCGGTGCAGTTAAGTCTGCGTTAAATCGCTTTTTCAATAGGGGAAGTAAAGAAATGGATCCTTATTTGGTTGATTTAGGTATATTTGCTCAAGGATACCTTAGGTTGGAACCTGGCATTGGGGGTTTAGTTACTCCAGTATATGAAGATCAACCAAGCACTGTCATCGCATATTCTCTAGCCTCGGAAGAATATCTCTCTCAATTTAAAAAATTTTCCGATTCTGAGGGAGGGATTTATGACCCGAATTCTTTGAAAGATCAGGGATCTAAGCGATACCGTGAGAGTAATAAAAGTAAAGCGTTCAACTCTGCACAGACTGCAACGAAAGAAGAACGGAAAGATATTGAAAGACGGATGCTCGTACGTAGCAAAACCCACATCAAGCATACTTTTAAGGAAACAGATGTAAAAGGCCAACAAATTTGTAAATATATTTGCACCTCTTTCTGGTCTACTCAATTTCATGCTGTTCGTCAAGCTTTCTTGGAAATTGATAAAGAAAAAAATATAGATGTCGAGCAAACCTTCATACAAAGTTTATCAGCATCTAATTCTTGGGCAGCAAGCGGAGGTAAAAGTGGAGCAAGTTTCAGTATGACAAATGATAGTAGATTTGTGGTCAAGTGTATTTCAAGAACAGAGTTGCAAATGTTCTTAGATTGTGCACCAGCATATCTCGAATATTTAAGTAAAGCGTTTTTCCATGGATTGTAAGTGCCCCTCATATGTCTGCAACTTTGTATCATTAATATTCTATCGCTCGCTTACGTGTTTCAACTCTCTTAGACCTACTATTTTGTGCAAGATTCTAGGCGTTTATCAAATTGGTTATACTAATCGAGTGACAGGAAAACGCACGATGGAACAGGTTGCTATCATGCAAAACATTTTTTACGGACGCAAAGTTTCAATTCGATTTGACTTAAAAGGAACGAAACGAGGACGGTTTGCAAAGTTGCTCAGCAAAGAGAAAAAACAATCCACAACAGATGATACACTTCCAGAAGTTACAACTGGTCGTGAAATAAATAACCACAAGATATCCGTCGACGGAAAATACGACAAGAAAGATCTAAAAAAGAAACAAGATGATAATTTGTCAATATCGAGCGGCGGAACTGTTTCTGAGGCGAGCGACAAATCAAATCAAATAAATGCAGATCATGAAGATGAAGGCTCAATCAATCATTCAAAAGCTGAACAAGAAAAGGTTGGACTGGATGGTGATTTCTTAGAATATACCGGAGGGGCCCCTCTTCCAATGAGTGATCGTGCTAAAGCCCTCTTTCACATGAGCATTTTGAATGTGAGTTAAAGTTGATGTTACATTTTCTTATTTTTAATTCAAAACTATTTCTTACACCTAATTTATTTCTTGTCATCAAAGGATACTCTGTTCTTGTCCATCATCAATGTTCTAGATTATTCTCTTGTTGTTGGTATTGATGACGAGAAGAAGGAGTTAGTCGTAGGTATCATAGATTTCATGCGTCAATACGATATATTAAAGCAGATGGAACGCGTTGGAAAAAGTATACCTATGGTGGTTGGATCTGAAGCACCAACTATAATACAGCCACCACTATATAAGGCCCGATTTACAAATGCAATGGAGAAATATTTTATGACTGTTCCCAATAAGTGGACTACAATTTAAATTCTAAATTAAGAAAAAAAATGTCTACACATGTTAAATATTCTGGACTTGTGATCATCTTATATATCTTACATGATTCGCAAGGAATTCAAAAATTCGTTTGCATGCATCTTATCGCCAATGCTTTGTATGATGCGAATTGCGGATTCAATATCACTATCTCCACATTTTTACCACACCGTCGCGCGAACAGCTTAATAAACCTTTCACTGGGAAATCTATATTTTTAAGGTCAAGAACAGCATCTTTATGGCCATTATCTGGTCTAGATAGTCCCCTGTGACGGTGCTTCGGTAATTTATTACTTTCGATTTCAGAATAGGTTGGTGTCGGTGCTTGGCGGCAAAGAAAGAGCTGTCCAGGTGATCCAACGTCGATGCTTTCATACGATGGTTTAGGTTGTCCATAATTGATTCCGCTTACGGTGTAACATCTTGAAACAGACATGAAATCCCAATAACGGATACAACGATCACTGCCTCCAGTTATTATATAGCTCTGTCCTCTTTTTCCAATTCTTCCCATAATCGACTGAACACTTGGTTCAGGTGGAGGTCTATGATTATAAATAGTTGTTGACAAGGGATTGATTCTTGGAAAAATGGGATTCTTTGAGTGGGAAGGGAGACTGATTTCAGTAAGAGATGGCATAGTCACACACGCTTGTGGTAAAGATGTTTGATCAATATAGCAAAGAGAAGGATCCAAAGCTCGAAAGCATTGTCGACAATCTCCATTTGAGACATCAAAGATTGCAGCTTCATTTAGTCCGCAGCCCATGAATATAAATGGTCTATCTTGACTACTTCCACTCTTATCTTGTGGCAATGTTGTGAAGCATGTCGCAAGTCGTGACACTGGGGCAGTGCTACTATGTTGCCAAAGTTTCACTATGCAACGAAATCGGATATCCCATAATGCAAGATATCCACGATTTGTACCAACCACCATCCAATTTCTATCGTTGCCTATTGCCATACTTGTTAAATAACCCAATTCTGGTCTCATTGGAATCGAAAAAGGTTCAGCCGCACACCTAAGGTCCCATGTATGTATACCAAGTTGAGATGCAAAAGATACTATAGATGAAGATGAGGTATTGAAATGAGAGACTGCAAGGATTTCTCCTTCTCCTGGATCAATTTTACGGACAACTGAAGTTCCTGATACCCTAGAAGTTTCATAAAATTTAGGGCTGGATTGAACAAAAAAAGCAATGAGAGGGATAGTTCTTCTAAATCAAATCAATCATCAAATTGGTATAATACTGACCTTAGCATAGGTTTTGAGTCTGTACTAGAGGACTGAGATTCGATCCCGGACAGAACTGAAGCATTTTTCGAGGACGAAATATCAACTCGCCAAACGTGCAAAGAGCCTGAACTTGAAGCGCTAGCAACTGAACGGCTGTTTTCTATAATACACACATCATTCACTCTAGACTCAGGTTCTCTAAGGTGACCAGAATAGGCGACCGAGCTTTGTAAATCAACGGCATCTTCCATCTGACGTAGTTCCCACACTCGACAAGTTCCGTCGTGGCTAGCGGATACAAAAAAAGATTGATCTTGTGACACTGCAAGTCTACTAACAGCGGCTGTGTGCTCCATATTTTCAGTGCTACTTGCAACGAGTGAATCGACCTTTGGTTTCCATTCACTTCTTAGCATCGCTTCAGCATTCGTCTCACTTTTTGTAGATACTGGACCGTGCCATGAAAATGCCCGTCCATCAGTGTCACGAAGAACCCCGAGTTCAGGTGGTAGAGATGGTAAACCAAGTGACTGCATTTTTAACCCGAGGATACTTGCATCTTTAGAAGTAGGATCAAGAGTAGTAGTTGCACCGAGTTCACCCTTGATTGATGCATCGTATTGTTTGGCCTGTCAAAAAAAGGTCAATATTTGTGAACTATTACAAAAATTCGAATAAAAATGTACGTAAAGAAGACATCTACCTGTGAGCTCGATAAAATGGAGCGAATCTCATCTTCACTTGGTTCTTTGTTGTTCCGCAGAAATGTTGTATTTTCATCGAAACCATATTCATTTCTCCATTTTCTTATTGGTTGGGACGGATTTGATGGCAACGTGACTGAAAGTCCGTACACTGAAGAAAGAAAATGTTAGTATATTTATTCAAATAAAGGTAGATGTGAAAAACTCCTGTTGTAGAAGATTACCTTCAGCAAATGATCTCAATGATACTAGTGAACTGAACTCAGACGCAAGATTTTGATCCTCTCGCGCAATCGATCTGACGTGCTCATACCAACCCGGCAATGCCTTTGATACCAATTCACTAAATTTTTGGTTTGGAACAGCGAATGAGTATGCATCAGACAATAGAATGTTATGTTCAGGTTCAGATGTTTTTTCCTCGCTTTCTTTATTTGTGGGACAATTTTTGCTCTTGTTTCTATTTTGGCCCATCTCAAGGTATTTTCTCATTTTTTGAAGTCGTAATCCCTGTAATAGAATTCAAAATAGCAAAATGAGACATTCTGCTCAAGATTTTATCGTATTCTAAATTTAACTTCGTACCTCGTCCTCTGGAATTCTATGTTCAACACCAATCGTAGAGTTTTGTTTGTGTTCACTGGAACTGTGATAGATGTATATAAATTGAGAATAAATTGTGTTTGATCAATATTGCAAATTCAATAATAAGTGCCTCTTACTCAGAAATGTTCGTGGATGATTGATCAACTTTGTTCGCTTTAGAGACGAAGCTATTATTGCTTTCATCGATATTAATAGAATGAAACATATCATTGATCACATCAGCACTTCCTTTTTCATTTCTATTTGGTTCTGCCTTTGGAGCGTACCCTCTTCTTAAAGAATCTTTGAAATTAGTGAGAGACTTCCGGGAAACATATTGCATCATACATCGTTCTAGTTCTGCCTTCTCCTGTTATGCACAGTATCGCAAAAATAAGATAAAATTAGATATGGATTTGTGCATGGTTACAAACGTGCGTGGCCCTTTATTTTTACCTGAAGTTGTTCCCTTGTTGGTTCATATCTAAGGAATGGTCTTAGAATCGGAAGAATAAAGACTTCGTCATCAGGGAATCCAATCGCTTTAGCGGATGCACAAAAGAGAGAAAGAGCTCCATTTCGTATAAATTCCGACGGATGGATCAGGAGTGAAGCGTATTTCTCCAGTACACCGGTGCTGTTTTACATTATTACGAAAAATCTATTTTAGCGAGAAAAAAACAAAAAAACGAAATGATGCCATGTGGTGATTACCTTCCATCACTACTTTCCATATTTCCTAAAAGGAAAGCTCGTCCACGTATGAGTTTTTCTTCAACTAATGTGGCCATGCACCACAGAGCCCATCCGACAACACCTTCTTCATCATCAAAACAGGCTACTTCTATGCATGGAAGCACAAACTCTTCAGTTCCAACTCTACCTACTACGTGACAAATACCTGGTAAGCACTGACATAATGCTGCGCGTACGTCCCAGTGGTCTAAATCATTCCAGAATGTCAAAATAGTTGGTAAAAGCCGTGTTGTAGTGCCCTCTTCACCATAAAAGGAGGCAAGCTGAGATAAAGACGATAATAAAAGTGTTCTCTTTACATGAGGTGAAGAAGACATTGTAAGTTGAGTGATGAAAGATGTGAATACATCTTGTATTTCTTGAAACTCTTCATCATATGTGTTGACAATGAGAGTAGAGTTCGGCACAATATTATCTTCATTGGAAGGCTTCAATTGATTCATGTTTCCATTATTTGAATTCACTCGATTGATCTTGTTTAAACTTTCTGCGTTTTTAGTCTTCGGAGTAGCAGTGCCGAGTAGCTGCGCAACGTCATCCGGAAATTCAGGGATAGAGGAATTCCTTTTATGATCCGAAGAAGCATTGTTTATACTGTTTTTTCTAGATAGTTCCTTGTTTGCTGATTTGCTTCCTCCGCCATCCAAAGCATCTTGCATACGCATGACATGGCTGATATCTAAAAATCGCTTACTTACGACAGCTAGTCTTCCCATACATTCTGCGAAAGCGACTTGAACAATTTCATCCTGTTTCACTGTTGACAAATGCTGGATTCGTTTTATAACATATTGAGGAATTAATTGTGCATCAGATGGTGGAAAAGTTTCAATGCATTCCAAAACATCTGTCAATACTCGAAGAGCTTGAGCCCTTACAATAGCATGTGTGTCATCCAAAAGAGATATGATATTGGGCAAAATACGTTGGAGACGAGTTTCATCATTCATGTGAGAGTTGAGGTTGAGTAAAAGTTGAAGCGACAATAATTTGGAGGCTGGGCGTTGCACATAGCGTATTGAAGATAATAAAAATTGTAGGATAAGAATGATAGACTGTGGAGAAGATGATGGAACTTTTAAATCATTGTTTGGAGAATCTTGACTTGATTGCGATGACTTGAGAGAAGGTTGATTAGCACTTTTAGTCGGAGGTCGAAACAATGACAATGTCCTTAATTCTAATTGTACCAGAAGTGCTTCTGTTTCCGCAAGAATTGCTTTCGTGAGAATTTTGCTTTGCTTTTTATTTTCCTTTGATTTTGGTGTCCCTGCTGTAGGTTGATCCGAAAGATCGTCTTTGTCTTGAAAACTCGTCGGTCCCAATACATCACGAAAGTATCTTTCTCCGGCTTTATCATCTTTTTCCATCAAGCACCGTAATGAACCTTTGCCATATTCCACTGCCAGTAAAACTATTTTAGCATCGTGAGTCCAACATGATGGTTGTTCAGTAGGATTATTCTGAAATTGTTTCATAAAAGGCCATAAAAAGTCTTCAAAGCAAATAGGGATCACAGGTTTACTTCCTGACGAAAGTTTCTCAAGATATTCCTTTGCTGATAAACGAGCTGAAGGGTCTAATGAAAGCATGTGTTTGCATGCAACTCTAATGTTTGATGATTCAATTTTGTTAAGTTTCTGTTTCAAGGATGGTACAATTGTTCTTTTGGCTCGGTATTCCATCAAATCCCCTAAATCTAAGGCCTTCTCGCCATTTAAATACATTTCAATAATAATGCAACCTGATGCAAAAACATCCATTTTTGATGTTAGTCCATTGAAACTGCTTGCCAGTATTTCTTCCTCTCCTCGTTTATAAAACCTTTCAGGAGCTAAGTAGCAACCAGAGTTTTTTGTCCCTTCACTGCCAGTATTTGATGGATTTTTCCCATCTGTTTGACCACCTCCTTCACCCTTCTTGTAATAATAAATAAATTCACTCAAATCATAATCTTTCATTCTTGCCGGTTTCATCCCTGCATTCCCTCCTACATCTACTATACATACCCATCCCCATGAAGTGACACACACGTTTTCGGCTGTTAGATTTCCATGAAAGATATTTCTCTCATGTATAGATGATAAAGCACGTAGTATTTGATATGATATCCAATTTTTCTCAATGTTGGTCAAAAAAGGACGCATTGTCAATCGATCACTCAGAGTGGTATATAAATGTTGACGAAAAAGAAATACAGGTTGTGTTACAATATTTGTCCGATGATCAAGTGTTTTATTGGATGATAAGAGCCATTTCTGATAGGAACAAATGTTAGGTAGGGTCTGCAAAATGCCTTTGAGTCTCTCTAGCTCCTCTGCTTTTTGAGCCAATTCAGCGAGAACGTCTTCTGATTTCGATTCTGAGTAACGTAACATCATCGTCTTACATACTAACAACGGCGATCCATCCCCTGTAACAGCTGTTGAGGCTGTCGAATTGGAAACCAGGGATGAGTTGCCTGCGCCAACTATGGGGCAGCGAATACGATATGAACGAAATATTCGACCCGATCCTGGTGGGAAAGTGCGATCTATAATAAAATGAGGGAAAGATTTTGCCAAGTGGGAAGTAGTTGGAATATTCGTGCCTGAATTTGCATTGGATGCAGTCGCAGACTGGGGAATTGTATTTCCCATTATTTTGCTCTAGTCCGCTGCAGACAAATCGAAATGTTGTTTGAAATCAGTCAAATTGTATTTCTCAGGAAGTGGCTTATTATATTCCATGAGATTAGAACGACATTTAGAATGTTTCGTTGAGAGACTTTCTGTTTATGATTTGGATGTCACGGTCGAATTAAGATTGATTCTATTTTGTTCTCATGACGTCATATATTGAATAAATTGAGAATTTACTAAAATTGAGATGATGGAATCCTGGATAATAAAGACAACAAATGTAAATGATGCTCAATGATAGATTCAGAAATTCATGAGTTATCCCAGGAAAGAATGAGGTACGGTAACTTATACAATAATGGATAAAGCAAAATAGTTCAATTGGAAGTACAAGGGGAAAAGGTATGTTTTTGTTTCATGTAACAAGTATATTACATTTTAATTACTAATAAGATTTTTGTATAAGGGATTCCTTGAAATGTACAGCAAGCATTACTTTTTCAAAAGATAACATGATTTGAGAGTGCAGCAAGATTGAGCCAAGCATGTGTTTCTTTTGTCAAAGATCCTTTTCATTTCAGAAAAGGAAGAGATCAGAGTAAAAATTCATTCCATTTTCTGAAACATGTTCAAACAGACTAATCATACGCTGTTAATATGATGTACACAATCTAAAAAAAAATGATTCGCAGCAGTCGAAAAACAGAAAAACAAAGCAAATTATCCCAAAAGAGGGCTATGAATGAAGAAATCGATTCCCAAAAGTTGCTCTGACGTGTCTTACCAATTAAGCCTTTCTCGATCAAAGTAGACTCAAAACG
>Ga0209092_10001792_pt1 | contig 20447 bp, 14 predicted proteins | sample FraStrMetagenome_FD_187446 | JGI IMG/M metagenome (GOLD analysis project Ga0209092, IMG submission 187446) | Marine eukaryotic phytoplankton communities from Arctic Ocean - Fram Strait ARC3M Metagenome (SPAdes) (version 2) | ecosystem: Environmental > Aquatic > Marine > Oceanic | place: Fram... | reverse complement strand
GGTCTTGTTGTTGGCTTACCCGGCACTGGCGATGGCAGCTCTACGTTGACCCTTCAGTCTATGCAGGCCCTTATCAGTCAGCTTGGGATGAACACATCCTCAATTCTGGACCTTAACGGCAAGAATTCAGCCGCTGTTATTGTCACAGCTGAACTCCCTGCTTTCTCCAAGCCTGGTCAGCGTATTGACGTTACAGTTTCTACGCTTGGGCAGTCAAAGTCTTTGCGCGGCGGCACATTACTGATGACACCTCTTCTAGGTGCTGATGGTGAAACCTACGCTGTTGCGCAAGGTAATATGTTGGTTGGCGGTCTTGGCATTGAAGGGAAAGATGGCTCGTCACTGATCGTCAATATTCCGACAGTCGGGCGTGTGCCAGGTGGCGGAACAGTTGAGCGTCTTATCGAAACAACCTTCCTTGAAACAGATAATCTGGTGTTGAATCTTCATCAAGGCGATTTTTCCGTTACGAATCAGGTGGCAGAGGCCATCAACGATATTTTTGGTGACGGCGTTGCCGTGCCCCTTGATGCCCGCTCTGTCAGGGTGCGTGCTCCTCTGGAACCGAGTCAGAAGGTCTCTTTTGTTAGCATGCTTGAAAATATTGAAATTGAGCCTGAGCGTACATCAGCCAAAGTAGTTGTTAATGCGCGCACCGGAACAATTGTTATTGGCGGCGATGTGCGGGTAACACCTGCTGCTGTAACGCATGGCTCTCTTACAGTCAGGGTTGATGAGAATACAGACGTTACTCAAGCCAATAATCTTGCAGTAACTGACGGCGTTGCTGTGACAGCTGCCGGCGCGGCAGTAGAAACACCAAACACGGATATTTCAGTTGTGGAAGAACCAGCAAGGGCATTTGTTTTCGATCCGGGTGTTGACCTGTCGACAATCGTCGAAGCCATTAATGGTGTCGGCGCAAGCCCTGCTGACCTTGTTGCCATCCTTGAAGCATTACGTGAGGCCGGCTCGCTCCGTGCCGAGCTAGTTGTGATTTAAGGAGGCGCTTATGTCATCTATCTCTTCGTCAATGATGGACCCAGCTTTTGCTGCTAGCCAATTTCAGCAGCAGGCACAGCCAAATGATATGCGTGCCGCCGCTGAGCAGTTTGAAGCGTTATTTCTCCAGCAAATGATGGCACAGGCGCGTAAATCAAAATTATCTGAGGATATTCTGAGTAATAAAGGTACAGAAACTTACAACAACCTTCTTGACCAAGAACGGGCAACTGAGCTGGCAAAGACCCTTGATTTGGGTATTGCTGAAGCTTTGATGCGTCAGTTTGGTGCAGCAGAGAAGGAGTAAAAAATGAGCAGCCTTTTTGATGTTGGTAAAAGTGCGATTAATTCATATCGTCAATCTCTGGCCGTAACAGGTCAGAATATCGCGAATATTAATACCGAAGGTTATAAACGTCGCGAAGCAACACTTGAGGAAGTAAGTGGCTCGCAAGGTAGCATTACTTCAATTCAAGATCAGGCTGGTTTAGGGGTTCGTGTTACAGACATTAGACGTTCATTTGATTCCTTCATGCAGGATAGAAGCCGTTTTGCTCAATCTGAATTTCAGAAATATGACACCTATCTTGAGCAGGTGCAACAGCTTGAAAATCAGCTTTTACCCGGAGAAGGCGGTATTGATAAACGCTTATCAAGCTTTTTTAACACTCTTTATGATGTGGCCATTGACCCAACTAGCCTATCAACACGCGTTATTGCAATGGAGCAGGGAAAAGCAGTTTCCGATGCTTTTGCTGATACAGCAATGCAACTTGATAAGCTCAAATCTAATACTGTGAGCCAAATGAAAGATACGCTGACTGCCCTTAACACTCTTACTGCAGAGATGGCTTCGGTGAATGAGCAAATCACCTCAAACGGGCAAAGCGGTTCTGCGCCAAATGCAGTCCTTGATTTGCGTGACCGCGTATTAACTGACATAGCTAAATTAGCATCTATTTCGGTTGATTATTCTGAAACTGGCGCGGCGAAGGTAACTCTAGGGTCAACTGGCATGGGCCCTACGCTTGTTGAAGGAAGTACAGTTGCCAAACTAGAGCATAGTTATACGAATGATACCAATTTGCAACTTGTTGTGAATAAGAATGGCTCCAAATCAACAACTAATCAGGCATCAGGGGGCGTTGTTCATGGCCTTTTAATGGCGTTTGGGTCTGTTGATGAAACGCTCACAGCATTAAATCAGCTCGCCGTTAAGGTAACGCGGGATGTGAATGCGCAACACCGTCAGGGTATGACGCTTGAAAATGTTAAGGGCGATGATATGTTTGCCGTCAATGGTATTTCTGTTACGCCAAATACAGCAAACAGAGGCAAAGCCTCCATAGAATTTACAACAACAAATTTGCACTTACTCCCCTCATCAGAGATGACTTTATCATATGACGAAGACGCGGAATTATGGCGCCTCAGGGACGCAGCAGGAACTCAGCTAGCGTCTGGAACGAGTGAGATTAATACTCTGGGAATGAGTATGATTGTTCACGGGCAAGGCCGGGGTGCTGATTATTTTACTGTTAGTCCTGTTAAGGATGCTGCTGCGCAAATGAGCTTTGTTGTGAGCCGTCCAGAAGACCTTGCGGCTGCATCCAATTCAAGCATCAGCGCTGATACAACAAATAATGGGGATGCTGTCCTAAACGTTATTAAAATAGCTGGTGGTGATAGCGATAGCACTGTTGGAAATTCTCTTACTGTCGATAAGGTTATAGCTAGTTCCTATAGCCCTGTGTTGGCATCTGAATTTCTTAAGACTGGTCTATCTACTGTTGTGCCAGCAGGTACATCTGCGATTGACCTTTCTTCATTCTCTCGGCAGGGCTCAGCTCAATTTCAAGTTTCGGATTTAGAACTTAAGAACCTTTCTGCCTTAAATTTAACTTTTACCGGTACGACAAATAATGGCCCTCATTCCTTAAACTTGAGTTATGGTAGTGTTTTCCCGCAGGCAGCAACGGGTAGCTATTGGACATCAATGAATGATGTTGCTGATGCATTGAATGGTGGCACTATAACAACAGCAGGCAGCCTGACTATTTCCGAACTTGGCTTGTATGCCTCTGGAGCAAATGGGGCTCTGACGCTATCACTTGCTACAGGTGATTTTGATGTCTCAGGCTCAGAGCCAAACCTGTCTGTTGGCCTTGGTCAAGTTCAGGGTAGCGTTCAAACAGCTTTTGATGCTTCTGATATTCAATTATTTACTCGAGAAGGGCGTCATGTAGCTGGCTCAGCTCTGACTACAACTGAAATCAATGACCTGCTTATTGCGGATAATGGTTTTAATATTCAAGCAGATTATGATGGTAGCTATCTAAATGGTGTTGCTGGCGCATATCGCGGCATGGGTATCGAGACAATTTTTAGTGGCGGCATGCATACTCTCTCAACGGGGAGTAATGGTACTGGTGCAACAGCAACGGCTGGGAGTGCCGCTGTTCCTGCAAATCCAACTACATCACATGTTGTTGCTATCACGCTTAGTAATGGCAGTACGGCTTCTGCGACAATTCCACTCGGCGCTAGTGCTGCGGCTGCCGCCAAGACACTAAATGCAGCGATTGATGATATTGGCATTCATGCCACAGCAAGTACACGCGTAGAATTAAAAACATTTACCTCAGCTGGTGAGGTAACATTTGGGCTTGAGGGAAAAAATACACAGCCTGTTATGATTTCAGCGCAAGTGACAACTTCTGACCTGACTAACCTGGCTCTTGCTATTAATTTACAGACGACAAGTACAGGTATAACAGCGTCTCTTTCGTCAAATAAAGACCGTATTATTCTAGAATCTGAGGCAGCTGATGATATCCTGATCGCTGACACAACAGCAGCAAGTCCAGATTTTACAGCACGAGTTATCAATGATGATGGAACAGTTGCATCATCAGATGTTCTGATAGGAAGTGCATCTGGCACAAGTATACTTGGTCACGCACGTTTTTCTGGTGTGGTAAAACTTACTTCTAGTGAGGCTATCAGTCTAGTTGCTAATAGTACGACCTATACAAGTGTTGTCGACCCTGAAACTAATGGTCTTGTGTCGGTAGTCTCTGATGCAGCCTCAGAGAAAAAACAGGTTCGCTTTAACATCAACGGTGATACCGACGCATCTTCGGCATCAGCTGACGGGCTGCGGGCGTCTGCTGCAAATGCAGCTTACTCTTTCACCGTTCCAACAAGTAATGCGTCTATTTCATTTGCATCAACTATATCAGCCTCAGCACTTGCCGAGGTAAATCAGAGCTCTGTGAATAAGGCCGTTGTTAATGCGCTTCGCGCTCAGGCGCCACTTGCCTCATTATCTGGTGGAAGTCTTGTTAATACTAATCAGGTTTCCACATTTGGGTTTTCGGGCACCGAGGCAATTGACTCGGCTGCTGATAGTTTTTCTATTTCAGTGAATGGGCAAAACATTACCGTTGACTTAACAGCTGGGTCAGGTGTGACAACACACGCAGAACTGGGCGCAGCTTTTGTGACTGCTTTGAATGCGGCCAACCTAGACGTTGTTGCAACAACCCAAGTATCTGGTAGTCAGCAGCAATTTATTTTGACAGGAAAAACTGCAGGTCAGGCATTTACGGTTGAGAGCTTTACATTCACAGATGCAGCAAATGCCGGTTCTCCTGGATCAGCCCAGTTTGTCGCAAGCGTCGCTGCTATTGCTAAACCAGCAGATGGGTCTCGTTTTTACGCAGATTTTGATAGTGAGCAATTTGAAATTGCGATGGTAAATGGCGAAATTGAAGTATCTGGCGGTGAAGCAGATAGGCTGACGGCCTACTTTGATATTGATGGACGATTGCAGGTATTTGCTGGCGGTAGTTTGTCAGGTCAGACATTATCATTATCTTCAGATACAAAAGTGCCCAATAATAGTATAGCGGCAGCAGCCTTTGGCCTATCATCTAATGTGTCCCGCATGACAGGGCAAGAAATTACTGTTAGTGCAGGAATGCCTCAGTTGAATTTTGATTTCAGTGGTACACCGGTAGCTGTTGATATTGCAACTGATGGCACGGTGACAACCACACCATCACCATCAGGACTAACAGCTCGGTATGAATTTGCATCTGGAAGTTCGGGCCCAGGTCGGTTGGTATTAGAGTTTGATCCTGCCACTTATACTCTGGCTGTTACAGCTCCTGAAGATGCATATGGTTTCAAGGTGGGTACAAGCAGCGTAAAGGTACGGTCCGATCATATTGAAATATCATCAACAGATGGTGAGATTGTAGAGTTTAGTGCTACAGCTTCATCGCGAGCGCAACAAAAAATATCACTCACTGATTTACCGCTTGAAGACCTGCTTGTCTTAACAACAGGAACAGGTCCACGGCTTTTGGGCGCCCAGTATGATATCACACCTGTTGAGTCACTTATCTCTTCGCAGAACGATGCATTTACTGTCCAAATAACCGATGTAGATAGTAGGCAAGTTGAAATTATCGATACAGAAACCCAGCATTCGATTGCGACGCGGTATCTTGACCAAGACGGCTTTGCCCAGTTTCGTGATTTTAAATTAAGTATCACTGGCAAAGGGCAGTCTAATGATAAGTTCCATTTTGCTGAGGGTGTTTCCCAACCAGGGGATGCGCGAAATATTAATGCTATCATTAACTTGCAGAACGGGGCGCCGAATGACCCGACACATGTAAGTTTTTCCGAAATATTTTCAACAATTGTTTCAAAAGTAGGAACATCTGTTCAAGCGAGCAAAATTTCTACTGAATCTGCTGACGCCCGTCAACAAGCAGCCATGGAAGCTGAGGCAGGGTTTTCTGGCGTTAATCTGGATAGCGAAGCATCGGCATTAATCGAATTCCAACAAGCTTATCAAGCATCAGCAAGAATTTTAACAACAGCGCGTGAGATGTTTCAAACCCTTATTGATACGATGAGATAGGAGTAGACAATGCAGATTAGCAATAAACTCTTTGGTCAACAGCAGCTTAGTAATTTCGGTAGATTGAATAAAAATATTCAGCAAATCCAGGAAAAGATTGCATCAGGCAAGGAAATTTTAAGAGCGTCCGATGACCCGCTGGGTGCTGTTCAGTTATCAGCTGTTAAAGACCAAAAAGAATTACTCGGAAAGTTTTCATCTAACGCTGAAGCAGCGCAATTGAGGCTCGAGCAAGCTAATTCCGTTATGGGGGAAATAACGAATGTGTTGACCCGAATGTCTGAGCTGACAACTATGGCAGGTAATGGCGCATATGATGCTTTCAACCGAGAAGGCATTGCTCGGGAAATGGAGCAACTTACAGATGTACTGCTAAGCCAGGTTAATACCAAGGATACGCGAGGGCAAAGCCTTTTTTCTGGTTTCAATTCTAATATTGAAGCTTTTTCACGCGATATAACTGGAAAGGTTTCTTATAATGGTGATAGAGGCGTTCAGTCTCTTCAAATTTCTGAAAATATGTCAGTTAATACATCCATTGATGGAGGCACTGCTTTTATGAAGGTGGGGACATTAGATGGAAATCGTTCAATATTCGATATTGCTGACTCAGCTATTAATGCTATTCGTAGCGCGACTGATGTGACGTCATTTGCTTCGGCAAGGTCGATGGCAAGCCTAGATTTCACGCTGCAAAACCAATTACAAAATTGGACTTTCAGTCTAGAAGGGTCAGCTGGCGTTGCTTCGGTTTCAGCATCCGTTTCAGATCAAAATCTTCAAGGGTTTGTTGACGAAGTCAATGCTGTATCAGCTCAGACAGGTATATCTGCTGCGCTTGAGGCAGATGGCACCGTGACCTTGACGGATGCATCGAGTGGCGAAATTACGATGAGTGAAATTAACATTGAGGGGTATGAATTTTCTAATGAAACTCTTACCTCCTATGTTGACCTAAAAGCCATAGATGGTTCGGGTGCTACAATAACAAATCCAGTGCGCCTTGCAGATACAGGCCAACTTGTTCGTGAGAGCATGTCTAACTTTGATAATGCAATTGCAAATATTAGCAATCAAAAAGCATATATTGGTGCGCATGCGGGTAAAGCTCAAATGCAGCTAAACACTATTCGTTCACGTGAATTAGTTGTGACTTCGCGGGTAATGAATTTAGAAGAAGCCGACCTAACCAAACTTGTAACTGAATTGCAGGCGCAAATGGTTGCCCGTGATGCGGCTCATCAGGCATTTGCTAAGATTGGGCAACAAAGCCTTTTTGATTTTCTAAGATAATCATCAGTTTGGCATCTTACTTGCAGGTAATACTCTGAATATTGTCATTGAAAGGCAAGTAAGATGTGGAAACAGTTTAAAAGACTGAAATATAAAGCGGAGGGTAGGCAGAAAACCTACCAAACCCAGTTTGGGGTTTTGATGACATTCATCACAGCTTATTTTTCTCATTTAACTAAAGTGTCTTCAAGGTTGGCATGTGAATTGCATATAACTAGTATGTCAAATTTTTGTGATTGGCGAGAACTATCATGAGCAAGATTAATACAAATATGGCCGCAGTGACAACGCTGTACCACATGCAGAATAAAGAAGAAGCAATGAATAAGTCGTTAGAACGCATTGCTTCTGGCTTACGGCTCAACCACGCGGTTGATGACGCTGCAGGTGCATCCATTGTTAATAGAATGACCTCTCAGATAAAAGGTATCGAGGCGGCAATTAGAAATGCGGGTGACGCAATTTCTTTGACGCAGACCGCCGAGGGAGCTCTTGCGGAGGTAACGCAAATTCTCCATAGAATGCGGGAATTATCTGTTCAGTCTGCGAACGGTGTATACACAGGTCAGGACAGAATTGCGATTAACAACGAAATTGGTCAGCTTCAAATTGAGCTTCAAAGAATTGCTGAAAGCAGTACTTTCAACAATGTAAAAATGCTTAATGGTGATTTTGTAAACACAACTTTCCAAGTTGGATTTCAGCCAAATGATACTGCGATTCTATCAATAGAGGATGTAAAACCGACAGGCCTTGGTGAATATGTCGTGCGCTCTGATACAACCATCAATGCAGCCGCAGGATTTCTTCCAGCAACAAATCCTGTTGCCGTTAATTCGAAATCTGATCTGACGGCTCGGTTCCAGGAAACTGAAAACCTTACTATATATGGTAATGTTGGAACAGTGACCGTTGATGTGAATGGTGGTTCTACAGCCAAGGAAGTATCTGCCAGCATTAATGCCGTTCAAGGCACAACTGGCGTATATTCAACTGCTCAAACACGAATGAATGTTTCGTTCGCAGATCAAGCTTCAGCAACATCTGATACTGTGATGTTCAATCTTTACGGTAAAAATGACTCAGCCGTTCAAATTGCCGCTAATGTATCATTTGGTGTTACAAATGGTCGTTCTACCGACCTTACATCATTAGCAGGCGCTATCAACGGTACGACTGGTAAGACAGGTATCACAGCTACTCTTGATACTTCAAAAGCTAAGATGACACTTTTGTCAAATGAAGGCTATGATATAGTTTTAGAAGATTATCAGCTTATTAATTTAGCAGTACCGAACATGACTGTTTCTGGTGCTGACCGAGATCTGGCCAATGTTGGAAACGCAGTTGATATTGTAGAAAATCTAGACCCTAATACGGTTCAGGTATCTGGCGAAATCGAATTGCATTCCCCGTTCATTTATTCTGTTGCATCTGGTAACGTAGGCACTTCAGCTGACCCAACGCTTCTTACAGGCACAACACCTGGGACGGCAATTAACTTTGGCTCAGCGACACCTGCAGCTGGCACTTATGTTGTGAATCTAACAACAGCTTCTGGCAGTGGCTCTGGAATGACAGCAGAAGTTACTGTGGCTAGTTCTTCGTCTATAACTTCAGTAAATATTTTGAACTACGGTTCTGGCTACTCTTATGGAGATACGGTAACAGTATCAGAAGCGCTTTTGGGTAATTCAGGCTCGTCTAATAATGTTACTTTTACTATCAATAGTTCTACGACTAACACCGGAACGATTACCAATCCAGGTGGATTGTTTTCAGGAAATCCAGCATCTGCTGACCTGATTTCAGTATCAGAACTTGATTTATTAACAGTGACAAATTCAAAGAGAATGATGACTGCTATTGATGGTGCGTTAGTTAGAATTGACTTGGAACGTTCTGACCTTGGTGCGACGATGTCGAGAATGGAACATACCATTAACAATCTGTCGAATATTTCTGTGAATACAAAAGCTGCTCGGTCACGCATTAATGATGCTGACATTGCATACGAGACTACTGAACTAACAAAAGCACAGGTGCTCAATCAAGCAGCGCAAGCGATGCTTTCTCAGGCAAATCGTTCAGCTCAGTCAATCATGGGTTTATTATCGGACCTTTAAATTACGCGTTTTTATATTAGTAATTTTAAATTACTATCTTATCTTTTTTATGCAGAAAAGAAAAAGGAGGGGGGCTTTTGCTCCCTTCTCGGCTTTTTGGGAAGGTTCGGAATCGTGCTAAAAATATTAGTTTAAAATTAAGTTAGTTATTTAATTTCTAAACTGGTTTAGATGTTTTTGGAGAATTGGTTTCTTATCGTCACAAAGTGAAAAAATTTGTTATTTTGCTAATGGGAAGAAGTTCATTATTTTATATGTCACTCTTTTAATAAAGAAAGGACAGAGAACACAATGAAGAAGTTCGCTCACTTCACACTTTCGTGCTCTGCGTCCATTAGAAATGCAGTTGAGGTAATTGATAGTGGTAGACAGCAATTTGCGCTGATAATAAATGATAACGGAAAGCTAGCAGGAACTGTAACTGACGGAGACATCAGGCGGGGCTTGCTACGAGGCGTAACTCTAGCTGACAGTGTTAAAACTGTTATGAATAAAGAGTTTATTTCAGTTAACGAAGTGGAAGGTCGAACTGTAGCTATCAAATTGATAAGGCGACATAAATTAAGACAAATACCTATGCTTAATGCTGAAGGCGGACTTATTGACCTAATCTTATCAGATGAACAAGTGAATTATCCCAGTGTAGACACGGAAGTTGTCTTAATGGCTGGGGGGCTAGGTACTAGATTAAGACCTTTAACAGAAAATATTCCAAAGCCTATGCTGCAAGTCGGCGGAAAACCCATACTTCAAATTATACTGGAAAGCCTAACGAGGCTAGGGTTTTATAATTTTACCATCGCCCTGAATTATAAGGGTGAGAAAATCCAAGACTATTTTGGAGATGGTACTGATTTTCATGCAAATATTAAATATTTACACGAAAAGCAAAGAATGGGTACTGCAGGAGCATTGTCGCTACTACCAGAATATCCAGACAAACCCTTTATTGTAATGAATGGTGACCTTCTTACTTCAGCCCCATTCGAAAATCTATTAGATTTTCATCTAGAAACTAAAGCAGTTGGAACAATATGTGTTCGTGAGCACATTATTGAAGTTCCCTATGGGGTGCTAGACTTTAATGGGCACGCATTAACAGGAATATCTGAAAAGCCAAAATTAAAGAACTTTATAAATGCTGGAATATACGTGCTTTCACCTGAAGTTCTCAAATTTGTCTACCCTAATTGCTGGCTAGATATGCCAACTTTATTTGAGAGACTTATAAAAAATGGAAAAAAGGCCTCCGTTTTTCCCCTTAAGGAAGATTGGATTGATATTGGGCATATTAAAGATTTGCAACAAGCTAGAGATGATTTCGATGGAGACCAGTAATGAGTGTTAAATCACCATCTGTATTAGCAATTATACCAGCTAGAGGCGGTTCGAAGGGGCTTCCAGCAAAAAATTTGAAAATGCTTCAAGGCAAGCCCTTGCTTGCATGGACTATCGAAGCTGCTATTGGAGCGCAGTGTATATCTAAGGTAGTAGTCTCAACAGACGATTTAGACATAGCAAGTATAGCAAAGGCTTCCGGAGCAGAGGTGCCTTTTATAAGACCAAGGTTTCTTTCTACAGATAATGCAACTACTGCAGACGTTGTAAGCCACGCGTCTTCTTTCTATACGGAGTTTGATTTTTTAATTGTTCTTCAACCCACATCACCTCTTAGAAATTCACTGGACATTGATAATGCGTTTTTAGCTATGACTAATGTTAACGTCTCGAGCTGTGTTAGTGTAAATGAGGCGACCGAATCTCCATGGCTGATGTTTCAGAGAAATTCTGTTGGTTCCTTATCCAAAATTATATCGGATGGGCGGCAAAGGCGGCAAGATTTTCCGACTAGCTATATAGTAAATGGAGCTATCTACATTGTTTCTACGAAAGAATTTCAAAAGGAAGAAAGCTTTTTCCTTCCTGATACATTTGGCTACGTGATGGAGAATAATCGGTCTATAGATATAGATACTCTTGATGATTTTATGAAAGCAGAAAGGTTAATTTTAGCCTCAGCTTAAAGTATAGCCTGACAATTTTAAACTTCATCGAAATTCTATATCAAAGAAATGTTTTTGGCGCTTTGAAAAATCGTATGTGCTAATTATATCTACAATAGTGTTGCTTGTATTTTTTTTGTAATATGGATTTCTACTAATCTTTAAACATTCCTGAAATTTTTCTGAATATAATATTTCAAAGGCATTCAAAATTTCCTTTTTGTTTGGTTGAATATCAATGACGCTGTCACTCTTTAATCTCCCTTTTTGTCTATCGCCAATATTGATGGTGCCAATATTGAAAGAGGGAGCCTCTAAAATGCCACTCGAAGAGTTCCCAACAACAGCATCAACGCACTGCATCACCGAAAAATATTTCAGCTGACCTAGGGAGTGAAAAGCCTTTCTTTTTTTAGGGTCGCTTACAACAAAGCTATTAATTAGATTAGTAATTTCCGTGAACCCTGTGTCTGCGTTAGGCAAACTAAATAGGATTGTCGTACCCTCTAGTTCATCAAGAGCATCCAACAAAACTGAAAAGTCTTTAACAGAATTATCTGAGCTCAGAGTTTCTGGGTGGTATGTAACAAATAGGCTCTTGTTTTCTAATATTATTCCTAACTCAATTTCTAGTTGATGTTTTGATAATAAAGAGGATGTTTTTTGTGAAATAATTTCTGCACCTAAACCACCAACATTAAATACTGAGGTTGGGTTCTCACCAAGTTGTATCACTCTATCTGCATATATCTGAGTTGAAGTGAAGTGAAGGCAGGCCATTTTTGTGAGTGAGTGGCGAATAAAATCATCGTAAGCCCCCTCTGTTAACTCACCTCCATGAATGTGAATGAGAGGAATATTAAAAAATCTTGCAGCAATAGCACTTCCAAAAATTTCATACCGGTCGCCAAGAACTAATATCAAGTCAGGCCTTTTCAGAGAAAAAATTTCTGCAAAGTGACTGATTGCCCGAGCGGTATATTGGCTAATTTCCAATTCTGTATCGCCTGCGATTTTCAAATCTACAAGTTCTAGTTTATTGCTATTTAAGGACTTTACTTCATTAATTGTGTAGCCATGTGCGGCACTTAAATGGGTTCCAGTTGCTATCATTGATAATTCAAGTTCAGTGTTTAACTCAATTTTTTGGCATACGCTTTCTAGTAAGCCAAAGTCTGCTCTTGAACTGGTAATTACAGAAATTTGTTTTTGTTTGTCAGAATGGTTCTTCATTTAGCATTTCACTCTTAAATTCTCATAAATTATTTTCATTAGGTTTGAGGGAGCGCACTTCTTTCGATGGTGTGCCAAATGCTACAACTGAGTTTCCAACATTTTTGTTTACAAAACTATTAGCACCCACAACCGTGTTATTTCCAATATCAATTCCGTGTTTTATAATAGCACCAATTCCTAACGCTGATTGAGAACCCACATTCACATTACCTCCTGTTACAACACCCGGAGCGATTGACGTAAAATCTCTGATATTGCAATCATGATCAATAGAGGAGCTAGTATTAATTATGCAGAATTTACCAATTTTTGAATCAGGGCCAATGTGTGAAAATGCCATCAAAATTGTGCCTTCACCAATCACACAATCAATTCCAATCACACTTGATTTATGAATAATACTCGGAAAATTTGCTTGAGGTAATTTTGATTTATATTCTTTGCTAACTAACTTTCTAGTAGCGTTATTCCCGATGGCAATGAAAAAATTCTGGTCAGAATATTTTTTTATAGTTTCATTTGAATTGATGATTGGAATGTTTAACAGGTTTGTTCCGGCATTCTTATCGTCTACAAAAGCCAATACTTTATAGCCGCAAGACTTAGCAACATTAGCCACACTTTTTGCATGGCCCCCAGAACCTATTATTACTAAAGAGGAATTCATTATACTGCCTTCCCAACGTCAAATATGATAAACAAAGAACAATATTATGCAAAAATGATTATTTTTTTAAAACCTATAATTTAAATATTGAATCATAACTAAATTAAAATGGCTCCACAATTTTCCATGATATAAGCTCATCTTGATTGATATTTTTTAATAACTTTTGGTTTACGAGTTGTTCTGCTAGTATTGCAGGTATTCCGGTTCCTGGACGTTTTGCCGTTAAATCTGATAATTTTAAAACATGCCCTTTGGGCAAAAAATGTCTTGCTACTAGCGACTTCCGTGCAATTTTCGCTATTTCGATTTCTACAGGGAAGGGTCGTTTGATACCATTACCCATGGATAGCTCGACCCTGCGAATACCTTCTACCATCATTAAAAATTCTTTTGGTTCTAATGAAGCAGCATGATCTGGGCCTTCCATGCTTTTATCAAGAGTGAAATGTTTTTCAATTACTACTGCTCCAAGAGTAACTGCTGCCAGTGGTATGTCTATGCCTAGTGTGTGGTCAGAGTAACCAATTGGTATTTTGAATTTATCTGCTAAAGTTTGAATTACGCTGAGGTTGCAGAATTGAGCCTCTGCAGGATATTGAGTTGTACAATGCAGCAGTGTTATGGGGCCACTCTTATGGAGTTTTAGAAAATCTAAGCACCATAAAACTTCATCCATCGTAGCCATGCCCGTTGAAACTATCAAGGGAAGCTGTGTCTCTGCAGCTTTTTTTAGAAGAAATGGATTTACAGCTTCCCCCGATGGAATTTTCAGCCGTCTAAGGCCAATGCTACCCAAAAACTCGCAGGCTAATTCATCAAAAGGGGAGGACAAAAACTCTATATTTAATTCACTAGCATAATCTTTTAACTCAATGGTGTCTTCAAAAGTTAACTCCAACCTTTTAGCAAGCTGCAAAAAATTATCGTCGGTGGCACCCATATAATCAGCAAGTGGAGTTTTATCTGTTGTAAGAAGATTAGCGGAAAATGTTTGAAATTTTACAATATCAGCTCCACTAGCCTTTGCAGATTCAATCATCTTTTTTGCAAGTGTTATTGAGCCATTATGGTTTATTCCGATTTCTGCGATGACCAATACATTGTTTTCTTTTTTCATGGCCACCTTCCTTTTAATTAAGTCGTTGAATGTACATAATCTTTTTGTTTAGTGTGTTAATGAAAATTTATTCTGTGATGAGAGATGCCGATGAGGGTAAATTTATTATACGTCGAGAAAGTTGCTCTGTGATGAGTAGCTTTGACCTAGGGGAATTTTTGTGAAAAGGAAGCTGATGTAAGGGTGTCCACGCAGGCCTAGCTAAAATTTTTTCTGAATGCAGCTTCTTTAGTAACTGGTTTCTCCATTCAAAAGTTGTTTCATCCATAAGTATAAGAGTATTTAGCCAAAAGTTACTATCGGCATCATTTGTATCATGAAAAATTTTAGCTTCATCAAAATTAATAAATGCATCGTAATAGCGCTTGTTAAGTAACTTTTTCTTTTTTATTTTTTTGCTTAGTTGCTTTAACTGTGAAATTCCCAGCGCAGCATTTAGATTGGGCAACCTATAATTATATCCTATTTCATCATGGTTATATTCCCATAAATGGGGAACTTTAGCGGTCGTAGAAAGATGCTTTGCTCGTTCAGCAAAAGCGGCATTATTTGTTACGATTGCACCCCCTCCGCCTGTGGTAATGATTTTGTTACCATTAAAGCTGAAAGCTGCAATATCTCCAAGACTTCCACAGGGGTTGTTTCTATATTTACTACCCAGAGATTCAGCAGCATCTTCAATAATTGGCAGGTCAAACTCATTGGCAACGGCTCTTAAATTTTGAAAATCTACCGGGTGACCAAACGTATGCATTGGAACTATGCATGCTATTCGGCGACCTGTATTTAGGTTATATGTTCCATTATTCCGGCGTTCGCTGATAAGCCTAAGATGCTGCTGGAGCGTCTTTGGGTCCATACCTAATGTGATTTCATTAATGTCTATAAAATGGGGAAACGCTCCAAGATGATGAGCTGCGTTCGCTGTGGCAACAAAAGTAAATGACGGCATTATAACTTCTTCATTAGATTTGACGCCAATAACTTTCATGGCAAGTTCTAATGCTGCGGTCCCGCTACTTACTGCGATGCCAAATTTTCTATCGCATAAATAGGCGATCTCTTGCTCAAATTGCTCGACATATTTTCCACCAGAAGATACCCATCCGCTATCTATGCAATCACATAAAAGTTCTTTTTCATTTCCATCAAAGTCAGGAGCGTGTAAAGGAACCTCCTTCTCTGTTGAGCCTACAACGAACTTAATTCTCTCAAAAAATTCTTCCACATTAAGCTGTTTTTTTGTGTTGGCGACCATGAAAAACCTTAGATATTATATTGTGTTGTCTTGTAGGAGGCTAGGTTTGATGGGTTTTCAAACCATTCAATAGTCTCTCTTAATCCGTTTAGAAATCCACCATAACCGCTAAAGTGAGGGTTCCATTGAAAAAGCTTCTCAGCCTTTTTAGTGCAAGCATAGAGACGTTCAACTTCGCTTTTGACAGGTCGAAACCTTTTTCTGTCTTCCACTACGTTTATTTTTCTGTCCATGATTTTTGAAATTGCTTCAACAGTTTCTTTGATAGAAATTTCGAATCCTGAACCAAGATTTATCACCTCTCCAACTGCTTCTCCACATAGCATTGCCTGAATAAAACCCTCTGCAGTATCTTGAACAAATGTAAAATCACGCGTTGGAAGCATGTTTCCTAAATTGATTTCATTAGCTCCTGAAGCAATCTGGCTTATTATTGTAGGTATAACAGCGCGTGCTGATTGACGAGGGCCGTATGTATTAAAAGGGCGTAAAATAGATATGGGTAAATCAAAAGAGCGATGATAGGACAATGCCAATTGGTCAGCGCCTATTTTAGATGCTGCATACGGAGACTGGGCATTAAGAGGGTGTTCTTCAGTAATTGGAACAAATTGAGCAGTGCCATATGTCTCGGAGGTTGAAGTGCAAATTATTTTCTGAATTTCGAGATGTCTAGCGGCCTGCAGAATATTCAAAGTTCCTGTGATATTTGTTTGAATATATGCATCTGGTGATAGGTAGCTATAGGGGATTGCTATGAGAGCCGCCAAGTGCAAAATTATATCTGTTCCTCTGCAAGCTTCTAATACTCCATGTGGGTCACGGATATCTCCTGAAAATACCTCAAACTGTCCGGATACGTCTTTATTAACATTATCAAGCCACCCCCATTTATTATAAGAGTTATACATCACGAAAGCTTTTGTTTCAAAGCCCTGCCGTACAAGGGTTTCTGTTAGGTGAGACCCTATAAACCCATCCGCGCCAGTAACTAATACTTTGGTTGCCATAAGATACTTTTCCTTGCCAAATGACTGACTATGGATGAGCTTTCGAAAATAATATTATAAATTCACTAAACCCTCATGGTTTGAATAGATAGTATTCTCATCAAATTTGTATCTCTCCCAAAGCATTTGGATGTTCCTAAATAACCTAATGGGACAAAAATTATCAGAATTGAATATTTTCTAATAACTTATTCCTAAAATGAAATACCTCTGACCTTAGTGCAGCAAAAAAAGCACCAGGTGATGTTCTGTTAATTATACCATAATTTTTCCGGTTCGTTTTTATAATTAGTGGACTTATAAAGCCCTCTAAAATTGGGTTTTTTGAGCTTATTTGCTTCAATTTGCTAATTGCCTCTTCCTTTATAACTAGTTGATTTTTCGAGGGCTTCTTTATTCTAGAAATTTTGATGCAAATATTGATATTATCGATAAAAATTTGCGAATTTTCTAGTAGTGATGTGGCATATTCGTGAAAAATAGCGCGTGTTTTTTCGACGTCATGCTCCTCTATATCAATAGAAAAATTTGAGGTTTCAGGGTGTGAAAGCTTCAATTCCTTAATCATTTGTGATAGAGGGGCTTGAGTGAAATTTGGAATTTTTGCGCCGCCCTCTGTGCAATTAAAATGTTTTATCTCTTCATGAAGGGGGTGCTTTGAGCAGTCTGTGAACATTTCAATGTAGGCCGCATAGTCTTGAGGTGATAAAACTTTACCGCCATGATATCCGTCAACCTCTACCATAGGTATTACAGCTTTTTCTTGTGCCTTTTCTCGAAGAGCTAGAGCTTCTTCTAAACCATCTTCTCCTGTATATTTAATGTCACCGTCAAAAGCTAAATCCTGCCCAACAAGGATTATATTTTTAATGTTTAATTGTGTACATAAATTGAATGCGTAGAGGCTCACAGTTCCAGCCGCTAAATGGGGGAACCTTATCCCTAATAGACCACATAACTCATGATTAATTGTGGATACAGGTTCAGTCCAAACTGCATTGTGGCTTGGTAATTCTCTATAACGTTTAGGAAGGACCGTAGCCCCAACAAAAATAGGTATTTTGGATTTCATTTGATTTTTTAATCTATTAACAAACGCTTCATTTTCATAGCTATCTATCTGAACGACAATGTCAGGAGTGATGTCTTCTGCAATTAATGCAGGTAGTGCGTGTAGCACACTTACCAGTAAAGCCTTTCCTTTGACTTCTTTGAGAAGCTGTATATTTTTTGAAAGTGAGGGCCCGGGGGCTATCACAATTGCGGTGTCTGTTTTACTAATTCTCACTTTTGATAAATGAGGGATGCCAGGGATATAGTTGATATTATCTAGGAAGTTTTCAGACCACTTTCGCTGATACATTTGCGAAGTATTTTGATTCAAATTATGTAATTTGACATAATATTTTATTTCTGAAGAAATTTCTTCCCTGAACTCTTTGGTCAATTCTAGTTCACTACAAAATATTATTGTGGTGGCTCTCATTGGCTGTTTAATTGAATTAAACACTCCTGAGATCTGTTTAAGGTTATCTACTACTTTCAATCCGTCATTCGAAAGTAGTTCATATTTAGCTTTTGGAGCTCCAGGGTCAAAGACAAGTATATTTTTTTGTCCTCGGTCCAAGAGTGCGGCAACCACCATTGCATTTGATGGACTAATCAACGCAATTAAGTCCACATCAAAGTTCCATGACAATGGAAGTCTACAATCCAGAAATACTTGACTGATCTCAGAGTTCCATAGAAGAGAATTAATTTCTTCAGGTTCCCCTATAAGGCCTATGCGTTGGCGCCAGTTAGTAAGAAATTCCTTCGTTTGTGTGGCTTTTTTATCAAATTTTGGAAAATTTTCATCAATTGCCTGCATGCTGGCTGTGACCATCCGATATTCATCAACAAGTTGTCTCAACCTGCCTTCATCGTCATGTCTACTGCAAATTTCTATATCTGTAGAAAGTTGGTCAAAACGACGTTGGAGAGTAATTAAAGGATTATCTGAGTTCGCTACAGCAAATTTCATTAATTGAAGACTCCATTTTACAATATGTCTTTTCAGCAATAACTATGCCATCTTTGTTGGCGAATAAGATGTTGTTGTCTGAATTGTAAAAATGAAAAAATAAGTTCTGTAGACAAACACTGTAAGAATATTTTCGCTAAAATTCGGTGATTATAATTTTAAATAAAATAAAGTTAAGCTTTGATGGAAAGAAGAAAAAAAGAAAATTAAAATAGAAAGGAGACTTATATAAACATTAAAATCAGATACTTAAGTAAAAAAACAAATACTATGCCAAATTTACATAGCAAAATATATGCCAACTTTTGCTTCTTTTATTAAAAACTTTATTTATTCGTCGTTCTTTCTATTAGATTAATTCGCTGTGAACGAAAAAAGGACTTTGAATATGACCGCTATTAATACAAATGTGGGCGCACTTGCCGCGAGAACAAGTGCAAAGTTAGCAGACGGCCGGATGCAAACTCATATGCGTCGTCTTTCTACTGGATTAAGAGTCAACTCTGCCGCTGATGATGCCGCGGGTTTGGCAGTTGCCAATAAATTAACTTCTCAGCTTAAGGGCATCAACATGGGTATAAGAAACTCAGGTGATGCGATTGCGCTGCTCGAAACAGCTGATGCAGGTCTCACAACTGCTGTGAATATCGTTCAGCGAATGCGAGAGTTAGCAGTTCAGATGTCTAACGCTGTTTACACTGACGCTGACAGAGCCAATGCAAACATCGAATTTGTGGCTCTGGAAGCCCAACTCGAAATTATTGAGGCGAATACGACTTTTAATAGTGACGCTCTATTGGACGGTACATTCACAAACATGTCCATGAGAGTTGGAGATTCCACCTCTGAGATCCTTGCAATAACCATTGACACTGCTGAAGCAAACACCGCGACTTCTATATCAACTCAAACGTTAGCTATTGCAGTATCGTCTTCGCTTTCAACTGGACTTGATACTTTGTCTAATGCGCAGGCGGACGTGGGTTCCTTCATCAACCGCTTACAATTTAATATTGAAGCTCAATCTGCTGCTGCAACTGTCGCAGAGGGTGCCGTTGGTCGTATTATGGACACTGACTATGCGAGAGAAACAAGTGAACTTGCTAAACAACAAATTCTGAACCAGGCTGCTACATCAATGCTAGCTCAAGCCAATCAGTCAAAACAATCTGTCCTAGCTTTACTTCAATAAAGTAATTTTCTAGGTGGATAGCCGGGAAGGGGGGGGGACCCCCCTTCTTTTTATCAATTTTATATAGTTAATGTTACTAATGAAACTCAGATATTTTATTCCTAGACAAATAAGTGTCTTAATTCAAAAAGCAGAGAGTGCCTATTTATCCTATGAGAAGTATGTTCCTAAAGGTTTGGAATGTTCTGTTAAACTGTTGGACGGTGATGCATTACTGCTGAATCAAGGTCATCAACGTTTGTTTAGATTGGTTGGCTTGAGCTAGCATCGATGTTGCCGCTTGGTTCAATATTTGATATTTGGCTAAATTGCTAGACTCAGTAGCAAAGTCAGAGTCCATAATGCGACCGAGAGCCTGTTCAGTAAGAACAGATGCATTGGATAGAAAAGAAATGGTATGTTGCAAACGATTGTGTTTTGCACCCAAAGTAGCTTGATATTCAGCCAGATTCAAAATTGCTGTATCTAATATCGTTACGGCTGAGGCTGCGCCAGCTTGTGTTGATATTGTCATATCGTTAAGGGTTGTCGCCGCTCCAGTAGCTAAAGTAGAAGCGCCCATATCAATAATTGTCACGGTG
>Ga0209092_10001790_pt1 | contig 20456 bp, 12 predicted proteins | sample FraStrMetagenome_FD_187446 | JGI IMG/M metagenome (GOLD analysis project Ga0209092, IMG submission 187446) | Marine eukaryotic phytoplankton communities from Arctic Ocean - Fram Strait ARC3M Metagenome (SPAdes) (version 2) | ecosystem: Environmental > Aquatic > Marine > Oceanic | place: Fram... | reverse complement strand
TACTATGGTCAAGGGGATGGAAATGAAAACTCAAGCGGAAATACAGGGCAATGGGGCTTGGTTTTAGCAAAAAAATTAGTAGATGAATTTAATATTCCGATTGCTATTTTTAATGCAGCGCATGGAGGCAAGCCTATTAGCTTTTTTCAAGCGCCAACGGATTACAGCTCTTCCACGAACTCAAATTATGGAAGACTCTACTACAGATTAAATAAAACGGGGCTAAAAAATGCGGTTCGAGGTATTTTATGGTCTCAAGGGGAAGCCGATTCCTTTACCAATGGCTTGTCTACAAATCAATATAAAGATGCATTCATAAACCTGAAAAACGCCTGGTACACTGATTTCTCAAACTTAAGCAATATTTATATTTTTCAAACTAGAGATTGTAACTGTGGCACGAGTTCCAATGGTCGACTTCAAATCAAAGAAGCACAAAGACTGCTAGCCCTTGAAAATGAAGATACATTTATCATGCCTACTGCTGGGATCACCTCACATTCAGATTATTGTCACTTTCCTTTTGTAAATGGGTATGAAAGTTTTGCAAACAGAATCTATAAACCGCTTACAAGAGATCTTTATGGGAATAACTATTCAGAAGAAATAGACGCGCCAATGATAGTATCTGCAGCACTTATCAACGAGCAAACTTTGGTTGTGGAAACTTCTTCAGCAGGTCTAATGACCAATACAACCAATACAAACCTTATTTTAAGCAAGGTCGTTAATGATTTTGTTTTTTCTAATGCCAACGGAGTTTCAATCTCTTCTTTTGAAATTCAGGGTAGTTCTATTATATTTAATCTAAGTGGTAATCCAGGTTCCAATTCGTCAATCTCATTTTTGGGACAAAATGCAGGAATAGAAAATAATATTACCAATAGTAGTGGTTTGGAATTGGTTTGCTTTAGTTATTTCCCAATTACAGGTGGTAGTGGAAATGGAAACGGAAATATTGCTCCAGATGTTGATAAAAAGTCTGCACTTGTTTTTGTTGAGGACGGTACAGGAACACCTGCTTCAGGAAGAATTTATGCTTCTTCAGCTAGAGGCGCTTCACGTAACGGAAACGGAAACTCTAATGATGCCTTTGGAAATATCGGCGATTGGAGTGTTGACTTAATAATTTCAGAAAAGTCTCCAGCACAAGCTGCCGGTGATTTCGGAAATTTCACAGAATCTGGTCACCCACTTTATAATTTAGGAGATGGCACACAATCTACTCTTTCTACAGGTTTTGGTGCTCTAGGTTGGGGTTCTTTTGGAGCCAATGCTTACAATAGGTCTTCTGGTCTTGGTTCAGTAGCGATGGGTTTTAATACATTAGCGGGCCCTCAGGACACTCAAGCTGGCGGAATTGATGGTGGTAACGTAGGTCAATTCTCTGCGGGTTATGCTTCAAGAGCAATCGGAAATGTATCTACTGCCACAGGTCTTAGAAACACCGCTTCAGGGAGCACTTCTGTAGCGATGGGTAATTACAACTATGCTACTGGCGATGCGACTATCGCACTTGGAAAAGAGAACTGGGCAGAAGGCGCAAGTACCGTTGCAATAGGGTTTAAGAATCATGCTGCCGGTGGAGGATCAGTTGCTTTAGGACAAGAAAATATAGCTTGGGGAACCACAAACTTCACCTCTGGATATCAAAATGTAGCAGGGGATGTAAATGCTGCTGTAGGTACTGCCGGTAGTGCTACTGCGATTGGTGTCGGAACTAAAGCTTCAGGAAGGAGTTCTTTTTCAGCTAACAATAATACAACTGCAAGTAACCATGCATCAGCTGCATTAGGGTTGTCTACCACAGCAGATAATTTTGGTATGCTAGCAATAGGAGTTAATAATACTTTTGGTGCAGGGGATACTACTGTTGACCCCGATAATTATGGAGGTTATTACTATGCAGATGGTCAGTATACAGGTACGCCTGTAGGGGTTGCATTTGTGATTGGAAACGGCGATATAAATTCTACTACTGGTTTGGCGGGAAGTAACTCTTCAAATGCATTTGTGGTCAACTACGATGGCTCAGCCACACTTTCAGACGAATTAACAATAGACTCAGACGCGAGATTAAAGTCTAATATTATTTCTTTGGGAAGCACGCTAGCTAAATTACTAATGATCGATGGAAAAAGTTATACGATCAAAACAAATGAAGCTGAGTCTAAAATAGGAATACTTGCACAGGATGTTCAAAAAGTATTTCCCGAGTTAGTAAAAACAACTAATGATAGTAATCAAACATTGTCTGTAAATTATCAAGGGTTGATTCCGGTGTTAATTAACGCCATTAAGGAACAACAAAAAGAAATTAAAAAACTTGAAAAGTTATTAATAAATAATAAATAACCAAGTTAAATGCCTTTTTTCACTCCTGAGATCCTTAAGTCTTGAGTCGGTTTTAGTTTATAATTTCCATTAAACTTTAATTACCTTTGTCGCATGAGTGTACTTGTTCAAATTACCATAAAACCAGCCCAACAAAAGGATAAAGAGTTTATCCTAAAATCTAGTTTGTTTAAGGCGAAGCTGCGTAGTGGAGATATCAGTGACTGGCGCATTCGTAAACGGTCTATTGATGCCCGAAAGGTTTCGGTTAAACTTAATTTGCAAATCGAGTTTTGGCTTGTTGGTGAAACTCGAACAAAGCCGCAATCTTTTGTATCTCAAAAGGTACACTTAAAACCAGAAATTGCTATTATTGGGGCAGGCCCCGCTGGATTGTATGCAGCTTTACGTGCTATTGAAGCGGGTTTAAAGCCTATTGTCTTTGAGCGAGGAAAAGATGTTCGAGCAAGACGGCGGGACTTGGCAGCGATTAATAAAGCACAAACAGTCAATCCAGAATCAAATTATTGTTTTGGAGAAGGTGGTGCTGGCACCTATTCTGATGGAAAGCTATATACCCGTTCTAAAAAACGAGGAAATGTTCTTAAAGCACTCGAGTGGTTTGTGCATTTTGGAGCTTCCGAAGATATTTTAGTAGAAGCCCACCCCCATATTGGAACTAATAAATTACCAGCGATTATTACAGCCATGCGTGAAGCAATTTTAGAGGCAGGCGGAGCGGTGCATTTCAATGCCAAACTGACCGACATTCAAATTGATGACAATAAAATCAAAGCCATTAAAGTAAATGATGAGCCATGGAAGCCCTTTCAAAATGTAATTTTAGCCACAGGGCATTCAGCACGAGATATATTTTACTTATTACATGACAAGGGCGTTCACTTAGAAGCAAAGGCATTTGCCTTAGGCGTTCGTGTAGAGCATCCACAGCATCTAATTGACAAAATCCAATACCATGGCGCTGTTGAAAACCCATATTTGCCTCCGGCCTCTTACAGCCTCGTTGATCAAATTGACGGGAAGGGCGTTTATTCGTTTTGTATGTGTCCAGGTGGAATTATTGCACCCTGTGCTACCTCCCAAGAAGAAGTGGTGACCAACGGCTGGAGTCCTAGTAAACGCAATAATCCGTACGCGAACTCAGGAATTGTGGTGAGTGTAGAGCCCAAAGATTTACCAAACTACAGTCCAGAAGATCCTTTTGTCTGTCTTGATTTTCAGAAAAAAGTAGAACGCGATTGTTGGGAAGTTGCTGGAAAAACACAGCAAGTCCCTGCACAGCGAATGATTGATTTTGTAGAAGGTAAAATATCGTCTAATTTTCCTAAAACCTCTTACCAACCAGGCATCGTTTCAGTAGATTTAAATACGGTTTTACCAGTAATTATATCCAAACGTCTCCGTAAGGCATTTTCTGTTTATGGAAAAAAAATGAAGGGTTACTACACAAACGAGGCTGTTTTACATGCGCCTGAAAGCAGAACCTCTTCACCCGTTTCAATTCCCAGAAATGTAGATACTTTAGAACATGTGAGCGTTAAAGGCTTATATCCTTGCGGAGAAGGCGCAGGCTATGCGGGCGGGATTATTTCTGCTGCCATTGATGGCATCAATTGCGTGGATGCCATTGCGTTTAAGCTCTTAAGCAAATTGGCCTAGAGAGGGCTTCAAACTCTATGTGTTAAAAATGGATGCCGTTGTTTTTTTTCGTAAATTAGACACATAGAAAGCAGCTTAACCAATTTTAATTCAAGAATTTATGATTGCAAATTTTAAAACATTTATTTATAATTTCGTATTGTCAGAAGCTGTAAAAAACAAGGTTGAGCGTACCATTCTTGTGATCTCAATATTGAGTTTTTTAGTGCATCTAATCACCATTTTTTTGGTAAAAAGTGGTTTTATTAGTCTTCCAGAAAGTGTTGATTTTTTTGACTCTCCTATAGCGGCAATTTATACGCCATTTTCATTTATTCTTATCTACGAAGTCTATTTGTTGATTTTCTATTTGCCAAGGTCAATTACGACCTATATTGGGAAACAATATGAAATCATTACGCTTATTGTTATTCGAAGGATTTTTAAAGATTTAGCTAACTTAGAACTCAACTCTGATTGGTTTGACATTAAAAGTGATCTAAATTTCACATATGATATTATCACTGCACTGCTGCTGTTTTTTATGATCTATATATTCTCACTAGAACGTCAAAAACTACATGATTCAAAGAAAACCAATACCCTTGCCCCAGCTCAACTTGAGCAATTTATATCCATTAAAAAGTTCATGGCTACGATTTTAGTTCCTATTTTTATTGGGATTGGATTGGTCACTTTTACAAGTTGGGTTTTGGATGGAACACCAGCCAATTTATCCGTTGCTATAAAAGATGTTAACAGTGTTTTCTTTGACCAATTCTTTGCTATTTTGATTATTGTTGATGTGTTTTTACTTCTATTTTCATTTTTCTATACCGATCAATTTCATAAAGTAATCAGAAACTCTGGCTTTATAATCTCAACGATTCTTATCCGCTTGTCATTCTCTGTAGATGGGTTATTGAATAATTGCCTTATTATTAGCTCTATCGCCTTTGGTATTTTGATATTATGGATTCATAACCGCTTTGAGAAAAACATAAATACAATTTAAGAAAAAAGCCCAAACAATTAGTTTGGGCTTTTTTTATTGAGTCGTAATCAACGTATGTGCCTAGCTTAATAATGATACATATAAGATGTCATCAGTCTTATGGACTTTTACTAGTTCTTTTGAAGTTAATCCTTTAATGCCCTTATCCCAGCCTTTATTACTCAATCCAGATTGTGCTTTTAGTTCCGCTAATTGAATCTCAGGTATTGACGATAAGACATCGAAAATTGCTTTTTCATTTTCACTTAAAACAACCGCCTTTTTTTCTGGTTTCATCTGTGGAAAAAACAACACTTCTTGAATAGAAGAATTATTGGTTAAAAACATAATTAATCGATCCATGCCAATACCCATTCCAGACGTAGGTGGCATGCCGTATTCCAACGCTCTTAAGAAATCTTGGTCAATAAATTCAGTAGCTTCATCATCTCCTCGCCCTGCTAATTTTATTTGATCTTCAAAGCGTTCTCGTTGATCGATAGGGTCATTTAGTTCCGAATAAGCATTTGCTAACTCTTTTCCACAAACAATTAATTCAAACCGCTCTGTAAGATCAGGTTTAGATCGATGCTCCTTAGTTAAAGGGCTCATCTCTTTTGGATAGTCAGTAATAAAAGTTGGTTGTATGTAATTTGCTTCACATTTTTCGCCAAAAATTTCATCGATTAGTTTTCCCTTTCCCATAGTATTGTCTACTTCAATACCCATTTCTTTGGCAGCGTTTCTGATTTCATTTTCTGATTTCCCCGAAATGTCAAATCCAGTGAAATGATTGATGGAATCGGTCATAGTAATTCTTGCATATGGCGCTTTAAAATTAATTTCATGATTCCCGAAAGTTGTTTTTGCGCTACCGTTTACTTCCGTGGCACAAAAATCTAATAATTTTTCAGTAAAATCCATCATCCAGTTGTAGTCTTTATAGGCTACATAAATTTCCATCATTGTAAACTCAGGATTGTGGGTACGGTCCATTCCTTCATTTCTGAAGGTTTTTGCGAATTCATAAACTCCATCAAACCCCCCAACAATTAATCGCTTTAAATACAATTCACATGCTATTCGCATGAACATAGGAATGTCTAAGGAGTTATGATGAGTTAGAAAGGGTCTGGCTGCAGCGCCGCCAGGAATGGATTGAAGGATAGGCGTTTCTACTTCAAAATAACCAGCCTTGTTAAAGAAATTTCGCATGGCGGTAAAGAGCTTTGTTCGTTTTACAAAAACTTCTTTAACATGCGGGTTAACCACTAAATCCGCATAGCGTTGACGGTACCGCATTTCGGGATCGTTAAATTCATCGTATGTATTGCCTTCCGCATCTGTTTTTGGGAGGGGTAGCGGCTTTAAAGCTTTACTTAAAAGGGTAAAATTTTTGACTAAGACTGTTTTTTCCCCTACTTGAGTGTTAAACAATTCCCCTTCAATTCCAATAAAATCACCTAAGTCAAGTAGTTTTTTAAAAACGTCATTATATTTGCTTTTATCTTCTCCAGGGCATATTTCGTCACGGTTAATATAAATTTGGATGCGTCCTTCGCTGTCTTGAAGTTCGGCAAAAGCGGCTTTTCCTTGTATCTTTTTTCGCATTAAGCGACCGGCCATTACGACCTTTTTTCCTTCTGAAAAATCGGATTTAACCTTAGCGCTGATATGTGTTACAGGATATAAATCTGCGGGATAAGGATTGATTCCTAACGCACGTAATTTTGATAATTTTTCTCGACGTACAATTTCTTGTTCTGAAAGCTGCGACATAATACTCTTATAAGGGTTCTTAAAGTGACAAAGATACTGACTATTGCTTAAGATTTCAATTTATGTTGAATAAATCCGAGATTGGTTTTGTAAGGTTCTTTTTGTAGTTTACCCAACATTTATAAGTGTAATCTAACAATTGTTTTTATGAGTATTTGGCGTGTTATTTTGTCTATTTTATTTCCTCCCTTAGCGGTTTATGATAAAGGGTGTGGGTCTATCATAATTGTATTTTTATTAACCCTTTGTGGTTGGGTGCCAGGCGTTATAGCAGCTCTTGTTATTTTGAATAATCCTAAGGCATAATCCTGTATATTTGCGACCTATGAATAAAACGATAGACGTACAAGATCTTGGGCTTAGAGACTATAAAGATGTTTGGGATTTCCAAGAAACTTTATTTAAAGCGACTATTGATATCAAGATAAAAAACCGCCGTGAATCGGCTGGTCTAGTCACGCCAAACCATTTGTTGTTCGTCAGTCATCCACATGTGTATACATTGGGTAAAAGTGGAGATATGTCTAATCTTTTGTTGTCAGAAGCACAATTACAATCTAAAGGTGCTACTTTTTATAAAATTAACCGCGGAGGGGACATTACCTATCATGGCCCAGGTCAAGTAGTTGGTTATCCGATCCTAGATCTCGAAAATTTTTTCACGGATATTCACAAATTTCTTCGTTTTCTAGAAGATACAATCATACTAACTCTTGATGAATATGGTCTTAAAGCTGAGCGTAGCCCAGGAGAAACAGGAGTGTGGCTGGACGTAGGCACTCCGTTTGCACGTAAAATTTGTGCAATGGGGGTTCGTGCAAGTCGTTGGGTTACAATGCACGGATTTGCATTAAATGTAAATGCAGACTTAGGCTATTTTGATAATATAATTCCGTGTGGTATTCGAGGCAAAGCAGTCACTTCTTTAAACGTTGAATTAGGACAGGTAAAAGTGGACGAAACAGAAGTAAAAGAAAAGCTTTTAAAACATTTCCTCACTCTTTTTGAGGCAAGAAAAGTCTAATACATTTGGTATAAGATGATACTGTTAGAGTCGCTTTTTGTCACAAACTCAAGAGCGGCATCCCCATCAGCATTTGCAAGGTCAATAGCACTAGTTCCAAAAACAGGAATCTTTGGGAAGACCTTGGCCTGGCTGTCAAACACCCATATTTTTTTCGCTTGTAAGTCTGTAATCGATACATAAATTTTATCTTTTAGGTAAAACAATGAAGGGGAGGTATAGCTTCCATACTCCAAGTCTATGCTATTTGATTTGATAGTAAGCTTGTTTTCACTTCGTGTCACAAGGGTTTTTGAAGATGCTGTAATGTCATGGTTAGTGTCTAGTCCTAAGTTTTGACGACTCACGTTTCCTTTAGTGTTTACTTGAACTAACTCGCCTTTGGTGTTGGTTGTTGTAAATAACGAATTATAAAAGTAAATAGACTCATTTGAAAAATCGATATTTTCTTTAACACTCACTCGCACGTTACCTCGGCGGTCAAGTAGTTTAAGTTGGCGACCTGCGCTGAATGCAATAAAGTCTTTACCGCGGTGGCGTATGTGTTTTGGTTGTTTCCCAATAAGTTGTGAGGATTTGTATTTAAATCCTTTAACAGATGTTCCGTTGAGGTCATACATTAATAGGCTTGAACTTTGAGTGATTAAAAAACGATAGTCTCGTTTTTTATCATAATCAAACACCGCTACTGGTTGGGTGATTTTATCTTTGAATTCTAGAGGAAAATTGCCTACATTTTTACCGTTTCTGTCAATAACATATACTCTATTTGGAGTTGAAAAAACCAGCTGAAGTCGACCGTTTTTGTATAAATCGACTTGCTCTACTGCTCCAAAAATGGCACCCTTAAGAGGTTTTCTCCACAAAACAACTCCCTTGTTTGAAATTAGATATAGATTGTTTTTTATATCTTGAGCTAAAATGTCTTTCTCTTTTGTTTTATAATTAGAAACAAAGATGGGCCCCATTACGATGTCTTCTGGAAGTACTAGGTTAAATTCCTCACTAATTAGGCTTTTTGAGGGTTTCGGTTTTGATTTTTGTAACACACTGTTTATGTGCATTATATTGTCATCTTTTACCAATTGTATTCCTGAAAGTTTATAGGCACCTAATTCGCTCCCTTCCACAGTCGTTTTGAACTGTAAATTTAACAACTCTGCTAAGCGATGGTTGTTAATATAGGTCTGGACAGACACTTCATCACTTAAGGATTTTTGTAGCGTTTCATATAATAAATTTGTTTCTAATGTGTTTTTATTAAAGTAATTAGAAATGGTTAGTTGTAAGACCTTTTCTGAATCAGAAAAAATAAGATAATCTCCTAAACTGATGAATTTGATTGGGCTTATTTTTGGAAGGAGAGGTCCAAAGGCGTCATTAAATAATGAAGGCTCTGTGAATTCAAAGATAGGCACGGATCTGAAGCTAGTTAATTCATTTTGGAAACCGCTCAAAGTTTCATAAGTCGCACTAATATCAATAGACTTTAAAGCGATACCACTTCCTTGTGGAGTTTCAAAGACCCCAATTTCTTTGGTAGTCCTAAAAATTGCTTTTGCTAATTCGGAAGACTCTGAGGCATATCCAACTGAGTCAATGTTTCGCTGGAGCTGATCAAAGTCATTGTAACTAAAAAAACTGGAGCTGTAGCTTTCAGAAGGAAAAATGGCTTGAAGAGTTTGGGGTTGAGGTTCTAATTTCTCAAAAAAGTTAAACCATGTATTACGAGATTTTTCATCCAGTAAAGTTCCGTTAACAGTCACACTTTCAGGGGTCATGTTAAAGTCTAAAAAAACAGATCCAATAGGGATAGAGGACAAGGACATTGGGTTGGGAAGCTGCTTGTGATAAAGAGAAAAAGTAGCACTTTCCTCGCGTCGTTTGAAAAGTTTAGAATAGTCTGAACTTTTCTGTGCTTTAATGGCATCTAATACTGTTCTGGATTTTGAAGCGACTAAAATACTATCAATAGTTATAAATGGGATTAACAGGGTGTCTTTAGGCTTTAAGTTTTTAAGGTGGGTTATAAAAGTGTATACATTTTGCTGAGACTCTTTTGTTATACAGATCAATAGCGGGCTCTTACTTTGGATGCTATCCAATGGATTGAGTGCTTTTTGCAAGGGGGCGAATAGGGTTGTTTTAGTGACTAAGTCGGAATTGTTTAACGCACTTTTAAAGCTTTCAAGTGAATTTATGGAAAGGACAATTTCCGAATTATTAGGGACTAGTTCTTCAATAGAGCGCCTGGCGTTCTGCTTATTATTACAGCTTGAAATTAAAAAAAAAACTATTAAAAAATATAAAACTCTAAGCATTGATAGTTGTCCATTATTCGTATTTATACAAAGATAAGATTTATAATTCAATAGGGTCTGATTTCGCTAAAAGTCTAAAAGACATGCGGTGGTATTTGCTAGGTCCATAAGTTTGGATAGCTTCTCTGTGTTCTTTAGTTGGGTAGCCTTTGTTTTGCTTCCAATTGTACATCGGAAATTCTTCATGAATTTTTTCCATATAAGCATCTCTATAAGTTTTAGCTAGCACGGAAGCAGCGGCGATATTTTGATATTTTCCATCTCCTTTTATGATGGTTTGGTGAGGAATTGATTTGAAGGCTTTGAATCGATTCCCGTCTACACTAATGAAGTCTACCTTTTCTAGTTTTGAAATCGCATGATGCATTGCTAAAATAGAAGCGTTTAGGATGTTTATCTTGTCAATCTCTTTATGAAATACGTGTGCAACTCCGTAAAAAACGGCCTCTGACTCAATAATTGGTTTTAATAATTCTCGCTTTTTGTGCGAAAGTTGCTTGGAATCGTTTAGAATTTCATTCGAAAAATCTATGGGTAAAATAACGGCCGCTGCCGTTACGGGTCCCGCCAAGCATCCCCGGCCCGCTTCATCAGTACCACACTCAAATTCTAAATTTGAAAATTTCAAGTCCAACATAAAGTAGTAATTCTATAGATTAAAATCTAATATAATGATTTTATTTTTTAATATAAATTTAACATTTTTAATTACATAATTAAGATAAATTTAACAAAATTGCACCACCAAATTTTTTAACCTATTATTTTATGAAAGCACCATTCCTACTAATATTGGTAAGCTTATTTTCATTTACTTTCTATTCATCTAATGCTCAAGAAGGCAAGTTGGTTACAGGAAAAGTAATTGATGAATATGGTCTTCCAATCGAGAGCGCATCTGTTGTGGTTCAAGAAAAAAACAAAGGAGTCGTTACTGATTTAAATGGATTATATTCTATTTTATTAAGTCCCGATGACCTGTTAGAGTTTAGTTTTATTGGATTTAAAACGCAATCTATTATAGTGGGAGTCCAATCCGTAATAAATATTACTTTAATTGAGGATATTGAGATTTTGGATGGTGTAGTTATTACGGGCTATCAAAATATAGACCGTGAGATATTTACAGGCTCTTCACAAACTTTAAAAGCAGCTGACATTAAATTGGATGGTGTGCCAGATATAACACAAGCGTTAGAAGGTCGTGCACCTGGTGTGGCCGTACAAAATGTAACAGGTTCTTTTGGAGCCGCTCCTAGGATTACAATCAGAGGCTCTTCATCTATTTTAGGAGATACGAAGCCTCTTTGGATTGTAGATGGAGCGATACAAGAGTCTATTGTTGATATTTCATTCGCCGATTTAGTAGCGGGCGACATTAACAGTTTATTAAGCTCTGCTTTAGCAGGATTAAATCCTAATGACATAGAGAGTTTCGAGGTGTTAAAAGATGCTTCTGCAGGCGCTTTGTATGGCGCAAGAGCATTAAATGGAGTCGTTGTCATTACGACTAAATCTGGTAAAAGAAATCAAATACCAACGTTTACCTATTCTTCTGAGTATGCCATAAGAGAAATACCAAGTTATAATGATTATGATGTTTTAAATTCGCAAGAAACGGTGGCTGTTTATCAACAGTTGAACGGATATAATACTGGGTTTTTAGATTTCCCAAGCCTTGTAGCTGCAAGAAATTCTGGTGTTTATGGCTTATTAGCAAATGCATTAAACACACAAGATTCTAATGGGGATTTTCTAGCGGAAAACACACAAGAAGGAAAAGCGGCTTATTTAAGACAGTTTGAGTTGGCTAATACGGATTGGTTTAAAGAATTGTTTAACTCGTCTCCTACTCAAACGCATACCATAAGTTTTTCTAGTGGTAGTGAGAATTCTACATCCTATGCATCTTTAGGATACTATTCCGATACTGGGTGGACAATTGCAGATAGAGTAAGCCGATTAACGGCTAATGTAAGGAATACGTTTTATTTAGGTAAAGATGGTAATGAAGACAGATTAAAATTAACTACCCAACTTAATGGGTCTATTAGAGATCAAAGAGCTCCTGGAACTTTTGATAGAGAGCCTGATCAATTTTTTGGGTCCTTTACTAGAGAATTTGACATCAACCCTTTTAGCTATGCATTGAACACGAGCAGAGCTGTCCGTCCAAGAGATAATAATGGCAACTTAGAATTTATACGTCAAAATTGGGCGCCATTTAATATTTTGCAAGAAACAGAAAATAATTTTGTTGATTTAAATGTGATTGATGTAAGATTTCAAACTAAAATAGATTACGAGATAAACGATAATTTAGATTATACTTTTTTAGGAACTGCACGGTATGTGAGTTCATTAAGTAACCATTCAGTAACCGAGTTTTCAAATGGAGCGGAAGCCTACAGAGCTGATAATGAAACTGTAAGAGACGCAAATACCTTTTTATTTACTGACCCTGAAGATATTGTTCCTCTTCCTAGGGTTGTGCTTCCTTCTGGTGGTATTTTAACTGAAAATGAAAACACTTTAACAACATACACGTTTAGAAATACCTTGGAGTATAAAAAACGATTTAATGAGCTGCATGGGCTAACAGTGTATTCGGGGCAAGAGTACAGGCATACTGACAGATCTGATAGTTTTAATACAGGATATGGGTATCAGTTTTCTCGTGGGGGAGCTATTTTTACTGACCCAGACATACTAAGGAAAACCATATTAGAAGGTAATGATTACTTTGGGGCAACTCAAACAAGAAGCCGTGAGGTTACTTTTTTCACTCAACTAACATATGATTATGATAAGAAATATATTTTAAATGTGTCTGGTAATTACGAAGGGTCTAACCGAGCTGGAAAAACGAGTACTACAAGGTGGTTGCCAACCTATAATGCCTCAGCACGTTGGAATATTCACCGTGAATCTTTTATGGAAAACTCTAATGTTTTTAATAAACTGGTGCTTAGGCTTGGGTATGGATTAACCGCTCTTATTGCTAATACAGCCAGTAATAATGAAGCTATTTTTAGAAATCAAGTTACCGATAGAGGGCGTATTGATGATAGGGAAAACTTTATTGATATTGAAGACTTAGAAAACAGCGAGTTAACTTGGGAGAAGTCTGTCGAATATAATGTTGGTTTGGATGTTGGGTTGTATGATAATAGAGTTGTTTTAGGAATTGATACTTATTATAGAGATGGTAAAGATTTGATAGATTTTGTTACTTCAACAGGAATTGGAGGGCAATCGATTAAATTAGGAAATAATTCGAATTTAGTTACAAAAGGTCTTGAATTTCAGATTAGTTCAAGTAATATTAAGAACGATAATTTTAGCTGGAACTCAGGATTTAATATTTCTTTTTTAGATCAAGAAATCACCAGTCTAAAACAAGAACCCAATGTTTTTGACTTAGTGTCTGGTCAAGGCTTTGGTAATGTTGTGGGTTTTGCGCCAAACTCATTATTTTCATATAATTTTGAAGGCTTAACAACACTTGAGCTTGACTCCTCAGGGATTGTAGTAACTCCTGGCGGTTTGCCTTTATTTACTTCTGCAGCGGATAATCATGATGGTGATATCGATTTTCAAGATACAGACAATCCACTTGCTTATCTAAAACATGAAGGGTCACTTCTTCCTAATGTTACAGGGGGTTTGAGCAATAACTTTAGCTATAAGAATTTTGATTTAAGCTTCTTTATCTCGTTTTCTGCAGGTAACAAAATACGATTAGATTCTTATTATTCTTCTCTATACAATGACGCAACTGTATTTCCAGGTGAATTTGTAAATAGATGGATAGTGCCTGGCGATGAAAACAGTACTTCAATCCCTGCTGTTCCATCGACTCGAGTTTTGCAGGATATTGGTAATACTTCAGCTCTGCAGCGTTATAATGCGTACAACTTTTCTAGCGAGCGGATTGCTGATGGTGATTTTATTAGAATGAAAAATATTACTTTGGGTTACTCCTTTAGTCAAGATGTTATTACTAACCTTGGCTTAAGCAGACTCCGTATGAGTCTACAATCTACAAACCCGTTTTTAATTTATTCTGATAAAAAATTAGGAGGTCAAGACCCCGAATTTGTTAGATCTGGTGGAGTGGCATTCCCAATTACAACCTTGTACACATTCACTCTTAATATTGGATTTTAAATAAAATAACTATGAAAAATAATAATTATAAAGTATTCCTGCCTTTATTATCTGTTTTTATGTTTTGCTCATGTAATGATGTTTTGGACGAAACCCCCGATAATAGAACTCAAATTGATACTCTAGATAAAGTTAGTGAGCTTTTAGTGGCTGCTTATCCTGCAGCTATTTATGCCTCTTTTTTAGAGCCTATGTCCGACAATGCTCGTGATCGTACAGCAACTGGATCTATTAATAACAGAATAAACGAAGAAATGTGGAATTGGAGAGATATAAATGATATAGATTCTGACACGCCAACAAATTATTGGAATGAAGTTTATGCAGCGATAGCGCAAGCAAATCAAGCACTAGAATCCTTAGATGAATTAGGTCTTATTGATGTAGAAGAAAGAGGCGAAGCTCTTATTTGTCGTGCTTATGGACATTATATGCTAGTTAATATTTTTGCTAAAGCTTATAATGAAACAACTTCAGTTACAGATTTGGGAATTACTTATATTACTAAGCCAGAAACAACACTCCTGCCGTCTTATTCTAGAAACACAGTAAAAGAAGTGTATAACCTTATTCAAATAGATCTAGTTGAAGGCTTAAAGTATATAGGAAACGGTGATGCCTTTAACAAGTTTCATTTTACGACAAAATCTGCTCATGCATTTGCGTCTCGTTTTTATTTAACTAAAGGTAATTGGGATAAGGTTATTGAGCATAGTACTGCAGCATTAGGCACTAACCAAGATGTAACCACAATATTAAGAGATATGGTTTTAATCGAAGAGACACTAAGCCTTCCTGAACAAGAATTACGATACAGTTCATCAACATTAGAACCTGCAAATTTATTGTTAGCTGTTGGGAGTTCTGTATATGCCAGAACGTACAGAAGTTCTCGTTTTGGATTAAGTAATTTATTAAGGACCGAGGTTTTTGGCACTAGTCCTTTAGGTACAGGGTGGGCTTATCCAACATTTAGTAATTCAGTCGTAAATTTTATGCCTAAATATGACGAATATTTTAGAGTGACCAACCAAGCCGCAGGAATTGGTTTTCCCTTTGTTCAACTACCACTATTAACTACAGATGAGGTCGTGCTAAATAGAGCAGAAGCTTACGCTATGCTAGGAAATTTACAGTTATGTCTTAACGATTTAAATGCAGTATTGTCTAACAAAACAGATAACTATACGCCTGCTAACAATTTAACAATTACGAGCGTTCCAGTAAACTTTGAAGTTGCTGATGCTACTTTGTATACACCGTTTTATGCTATACCAGCAGCTTCATTGCCTTTTGTTAATGTATCGTTAATCGTTAGAAAATCAGTATTTTTTGCTGAAGGGTTGCGATGGTTCGATATTAAAAGACACAATATGGCCGTAGTACACGATGAGCTTTCAGATAATGGACAAGAAGTTATATCATCATTTACTCTAAGCAAAGAAGATAACAGAAAAGCGATACAAGTTCCTTCGGCAGCTCAAGCTTTAGGAATAGAGCCTAATATGAGATAATTATTTAAAATTTATAACTATGAAAATCAAAAATATTTTTAAATTAACGGTTGCTTTAATTTTACCGCTAATGTTTTTCTCTTGTGATAGAAACACAGATAGTTTAACAGAAAGTCAGATTTCTATTGAGCCACCAATTCGATCAATGTTAGATATTTGGTTGCTTGATAACTTTGTTAAGCCTTATAATATTGATATACGATATAAATTTAACGAAAGTGATAACGATGTAGCGCGTTTTTTACACGGTCCTTTTGAGTCTAATGTTAGGCCTTTTGCAGAGCTATTACAAAAAGTATGGATAGAGCCTTATAATGCTGTTGGTGGTGAAAATTTTATTGCTAATATTGCTCCAAGGGAGTTTGTTTTTTCAGGGGGGTTTAATTGGAACCCAGGCAACCCCACTATTACTTTAGGTTTTGCAGAAGCTGGTGCTAGAATCACATTATTTAATTTAGATTTTATTGATTTTACGATACTAGACTTTGATAATAACTTAATAAGTTATGTTAACCCTATTAAAACGGTTCAACATGAATATGGCCACATATTAAATCAAAATGTTCGTGTAGATATTAATTATGGTCTTATTACTAAAAACGGTTATACTGGTCAATGGTTTGATTTCTCTTTGGACGTAGCACGATCCTTAGGCTTTATTACTAGATATGCAAGAAATAATGAAAATGATGATTTTGTTGAAATGGTTTCTGAAATGTTAATTCGCCCAAGAGCAGATTACGACGCTATAATAAATGATATTCCAAGTATTGATGCGCAAGCTTTACTAAGACAAAAAGAAGCTATGGTAGTTGAATACTATATAACAAATTTTAACATCGATTTTTATGCCTTACAGGAGCTAACCAGTCAAGCTGTAATAGACTTACAACAATAACATTATTTAAATTTTAATTATGAATAAAACATTAAAAAAACACTCTATAGTCGCTTTTATTTTAGTGGGCTTTTGGTCTTGCGGAGTTGATGAAACAGAAAACTTGTTTGATGAATCACCATCAGAAAGAATTGAAAACATCAAGAATGAGTTAAGAACGTTATTGTTAAGTCAACCTGAAGGTTTCTCATCTATATATTATCCAAACAAAGCAGTCAAAGCAGGGTATAATATTCATATGAAATTTAATCAAGACCTTTCAGTTGAAATGACATCAGACATTGATGCTGAAACTGCTGTCACTATTTCAGCCTATGATGTGTTATTTGGTCACACTGCAGAACTAGTATTTCAAACAAATAACGCTCATCAAACTAAATTAGTGAGAGACCCAAATGGAGGGCCTGGTAGCAAGGGGGGTAGTAATACATTTGAGTATCACAGCAATAATAATGGTATAATTACTTTATTAGATGTTAGAAGTGATGGGATTCTGGAACTTAGACCCTCTGGTTTTGTAAATTTTACAACAGAAAGTGTTGCGAGTTCTGATTTCACCTTGGTAGCGGGACCTGTATTAGAAGGCACTAATTTTGAAGAAGATTCTAGAAATATATTTCTTGATGGTGATGTAATAGGGCAATTCAGCTACGATTCAGCTACTAGGGTTGCTACGATAGCGTATACAGACGCCAGTGGAGGCGAGCAAATAGAAGAAGTCAGAATGTACATTACTACAACTGGAATAACCTTCTTTGACCCAACTTCAATTAATGGCACCGCAACTTCAATTAATGGTACTGATTTACTTGTATTTACTTATAATGAAGCTTCTGAACAATATATTGCTGATGACAACTCTAATTTAATAATAGACGATCTTGTATTATGTCCTTTTGACGCGTCTGCTATAAATGGAGCCTATAACGTGTCAGAAATGTTTGTGGGAGGAACTAATGGCGGCTTACAACTTGGTTCATTTTTTGGAGAGAGTTATCAAGTAGATATTGCTTTTGATCCAGCAGATCCATCTAGAATTCTAGTCACAAATTCACCAGGTTTTAATAATTTTATTATAGATGGGAATCAAAGTACTCCTACCGTATTTCTACTTGATTTAGCTACTTTAGAATTAAGTTATGAGGCCGGTGGTCCAAGAATTGCTTTATTTCGATTTTTATCGGGAGCTAGCTTGTCATTTGATATTTGTTCCGACTTAGTGTCTTTTACTAGTAATGGTCTATTAGGTCAATTTGGATTTTATGAGTTTATTTTTACTAAACAATAAATAAACACATGTATTTATTTAAAAAATAGCAACACTTAATTTAACTTTTATTAATTAGAAATGTAACACTATCTTTCTCAGAAAATAGGTGTGCAAATCCGTAAAAATTGCCTCTGACTCAATAATAGGGTTTAATAATTCTCGCTTTTTGCGCACGAGTTGTTAGGAACAATCAAGTAGCGTATTTTAAAACTAAGCAATAAACAATATCCCCCTCATTGCTTCGTTTAATCCCACATTCAAACTCTAAATTAAAAAATTTCAATTCTAGTATTACTTCCTTTTTTAAGCCTAAAAAAACGATCTAAATTAGCTTTATGCTGTAAAAAAACAAAATAGATAAGATATTTGTTATTTTTGTCCCAATAATAATTTGTTATTAGACTCTTATATATGAATAAATTAGTTTTAGTCCTTTTTTGTCTTCTTCTTGGGAATACTGCATTTTCTCAACGTAAACTTACTGTTGGAGGTGTAAAAGGATTGTCTCAGGGCGCTAGTAATGGGGAATTCAACAGGGATTCTCTTTCAGGGAAGCAATCAAGAAAGGCTGTAAAAAACGATGACGCTAAAATTCAAGATTATCTGATAATTACGCGCGAAAATGACACAATTCAAGTTGATACGACCCTCTCCATACATAAAGAGTATAAATTCAACTATCTGAGAACAGATGATTTTGAACTTTTACCCTTTAGTAACATGGGGCAGACCTATAACACTTTAAGTCATGACTTTAAATCCTCAAGTTTAATCCCTGGAATTGGGGCGTCTGCGAAACACTTTAACTACATGGATGTGGATGACATTAATTACTACCGGGTGCCTACTCCATTCACCGAGCTGATGTACAAAACAGCTTTTGAGCAAGGGCATGTGTTAGATGCTTTTTTTACCGTAAACACCTCTAATCAATTTAATTTTTCAATTGCTTACAAAGGAATGCGCTCTTTGGGCAAGTACCAGCATATTCTATCTAGTACTGGGAATTTCAGATTTACAACAAACTATAATTCTAAAAATAATCGTTATAAATTACGAACACACATCGTAAAGCAAGATATTTTAAACCAAGAAAACGGAGGTATTTCAGATGAAGACCTTATAGGTTTTGAATCAGGAGATCCAGAGTTTATAGACCGCTCTTTGTTTGATCCTATATTCGAAAATGCTCAAAACAACTTAGAGGGTAAGCGTTTTCATATGGACCAATCTTATGTGTTAGTTCAAAGGGATTCTTTAAACTCAAATCAAATTTCAATTGGGAATCTATTGACATTTGAAGATAAATACTATCATTTTACTCAAGACTCTAATAATCCTTTCTTTGGAGATGCATTTGTTTCATCAAGTATCTCTGATAAATCTACTTTTGAAAACTTTTATACTGAATTTAATGCGCGATACTCAAACGAAACACTTGGGGCTTTTAAGGCTAGTCTAGGATATAACAACCATAATTATGGATACAACTCGCTAGTAATTTTAAATAATCAAACCATTACCAATCGATTGTTAGGAGATGTACTTTCATTTGGAGCTGCGTATGAAAATAAAATAGGTGCCCTAGATATTAATGGTGAAGTAGGGTTTAATCTAACAGGAGACCTTGAGGGTAATTTTATTAATGGTGATGTTTCATACATATTTAATGATGATATAGAGGCTAAAGCAGGTATTAATATAAACTCCAAAGCTCCTGATTTTAACTTTCAGTTATTTCAAAGTGATTACTTGAGCTACAATTGGCAAAACGATTTTAAAAATCAACAAACAAAGCAATTGGCTATTGCCCTTAAGTCTAAAAAGTATGGCAGTCTTCAATTAGACTACAATACATTAGGGAACTATCTTTATTTTGCAAAAAACGAAGCTGCTGCAGTCAAGCCCTTTCAGCATGGAGGAACGCTCAATTATGTAAGAGCAAAGTTTTCTAACGAAATAAGCTACAAAAGGTTTGCATTGAACAATACGATTCTTTTTCAAAGTGTATTGGATGGAGAAGAGGTTCTAAATGTCCCTCAGTTAGTGATGCGTCACACCTTTTATTATTCCAATGAGTTTTTTAAAAAGGCCTTATTTTTACAAACAGGGGTAACGTTGAGCTATTTTTCTAGCTATACGATGAATGCATACGATCCATTACTGGCAGAGTTTTACACTCAAAACACGACAGAAATTGGAGATTTCCCTAGAATAGACTTTTTTATTAACGCCAAAATAAGCCAAGCACGGATCTATTTAAAGGCAGAACACTTCAATTCTGCACTAACAGGCTATGATTATTATTCAGCTCCTAACTATCCATACCGTGATTTCACGATAAGATTTGGGATTGTTTGGAATTTTTTCTTATAATTTTTCAATCTTAACTTATTGTAATTCAGGGATTAGAAGTGTGTTAATTTGTATGCTCATAAAATTGCTTATATAAAAGTTGCGAAAGGTAAAAAAGGTTGTATGTTTGCAGCCGCT
>Ga0209092_10001787_pt1 | contig 20477 bp, 20 predicted proteins | sample FraStrMetagenome_FD_187446 | JGI IMG/M metagenome (GOLD analysis project Ga0209092, IMG submission 187446) | Marine eukaryotic phytoplankton communities from Arctic Ocean - Fram Strait ARC3M Metagenome (SPAdes) (version 2) | ecosystem: Environmental > Aquatic > Marine > Oceanic | place: Fram... | reverse complement strand
ATGGTCAATAGAGCTCGGCAGAATCGACATTCTGACTGAAGTAAGCTGCCTCTCTCAGCACCTCGCTGAACCTAGAGACGGTCATTTGGTCGCAGTATATAAAATATTTAAGTATTTGGACGTCTGCCTAAAGAAAAATAAAGGCAGAGTCGTGTTTAATGGTAAGTTTAAATTTATCGACGATGTTATCTTCAATGATATCGACAGGGAGGAATGGAATGATTTCTACAAGGATGCGCACGAGGAGGTACCCATTAGAGGGCCGGAGCCATTAGGGAACCCGGTGCGAATGACTGCCTACGTCGATGCTAATCACGCGGGTAACATGAAGACGAGAAGATCCCATTCGGGAATACTCATTTATATGAACCAAGCCCCAATCATATGGTATAGCAAGAGGCAGAATACTGTTGAAGCTTCTAGTTTTGGTTCAGAATATATTGCATTAAGGATTTGTACTGAGATGGTGGAAGCACTACGCTACAAGCTCAGGTGTTTTGGAGTACCAATCGATGGACCATGTGACGTATTTTGTGACAATCGATCCGTTGTAACGAATTCTAGCGTACCTACATCTGTGTTGAATAAAAGGCATAACGCGATTTGCTATCATCGAGTAAGAGAGGCACAGGCTGCAGGTGTGATACGTGTTGGTTGGATCGAAGGGAAGAACAACATAGCTGATCTATTTACAAAAACAACATTATCAAATGAAAGCAAGAGAAGATTTGTCAAGTCTATTTTTGACGACATTGCAACGCCACTGCCATGACGTAGGTTTCCCATCTCGGGTACCTCCTGGCGCAGCGACAACCAGGTCGAAGGGCCCAAGCTTACGCACTATCACTTGTAAGCTTGCGGGGACTGGATTAGTTTCACTGTGGTGAGCTATTCTAGCCTTTTCGGCGAGTGGCGTCGGGTTGTGATCTTGCCCGGATCCTCCCGAAGGACGTATAATATTCTTTACTATAGATATATAACCTAACTACCATGATGATGGCTCTGCATGAGCATCCCATACTATCCTCAACTACTAGTGTTGTATTATTAGCCTACATCTACATCTATTAGGCCTACCTTGCTTGGACTAGCATAGTCAAGCATCCTATTACCCTATACCATTGTAATCTGTATGCACAGTTGCTTTCTACATGGTATACTGGTTAGACAGCAGTTTCATCTAAACAGAGGGTACTCATCGCCCCACTGCCACTGCTCTACGACTAGCGGAGTACGCGCGGTACACTTAAGTACAGCAAAAAGTTTATCCAAAAAAAGGAAATGAAGAGATATGTTAAAGTTGCATCTTCGATTCAATAGACATCCATTTAACTGTCTAATATATATAAATTAGTCTATACATAGAAGTCTTGACTTTCTCTTGAGTTTTTCTAGCTCTTCGCGTGCAAAAACAGGATTTTTTTCAAGGTCGTCCATCCGTCCATTCATGATCCATGTTCATGATCCGTGATTTCATGATGTATACGAACACATCGAAGTATAAAATTTATAATTGATGCATCTCTAGAGTGAGTAGATTTTATTAACAACAAAATAAGTATACAGTTGAAAAAAATTAGGGCGGCGTATGAAAGGTGTGCACACGGTGCACGAACTTTGCTAGAAAACACACACGATGATGATTAACGGCGGCGAGAATAACTCCTCGTCGTCCGTCGAAGCGGGTGCAAGAAATGGAACAAACCCAACTGCTATTGTCAGCAATCAGCAGGATGCACTGGAAGAGATGATTCGTAAAGAAGCCGCTGAGGAGTTGAAATTGGCGTGGGATGCGTATTTGCGCATGGCGAAATTGAGTACCTCCGGTTTTCAAGAGGAAGCTGATAACGAGGATAATCGTTAGTTTGGAGCATTTGATATGGGAAGTTACCCTTCTTCTCTATCAAATTTCAAGATCCTAAATTTTGATATGGTAATGTACTAACATTATACATTATGTTTAAATTACAAAATCGCAAGGGAGGTACTTCATGATACGACGATAGCGATTCTTCATTCTTTAATGTCTGACTTAGAAATCAGGTTTTGGAATCTCTTGCACCTGCAAAACAACCCATAATCTTCCGTAGCGTGAAAAGGTGCGCGTGACGAACCCAGTCGTATTCGCCTAAAGAGAAATTTATCCAAAGCATGTAACTTCAATTATTTTAGTCGTCATATTCTGCTTCTTTGCTTTCCTTTTCCCTTAAAAGACCTGCCTGAAAATTTCGCAGAAGATTTGAACTTCGAATATTCAAATCCTTAGTCCTGTCAAGAACTGTTTGAAAAACTGATGCTCTGCTATTTGACGTACCCGTCATTACAACACAGTTCTCTGCCAAATCAATTTTTGCCGATAAATCAGTAGTCCGAATGAGGTCAACAATCCATCGCTCGGCACTCACTGCGTCCATTGCCAACATTTCTGCCAAGTCGCTTACCCGAAGTTTTGAATGAATACGACAATAATTTTCGAAAATAAAAACCCTCGCCTCTTCCATAAAAACATTTGCTTGTTTGCAGAGGAAAAAGTCCGCCTTGAGAACATTCTCACACTCGGCAAGCTTCGTTTGCGCGCCTTCAAAGTCAAATCTAATGCAAAGAGAATCAATGAATTCAATTATTGGATCTTTGATATCGTGACAATCTGAGGACTGATGCATGACTCGCATCAATTCGCGCATCATTTTAACTCCACTCCTTCTTTTGTTGATGAGGACTGCTGCTGTTAAGTAGCGAATTAAATGTGGTGCATTGGTTGTGATTGCTTGCAAGTACTTTTCAGAGGTAAACAAATCCATCATTAACTCTGTTCCTTTGCGAGTTCCGTTCCAGAATACGAAAAGCCCCCAGTGCAGTAACCATGTACGCTGTCTAAGAGTCTCGTAATGAGATATCTTATGAGAACTGGATAAGCTTTCCAACACCATCCGGACAATTGCAAGGGACGAGGTTGCCGTCTCCACATTTCCAAGCAATATTTCACAACTTAGTCGCCCCCATAGTGCCTCTAACAGGGAGAGATTGGATTTTTCAAATGATTCAGTATCATACAAATCTTCTTTTCCGGATACGAAAAGACTAATGTAATTATTCAACATAGTTCGTGCAGAAGAGTAATCACCACAGTCATAATTGAATTTGGCCAAAAGACGATAGTTTTCAACCGTACTTGCAGAAACTTCGCCATTGCTAGCTTTTATGACTCCACTCACATTAAAATCTTCGCTTTCTAAAAGAGCATTCTTCTTCTCATCGTCATCAAAAAAGGAGACAAGAGGCTTCGCCTTACTTCTAAGCTCTTCTAACTGCTCATATACGGTCTTCTTTTGCTCCTCCATCTCCTTACTTTCCTCACCATTGTGAAGCTGCTTGTAAATGTCCATTGCATAATCAACCATATGGGTGGGACCTGTGCACAATGAAACGTTAGCAAAAGAGTCGATAAATCATCCTTCTTCGGTTCCAAGAAATATGGTTAACGTACCAAGTAAATTTAGTCGAACCTGGGCAATTTCCGTACTGGTATAAGAAATTAAACTTGGATCCTCCCCAATAACCTTATCCATGTATTCCAACAGTGGAAACATCATGTGTAGGTCAAGGAAAGGGGAGAGACAAGGCGTGATATCGGCTGCACCGGTCATGGTTGGGAAGGGGAAGAGAATTAAAGTTGTGCGGCTGTGGTTGCGAGAAAACTTTTAGTTCGGGTGTTGGGCATCTATATTAGCTTATCACGAACATACGTACATAACCCCAGGAAATCCAAATCACAAGACACAAGACGGAGACCGCCGAGTTCTTCATTCGAGGGAGATAATTCAAGAGTTTGAAGAAGGGAATATAAGGAGAGTTAATTTGGATAAATTTTAAGTTGCGTGTAGTCGAGTAGGAAGAACTGGTTGGGTTGATCGTTTATCATTGATATGAGTGGGTCCCTTTTGTGAATTTTCTTTGGAAGGAAATAGGAAGATGCAGAACGTTTTTCGTTTTTGGATCGCCATGAGTGTCTGTTTCTTTAAAGGTTCGGCTATGTTCGTTGGTAACAAGGGTCGCAGGGCGTTGTCTGGTTTCGTGGGGAGTCAAACTAATCTTGCTTCTTCTTGCATCAATCCAATTACTGGTAGAAGAATTAAAGTGAATGGACAAGTATTTAACAAAACGTTAAGTGAGGGTGGGTATATTTTTCACAACGGCGAGATACATCCTATCAACGTCGAAAATGGATACGATATTTCATTGTCGAGAGCCCTGACCAACAATGCTGAATGTGTTTTTGATGAGCTAGATCGGAAAGGTGATGTACTCTTTGTTTTCAAACCCTCAGGATTGCTCTCAGTTCCAGGGATTGGGCCAGACAAAATGGATTGTTTAGCAACACGGGTCATGAGTAAGTACTCATCGGCAAAAATTTGCCATAGATTAGATAGAGATACATCAGGAATTATGGCATTTGGTTTGAACGCTAGTGCTCATCGATTGATGTCCAAACGATTTGAATCGAAACAAATTCAGAAGGTTTACTTTGCTCTAGTTGAAGGACATATGAGGGATGAGAGTGGACAAATAAATCTACCCATTGGAAAGCAAATGACAGATCAAGGATTCAATAGGTGGGTTATTGGTGGAACAAAACAGAGGGAAGCAAGTACGCGATATCAAGTATTTGGTCGATTTATGACGAAGCATGGTTTCAAATATAGCAGAATAAAATTATGGCCATTAACTGGCAGGGGCCACCAGATCAGATTACATATGAAGGTGAGTGGTTTGTGGTTGTGAAGGTTACTCAAATTTAGTTTTCTTTCCGCAAATAAGTCAAAATAACATTATAGACCTCTATAGGCTATTGGTCATCCACTTTTAGGTGATACAATTCATGCACCAGAAAAGATTGCCCGTTGCACTCCAAGGTTATGTCTTCATGCATATTCACTTTCATATAAAGATAGTGACAACGAAGATATTTCAATTGAAAGTAATGCAATGTTTTGATCTACTCCTGTACGAAATCGATCGATGTTTCGTTATTCGACTATAAATGTTTTTTTCCATTTAATATTTGCTTTTGTTACTAGAAACCTACTGTAGACCTTATCGAATTAATTTATAAGGGTTGTGAATACCTGAAGCCAACGGGCACAAACCAAAATTTGTAGAATTTTTGAGATGACTAGAAAGAAGTATGAACAGTGATGGTGGACGTTAATTATCTAATCTGATGTTTTCAAGATTTGAGGCTACAAAGTGTGAAGAATAGATTCAATGAAACCTGAAAAGTAATCTTCGTTAGGAAAAAGTAGAAAACTTCTTGTAATGCGACATGCAGAACCCATTAGATATCTTTATTCAGAATAAATGCGGCCATCTTGATTAACGAATATAAACCACGTGATAAACGATTTAATGTAGGCAATGAAACTGCACCCATATATGTCGGCCGTGGTGGCATCAAGAAGAGAGTCATAATGCGTGATATATGTTAAAAAAACAAAATGGATACTCGATGCAACGCTTTACTTCTATACAACCGTGAGCCGACGCGTTTTATTTGCTGTATGATATTTCCTTATCACAGAATCGAATACATTAGTTGTTCAAGTCCCTTATTTCGTTGAATTGATGAGAGAAGTCCTACTTTGATCTATATCTCACATTTTACGAGAATGGGAATGGAAGTCTGGAGACCGAGTTCACAGGTCAATATTTCCATTACTGAATTCTTTGGACTGGGTGGCTGGGTGACAACCTCATTTACTTGGGGATTTCTACAGTCGAGCCATTAAAGAGAATTTCTATAATATTTAATTTACATCTGGTATCCTTCCATGTCTCTCATTTCATCGAATCGATCCTGTTTTTCTTTTTCAGATAACACTTCGGGAATTTCTGTGACAAGGACTTCGGTTGTTAAGACAAGACCAGCAACACTAGCAGAATTTTCTATAGCATTGATTGTGACCTTTGCAGGATCAATAACTCCTGCGTCGAACAAGTTGCCATATTCAAAGTTGGCAGCATTCCATCCAAATCCAAAACCTTCCTTCTGACACAACGATTGAACCTTAGAGAGAACAACAGCACCTTCAATTCCAGCATTAATTGCAACCTGCATACAGGGATACGAAATTGCTTTCATCATGATTTGAGCACCCTGAATTTCATCTTCATTGTCACACGCAGCAAGAACTTTATCCATCATGGTATCCTGAAGATAAGCGAGACAGGATCCACCGCCTGGAACGATTCCAAGTTCGCGGGCACTTTGCACAGAGTTCAAGGCATCCTCGTAACGAAGCTTCTTATCCTTTAATTCAGTCTCCGTAGCAGCACCAACCTTAATACGGGCAATTCCTCCACCTAATGCAGCGACGCGTTCCTTGGCTTTTTCCTTGTCAAAGTCAGTGTCTGCATTATCCGCCTCTAGTCTAATTTGCTTAATTCGGGCATCAATAGCATCTGCTTGCTTACCGTCGGTCACAATCGTGGTCAATTCTTTTTGAACAACAATGCGCTCAGCAGTTCCAAGCATCTCCACAGTCACGGAATCAAGGGTGACTCCAACTTCCTCAGCTACATACGTTGCTCCAGTGGCAATTGCAATATCTTGCAAGTACTCTTTTCTTCTCATTCCGAAACCAGGTGCACGAATAGCAACAACATCGAGAACTCCCCTCATCTTGTTGACAACAAGGGCAGAAAGGGCCTCACCTGTAACATCATCGGCTACTAAAAATAAAGGGTCCTTTGTTTTAACAATTTTTTCGAGAAGTGGAATGATGTCGTTCACATTATCGATTTTGGCATCAGTAACAAGTACACGGGGATTCATCATCTCGGCCACCTGTCTCTCTTGATCCTTCACGAGGTATGGAGATACATATCCACGGTCAATGGTAAGACCCTCAGTAAACTCGATTTCATCCACGAGAGTCTGGGACTCTTCAACTACAGTCGAACCAGTATCTCCAATTTTATCGTAGGCTGAAGCGATGATCCTGCCCATCTCGGGCGATCCCGACGCAATGGTGGCAACGTTCTTTAAGTCTTCAATACCTGCAATAGGACGGGCACATTCCCTAACTTCGTCAGCCAATACTCGTGCAGCTTTACGCATACCAAGATTGAGTCCAACAGGGCTTACGCCGGACGTAACAGCACGCATGCCCAAGTTGACAAGTGCCTGCACCATGATAGTACTGGTGGTAGTTCCGTCACCGGCCTAACGAAATAAAACGTTTCAAACATACTGAGCAGAAGTTGACATAAGACGAATACAGAGAATTGTACGAAGCTTACCTTGCTATCACTTTTACTCGCAACCTCCTGCACGAGACGAGCACCAACGTTTTCCTCGGGATCCTTAAGGCTTATTTCTCTGGCAATCGTCACTCCATCATTTACAATCTCAGGAGCGCCGTAAACTCTCTCGAGAACAACATTCCTTCCCTTGGGTCCAAGGGTAACACGTACGGCATCAGCTACCTTATTGATTCCAGAGATGAGCTTTTTTCTAGAGTCCTCTTTGAAAGAAACTCGCTTGGCATCAAGGGTGCAACTGCTGCTGCTTCGCGAGGAGGTGAACGTGGCGGGGGTAAACGCCGATGCCGATACGGCTAGGGATAAGACTGCCACCAAAGAAAATTTCATCGTCGCTGTTCAATGTAGATGATGTAATAGAGTTAGTAATCTTTTGAGGATCACAATTTCGGAACAGGTTAAGTAGAGACTGTAAACTTCTTGTTACTTGCTATCTATCTATTTCTTGACAGAAAAAGCATACAGAAAGAAAACGAACTGCTACGTCTCGTGAAGATATTTTCTACGGTGATGGGCTCTCGATCATACGTCACAAGATGTTGCCAGTAAATTCCTTACGTGCGAACTTACATAGCAAAATACGAATTTTGATGTCTTACTTTCGAATTTCGTATGAGGCGAACTCGTGACTCGTGATAGCAAGTCTTGCGAAAAGTGGGATGCAAAGTAAAAAGTCTGTCTGAAAATAGATTGAGAGAGATCCAAAGAGATGAGAGTAGCATAGTAGTTTGGATGGGACAACAGAGGACAGGTTTGGTGGAGAAAACTTCTAAGGTTCTTTTACTTTATTAAGAGGCTGTTAGTATTTGAAGCAACGGGAGAAGAAAAGAAGAGAAACGATGGAGACTTTCTTATTAGGAATTGCTTCTGACTATTTGGCTAAGGTAAAAATGTCATGGACTGAGGGACTTTAGATTATTGTGACTTGGAGGCAACTTTAAAATCAAGCTCTGACAAACTTTCTCATTTATTTAATTGTACTTCGTTTACTAGTTCATTGTTGGATTTAAGAAAGATCAAGTAACGGCGAATTTGTTGATGGGAAAGGGTGAAATTACTAATGTCCATTTAGACGTCTCTGAAATTAATGCATTGCTGCCAGGTCCAAGTAAGTGAACGTCTTTTGAGCATCATAACGAAAGAGCAAATGTATTTTCTTTTGAAAATTTTACTTACAGCAGTGTTTCTCCGTCTAGTATGCTTCAAGTCGATATCTGTACGCACGTTGATGATCAACGTTCAGTCCTTCACAAATATTAAGGTTGCTCCCATAAAAATTGTCGTCCGTGGAGCTGAAGCTGTTGTTGTTGAAAGAATGGAGGTAAAAGGGGATAGCTCTACTTCATCTTCAACCGGAGGTCTTGGGGGACCACATAAATATGGTATGTCAGACATTTTTTTTGAGTGGCAATTTGTAGCTCCCGTCTTCACGTTTATCTTTTGGGTGATTAGGCCTTATTGATCGTGTTTTGGATAATATATCACTTGAACTTCAAGGTAAACGCTCCATCTTAAAATCTTCTAAATATATTCTTTCTCTTTTATTGAAGTGCTCTCAACGATCCCTAATCTTCACACTCAGACATTAAAGTTGCGATATCTACATTTGGCCGATTTAAAACACATTTTGTTGGTGCCCACACGCCGCCTACATTACATTTGCATCTGCCATCATTTGTATTTTATAGTGTTGACGAATTTGGTGAACCTTTAAAGGAGAAGTGGCCCAAAGTTGATGGAAAAATTGCGGTTTATAAGCAAATTGCTGTGATCGTTAAAGTTGAGTTGGCGAAACGCTTAGTGACTGGGTTGGAAACTCTGACGCTTTTAGCAGATACTCCTTGTGAAGTTAATCTTTCAATGGTTAAGAAAGTTTCTACAGCTCAACTGCTGTCCTTAAATTGCGAGTTGTCAATGGAAAATGTTGAAGTTCTTCTAGCGAGTTCAAACATTATGAAATATTTGATCGAGTTCTGTTACGGAATAGGTTTTTGTATGATCAAGGTATGATATTAAATTGAGGGAATAGTAAACCAGGTCACCGTGCCAAAACTTACTAGCCAGAATTGTTTTGTGCTTTTTATCAAAGGATCGTTCTTTTAAAGACCCCCTTGCTTCGTTGGTCTCAACTAGCGGTGAAGAAACTACTAAGATGCCATTAATTGAAAATAGAGAGAAAGAACCAACAACGCAGGTTGTGTCGAGTTATTCATCTTTAGAACAGTCGTCAGAAGTGAATGATGTTGATGATGCAGGGGAATCAATTGAAGAGTCTACATTGCAAAATATTGCTGAAGACAGAAGTGAGAAAACTAGTGAAATAGTCGCTGAAAATTCAAATTACTTCGAGGATTGGTTTTCACGTACATCAACAAATACGAAATCAACTTCAGCAAATAAAGAACAAGCAGTTGAAACTGGAATAGAAGTTTCTTTTAGCGTTTGCGTACAAAATTTAACTTTTCGACTGTATCTCGATAAGTCGAAACATTTCAATTTCTCTCTGCGAACTTTGGAGGTTTGTATGTCACTTCCCAGTGTTCCATTATCTTTCAGCTTGGCTTTTTGCCATATACTTTATCGAAGTGGACATGACATTGCTGTTCCCCTCTTGCTAATCCCGGATGTGCCAGCAACAATGTTAACTTCGGAAGGAGGCACATCGCCAGTTATCGGGTTGAACATTGTGAAGTGTGAAACTAAAGAAGGATACGTTATCACGGGGAACATACAATACTGTACCATTACACTGGATTTAGGTATTATACTGGAGCTTGTATTATTCTTGAATGATTGTGTCGACGATCGATGGATGACGGGCGACTGGATCAGTGAACTACCGCTTAAGTTGAAATCTCATCTTCCATACATACAACCACGCACTGTTCCTCCTAATGATCAAAATTCGATTTCAATACAAGCTATCAAGGAGGTGAATTTTGAAGTTGATAACATTCATGTATGTGTTCCTAAAGATATGAATAAGTTTGTAACGTCGATAAGTGGATCTTTCGTTTATCTTGATGGAAATATTTCAAATGACTCTATCGAACCACGGGATCTCAACCTTACTGTAGTGCTTGATGCTACTGTCGAATCTCCTTCGTTTTCAAAGCATCATATTCTTTCTCCGTTCATGATTCATATTAAAACAACTGCCATGGAAGATGTTTCGACACTAATAAGTATCGTTTCCAGGAATGATTTAAATTTGATGCTCGACGAAAAATCTCTCTCTAAGTGCATAACTATATTTCAAGCGCAATATGATCTTGCGAATAAAGTTCCCTTGGAAAATTCATTTCTTGACACTTCAAAACTGATAAACGTTTTATTTGGAGGAGCTCACAAAGTAAATGCTGTCGTGAACATATCGAGAGCGAACGTTATGATTTCATTTCCCGATATTGGCAACGAAGGAATCTTGATTGAAAATATATGTATCAGTAAAACAGGGCATGGCAGTGGTTTTGTTACTATTGGTGATGTGAAGATAGGCAGTAGCGTAGTAAGCGCTATCAAAGGCATAAAGCTACATTTAGCTCACAACTCAACGTTGGAATTAAAGGGCAACATCGATAGTTGTACTTTTTATCTCGAGAAAATATCCAAAATTCTTAAGTTTGAGGCCTTAGTTGGGTGCCATGAATTTTCTGCTGACGAAATAAATATTTTGGCATCCACAACTTGCTTCAAAAAAATTTCGTCATCGATATGTGCTCGATTTTGTTTAAGAAGTAAGACGGATGGAACCATAATCCAGATGCCTCTTGATTTGAACGATATTTTTGTTGATTATGCGCAAATGTCGTCTTTTATTCGTAATATGAGGGAATGTTTAGCTCAACACAAGGAGGAAGCGGTCGCAAACCTTTCCATCGCGGAAGAGTTAACAGAACGTATGATGCTGCTACAGTCCAGCTCAGAATCCGTTGTCGATGATCTATCCAGCTATTTGCGACTATCACACGGTGAAAATGTCAGTCTTCGAAAGCAGTTGCTTTACCTCCAGAATGATAGATTATCATCGCTACTTTTCAAGAGTAATGAATGGAGTGGTTACGTCCAAGTTAACGTAGCACGTGAAAGCCATTTGCAACGATTTTTTCTTGTTGCATACCGCGGTGTATTATATTTTTACAAGGTGAGAGCGTGTTTGCTGAATATTAGAGTCCATTGTTCATGCTTACAATACTATTATTTGACACTTTATTACTTAGACATGTGGATCGCAGAGTGAGGAAGGACCATATAAAGTCTATCCGTGTTCAAAGCATATTTTATTTGGCACAGCGGCACAAACTCCAAGAGGGCTTGTTCTTAAGTCCGTCAACAATAAAAAGCGTTTTCTTGTGATTGTCACTCCTAGCGTCAAGGAATACTATAAATTGATGGAAGTATTAAGAAGATCAATTTTAATTGCGGATTTACTTGCCGGTCATCCTATGGAAGAAGATTATCGGAATGGAGAAGAAAGTGGCATTGATGGAGACGACAAAGTCACTAACGAAACATTTAAGAGCGAAGCACAACAAAAACCACTTCGGAGCATCGGTACCAAACTTGATGATTTTGCCTCCGGAATAAACAAAATTGGACCGCGCCGAGGTCGGAAAGAAAACCCAAAGCCACCCGTCGTTAGTGAATCTAGCCGAGATAAGCATGATGAATCACAAACATCTTCTCGCAACATAGGAGCCAAATTAGATGGGTTTGCATCGGGGATGAATAAGTTTGGCGCTCGATTACGCAAAGGTATAAACGATATAAATCAAAACGCACAAATGGTTGACAATCATAAAAGTATTGAGGAGTACAGTAGTCCAACCCCAACCAATGAGAAGGAAATCGAGAAAACGCCCGCCAAAACCAATGCAGATTCATCCTTCAAAAATGAAGATGTTTGTACGACTTACAAAACCGCTGTAAATTCAACTTCAGATTCGAACTCGGACAGATTCAAAAGCCGTTTTAAGGATGCAGCACAAAAAGCGAAGAATAATATGAAGAAACCGTTTGCTTTTGAGCAAAAGGGTAACGAGGGCGCAGAGAGGGTAATGCCGGAGAGTAACTCCCTCTCTATCGCTTCGCCTGCACTAGAGAGCACAAATCACGGCTCATCGAGTCTTCAATCTAAATTCGTTGGGGCAGCAAAAATCCCTAAAGTTAATATTCGCCTTCCAAAATCGAAGGCTGAAGACAATTCGCTGGACGGCAATAGTATCAATTTTGGTAACAAACTGTCTCGAATGGCTCGTACAGCTAATGAAAAAGTAAAAAATCTATCACGATCTGCAAATAATGCTTCATCGAAAGATGACGATGGTTTTTATGTCAACAAAATCAATCCACCAAAAGACGAAATAAATCTTAATTTTGCAGTTCGATTAAGATCGATAAAAATCCGTGCGCTTCATCCTGACGAATTGCAAAGTGCGTCTGTTACTTTCCCAAAACCAGAAGAACTTTCACAATGCATTGGAAACTATTATGTTCGCGAGTGTAAAGTAATTAGCTCGAAGGAAGAAATTTCTACCAATTCACCAAAACCAACTTTGACGGATGCTAGTGATAATCCTATTATGGACAGTTCACCCGGTGACACTAAAAAGGAGAAAGTGTTACTAGTACAAACCCTTGACAATGACGTAACGTCCACCTTTAAATTTATATTGAACATAAGAAAAGTTGACAAGAATTCGTCGGCAGAGAAAGTAATTGAAAGAGATCTTGACCAAGTATGTGCTATTCATGCTAGCATGTGCTCGGCTATTGATGAAATTTTTGAGTACTATGTTTGGATGCTTTCAAATAACAGAAAGAAACTTGATGAAAGCACGTTGGACCTTGTCAAAAGCATTATACGGGATGAACCTTCTATCACACCAATTGGAGTTTCTTTGTGCAGTCAAGGTGAGTTCAATTTCGCAACGAACATGTAAGGATGGAAGTATGAATGTTATTCACGTAAAATGAAATTACTTTTGTAGCCCGTCTTGTTGGAAGACTCTTAAAAGGACTTTTGAATGTTATACCAATTGTAAGGAGTGCAAGCTTTTTAGACGTTGTTGGTACGACTTTATGTTTAAGTGATGTTTATTGCATAATTTTCTTATTTACAGTCTTTAAATTTACAGGAGGTGCTTTATGTGATTATTTTAGTATACTTCTCCAGATTCGCTTACCGAAAAAAATGTACAATGATCTAATTAAGTTCTTAGACATCTCTGACGTTATTTTGGTGTCCTCAAATGACTCTTCTAGTATCAAGTTTAATGAGAGTGATAGAGCTTGTGACGCGTATTATGTCAAGATGAAAGGACTTCTATCAAATATTAGTTCACAAATATCATCAATTCATAGTTTATCATCGTCACTACGCACCATCAACACGAACAAAGAAAAAATAAATGAGAATGAAGAAAAGAAAAATTCTGCGGATGCGACCCATTCCCATTTGATGAATGCATTGCAAAAAGCTATGTTGGAACGAGACGAATCTCATGCTCAAATTGTAGCAACTAGTGTACTACACGTTCATGATCTTGAACAAGAACGTAAAAAAACTCAACGTTTCACTGATAAGTTGAACATTGTGCTCAAACGACTTTTCGATACAGAGGCAGCCGCGAATGCATCGTATTTTCAATCCAATGTCGATGTGAGTTCTAACAATTATGTACATTTTGTTGATTCTCTTACGACATATGCTCATTTGTGTTTCACATAAAAGATTCTCGAGTCATTGCGTATCAAACAGCAGCAAGAGCTTAAGTCACTTGAAAGTGAGTTATTGGAAAATAACGACACAGAGCTGCTATCGCTATGCCGCCAGCTTGCCTCAGAAATAAAGGCGAGGACTTCATCAACACTAGAAGTAAACAGGCTGAAAGAATTACATAATCATGAAACGAAGATCATAAAGGACGAAAATGAAAAATTACGTCGGGAATTAGATATGGCGAAAGAAGCATTAAAAAGGCAACAAGAAGAAGTACAGATTGCACGTGCCGATCAAATATCATGGAAATCTGCATTCGACGATCTGTCGAAAAAAAACTTAATAATGAATTGTGATTAGCGTGCGAGTTTAGAAGTCTATAAACTGTCTATCGCTCAATGAGATTCGAAGGTCTTGTCGTATACATAACGCAAAAATTGTTCAAGGTTATTTCCGAGCATTCGAAAGTACTATTACTTTGAGAAACCCATGTGCGAAGTATCGTACACTTATTCTGTTGTTTTTGATGACATATTTAATCTTTTGCGACATGTTTGGTATAGACGCTTCCTATATTTTATCTTGTAACGAGAAGGGAATTCCGAGATGAAAGCCTTCTATAAAGAGGACTTCCCTTTCCCTGACCCAAAGTGGATGACTCCAAATCTTCCATTTACCATCCACTCATCATCTAAACTTTTTGCCCGATCGACCTGCTCTTTACTCATTCCACAACCGACCTTCATCAAAAAGGTAGTCGGTGAAGTAGTCGAGATGTACGATTCGTCTGCATGGGCGGACTCACCTCAGCCTTCAATGTTCGTAGCGCACACACAGTACACGGGAAATAATTTCCAACCACTTCCTCAAATGGTGAACTGTAATCCCAGAATCTATCGCCTATCGGTACTATTAGAATTTCGTATACTATGGTGAAATTTATCTGGAGTGCACTTACCAAGAAGACGACGGTAATTGGCGTCACCCTTCACAAAAGCCAAGTCGCATCTACTATTCATGTTTTGAAATAAGGGCTCGTGCATATCCCACATAGCTGTGTCAATGGAAATGGATTGAGTGCAACATTTACAATAATACTCATTACTATAAAACACATTCCCTACCGAGGGAAACGTACCTAGAGGTTGGACCCAGAAGAAATCCTCATTGCACAACCATTTTTCATCGTCAAGATATTTTTGCCAACGTTTACCAGCTGATACACAATTGGGATTACGAGTGGAGTCAAGGCTAGCGTAGTATAGCACTTTGTAGAATAAATATGCCAAGAGATAAGAAATCGTCAACAGCATGAAACTTGTAATTATATTTGACCTACCAGTTTCTCTGAGATCTTTCTCCAAAGCATCAGAAACGAAGGTGGGATGGGCTTTTAGTTGAAATGTGACACTTTTTGCTATTCCAGTTGCAATGAGATGATCCGCAAGAGCAAGGTCTACGACAAGCTCAAATCCGGCATTATCTACAATGATATCAATATTTCCCCCACCCGATGATCTCAATTTTTCACAATAGTCAGTAAGTTTGTCAGTGTCGTCGTGCAACAAATTTTCTGATGAAGATTCAATGATTTTTGTAAAAGCTTCTTTCAAGCCTTCAGCGGAAGACGTAGGCCAAATTGATAGGTCCATTTTATTTCCCCAAAGTGCGAATGCTGTCGCAAGGGCAGCAGCTTCTTTCGTTGCAGGCATCTCAGTGATCTTCGACATGACGCCTTCTGCAGAAGCAACAGAACTTTCTAAGCCCTTGCGTTTCTCAACTGTCATGATTAAGTATACAGAGTATCAATATAACACACTATAACACAAGTTCTCTTTGGAGATGTGATTTTATGATATATATCGTCTTACCATAAAAGGGGTCATATCGGTAACCGGCACTTGCAGGATTAAAGTAACCTATCAAAAGTAGGAAGTTAATGATGAGCAAACATACATCATATCCCAAATAATATAATCGCACTTCAAGAACGTGTTACAAACCAATAGCCTCCATCAATCTTCTATAAACATAAAACTCCATCACAAGCCAGGGAGCCGACAACCACGTATCGCCATTCGAAACAAACGGCTCGAGAATATCCTTCCACTGAATCCGTTCAATCTTTTCCTCATCCGACAACTCATGTTCAAAATCTACCGATTCTGGAAGATACCCAACTTTATTCACCGCTGCACCCTGTAACTCAGCCCTTAGGGCATTAAATTCCTCCAACCCGGCCTGAAATGCAGGTTCATCCTTATTCTCATCATATGTTCTCTGTAATATCTCCTCATTGATCCGCCTCGACATCGTATCGAATGCCCAAGTTCCAGGTGTAAGCGACAGCAGCGGTGGAGGAATATCCAAGGCCGGCTTGGATCGTGACGAGGTGCCTGTTTGAGACGACGACGGTATGGTCATGGCGCATGTATTCGAAGATGAATGAAACGATGACCACAGCGATAAAACGATCGACAACCGCACCAATATGGATGATAATGATGTTGATGAAGTAGTAGTAGTAGTAGTAGTAGTAGTAGTGATCATTTATAGATGATGTATAAACTAAATAAGATCCTACTCTAATGAACACGTGATGTTTGTGTGTGTGTAACTGTATTTATTATTGTTTGTGTTGTTTGCTTTGTGTTTCTTCTTTTATAGATACATGTATCTGCAATCGTCTCGTCTCGTCTCGTACGTGTCATTTGTCATTTGAGAGCTAGAGCGTGTCATGTGTCATGTGTCATGTGTCATGTGTCATTTGAGAATTGAGATGTGAGTTACAGTTTACAGTTTCGAACAGGACGCTCGTACGTACACATGTACACATACTTACGACGTACGAGTAGATCCAATCATATTCCTCATCATTCCGTGACATACTCGTACAATGAATCCCTATATATATCTAATACAACTTGCGAGTTGTTATCAGAGTTTCTCACAATCATCGAACCTTGACAAATATACAAGATATTAGCATGGCAGGCAAACGAACGAAGGACAGTGACTATCATCGAAACGGTAGGACATGTCGTACGGATAGCATACTACTGCTTATGGCGTTGATCTTTCTGATGGATTTGAATAGTAGTGTCCCCCTTACCGAGGCTCTTACTTCTCCAATACCTGCGACTGGCATACGACCAGCGTGTTTACCTCAAACTTTTACGCCTATGCCTGGTCCTCTTCCCGAATTGAAGAATTCGTTTTATCTTCTGCGGCATGGGCAATCGACTGCGAACGTGGCTGGAATAATTTCTTCGGCGAGGAGCTTGGCTGGCAGTTCCAAGCATGGTTTGACTCCCTTGGGATGGGAACAGGGGCGTGCGTCTGCCAAACAATTGTTGGACTTGATTGAGGAGGATGGTAACGAAGGGGAGAAGATATATTTTTATAGTAGTTCTTTCGCAAGAGCTCGTCAGACGGCAGACGCGTGCATCCAAGGACTTCAATCGGAAGAAAATAAGAAGAAATTGAGCAAACTTAATTTGGAAGTTATGGAAGAAGAAATTGGTGTAGAGGATGGAATCATGGAACGATATTTCGGGAGATTGGATGGAAAAGCGCTTATGACCTATGCATACGTGTGGCCTGTAGATATGATTGATAATACACATACTGCCTTCGATGTAGAGAGCGTTTCCGAAGTTGCCACTAGGGTGGGCGAAGCAATAATGCGTATCGATGCATGTCACAACGGAGAAGTAATTGTGTTGACTTCGCATGCTGATACACTTCAAATTACACAACTATACGCCGCAAACTTCCCAAATGTTGGCGCCTTCAGCCAATACAGGTTCACAAATGGAGAAGTGCGTAGTATGAAGAGAACGCCCGACTCTTTGCCCGATGCCGAACCTTTGAAACCACCAAAAATAGGAACTTGAAATTCATGTGAACTAATTCGCTACTGTTTTAAAGTCTCATCTTCCTCAAGTACTTTCTTCGGAAAAAGCTGTTGATATGTCAAGGTGGCTTCTTCAATTGAAATCCCAAACACTATCGATGTCTCTAACTTTGACATATGCACTTCTTTTGCATCGTCTGCAAATAAAATTCCACAAATTTTGTTTTATGCCAATAGATAGCTTTTCTATTTCAAGCCTTACGCGCTTTTGCAAACTATCGACATCTTCAAGCAATTTCATTTTCAATCTTACGAGTTCATAAAATTCCTCCTCGAGGAAATTGTGTGCATTGATCTTGCTTTCTATCTCTTTTTTGTGTTTCATATGCAATCTCAAGCACCAAAGCACAAGTGAAGTACTTTTCGTACTTACTACGTCAGGAATATACTTTTGCAGCGACTTAGCGTTATCAGCGCAAATAAAGGTCTTCAAAGTTGGCTTGAGTTATTTGTTCGATTACAGTGATTAGTTTGTTTCGATACAAAAGAAAGTGCCGAGTGGTCAGCGAACTACACCAAAACAAAACAGTTTCTTGAGCACTTAATGGACTTACAATTAGTGAAAGTTCAAACGGTATCATTTCGACCATATTACAATGGACTTCAAGATTTTCGAGAAGAGGCAATTTACAAATATATTGCGGGAAAACTGAGAGCATGTTATTCCCAATAAAGCAATTTTCGATATGTATACATGTTTTGAAAATGTTATTGGGAATGATGGTCAGTTCATTGTTCGAGAGATTCAAATTTTTAAGACGTATGCATTGACCCAAGCCTTCGTCAATTATTGTGAGCTTATTGTGAGACACGTCAAGACTCTGAAGCATGAAAAGAGATCCAATATCTTTCGGTACTTCCCTCAATCGGTTGTGGGTCAAACACAACTCAATAAGGATATCCGAATAAGCGTACAAAAAGGAGGGCATTTTATCATACAGCCCAAATCGCAAATCAGCAACGCCTTTTATGACTGGGTACTCACTAAAATCTTCCATTTACCTTTTCCCTCAATAAGATTCTTTACATCATAACACGAAATGACGTCGCCGAACTTTGTCAAAATTATTATTTGTACGTGAGCTAACAACAAGTAGACTTCATTTGAATCTTACGAACGACTGAGGAGATGCCGATTTCAAAAATTTGATAGACGCAACAATTACACGTCGTCAGATACCTTTCTATAGTACACCGGAGAGAGTATGGTGAGTAAAAGTCATGTAAGGTGCAAATGAGTATCGCAATTGATAAAGCTTCGAATCAATGCGTTAGACGTTCCAGGACCCTTGCAACAAAAATGTCGACTCGACTTCGGTGAAAGTGCAGGTCTTGGACTTGTCAAGAGAGATTGTTAGCGAGAAACTATTGATGACAAACAAGTTTTGAAGATAAGAGCAGATTTGATTTGAAGGTTCGAAAGTGTAGCAAAATATTGAAATGGAAGAAAATATCGGAATAATTTTGGAGCAGAATCAAATTGATGCAATATTATTGTAACTGAAGCAAATATTGCAATACTGTATTGGAGAACCAAAAATATTGCAAGATTGTCCCATAGTCAGCTAGTCATTTATCTTAAAAAAATACTCTTACCATTCTATGTAACAACAGGATCACACATTTCACGTCCAACATCCCACTCCTCCCTCCCATTCTTTTTCCAAAACTTCATATAATCCATATGGATTCCTGCGGGTACCATCCAATAAACATAATGATATATGTCAGGATTCATGATCAACAGTCTTGCTATATTCCAAAATCGTCAAGGGTCTTCCGTAACAACATGCACATCCAATTGATTATCGCACCGTCAACTGAATCTTGGTGTTTTTTAGGATGAAATGATTTTGTTGAGGTTGAGTGCAAACGATGATATACAAAAGTCGATCGAGCAAATGACAAATCTTATCTCTATGCCATTTGCTATGGTGACTATAAGAAGAGCTAAGTTACTTTGGCAACAGCATCGTCCTGAAAGCAACGAGTTAGCAATTTATATCACCTGTAGTTCATCATCATTTTTCTCTACTACTGCAGTAAGACATTAAATTTCACACTTGGGCTTTTCTCATATTTACAACCATATAATGGTTAAGTGGCACACACCTATCAAATGAAGAAATTTACTTTAATGCTCTTCATCTATTCGGAATCTATATGCTACTCTAACCATTCTGTGTAACGACAGAATCACACATCTCACGTCCAACATCCCAATTGGACCTCCCATACTTTCTCCAAAACTTCATGTAATGAAACCCATGTGGATTCTTCTGCCCACCATCATAATGCCCATTATGGTGTACGTCAAGAGTAGTGTTCAATAACCTTGCTATATTCCAAGATCGTTCAGGATATTCCATTGCAGCAGGCGATGTCACTCCTATTTGATCATCCCACCTTCGACTGAATCTTGGTGTTTTGTATGATGTCATAATTTTGTTAAAATTGAGTGCAGACGGTGATCTATAAAAGTCTAGATTGGTTATGTGCATAAAGCCACCAATTTGTTTG
>Ga0209092_10001786_pt1 | contig 20477 bp, 28 predicted proteins | sample FraStrMetagenome_FD_187446 | JGI IMG/M metagenome (GOLD analysis project Ga0209092, IMG submission 187446) | Marine eukaryotic phytoplankton communities from Arctic Ocean - Fram Strait ARC3M Metagenome (SPAdes) (version 2) | ecosystem: Environmental > Aquatic > Marine > Oceanic | place: Fram... | reverse complement strand
CAAAGTGACCTACAAAGCGTTAGCTTTGACCATTCACCTGATTCAATTGATTTACCATAAAGGTAAAGTTCGTCTTCGTGGTATAAATTCATGCTTTCTTCGTCTTTGCAGGGTTAGGAACTTCCTTGTGGTTGGCAAGGTCGTACATGGCATCTTCGTCACGCTGGACACATCTGTCCATCGCTCTTACGCTTGCAAGAGTCCCATCGTCATGCTCACTGTCTGTGAATATCTCAGCAATGTCGAAGACAACAGCACCGTCGGAGTCAATCCAAGTCCCTATACTTATAGTATCGTCTTTGCCTTTCTCCTTGCAGATGGCTTGCGCTTGCTCCATGTATCGCATCCATACAGAACGGAACAGATTCGGAGTGCAAATTTCCTTCGGAAGCTTTACTTCCTCCCATAAACCGCCAACTACATAACCTTCGGTTGGTATTTCATACCAAAAAGCATCTTTTGTGGTCACGGTCGATCCCCCGTCCATCATGGTCTTGCCATAAGCCAAGCGGCACGCCGCATCAAATATTAATCTATTCATCATATTAGGTTTTTAAATTCAACTGAAGTTGTTTTGTGAAAGGCTTCGCCTACTAAGCGGCACCCCTCATAGTCATGTATGTCGGTAAAGTACGTATACGCCTCTACCATCTCACTTAGTGAGAATTCAAGGAAGTGATTATGCGTCATACTCTCGGTCGATTACGAATTGGACTAATAGAGCAATGAATTCCATTGCTAGAACGCTTAGGGCGACCGCATCGCCAAGGCTTATTAAAGTATTCATACTTCGTCGGTGTTTACAAGGTCTTCCAACCTCATCTGCTCATCGCAAGTGAGTGCATCCCATTGGGATGTGTTACGGACTACGTCCATGCTGAAGAATTGAACATCGTTGAACAAGGCGTTCATCGCCGTTTGCTTGCTTGTGTTATGCATAGCTAAGAGATTTTGAGTGACAGCATCGTTGCCGTCGGTTACAAAGATATAACAGATTTTCCGTTATTCCAAATTTAATTTTAGTACCCTAAAGGGTAATTAGTCAATGACATCGTACATCTCCCATGTGGGAGCGTCATCACGCCAACACACCACGGAGTGCGATTCAAGCGCAGGCTCGAATACGTGTTCCGAAGATTCTACTTCTTTGAAGTAGCAATGCTCATCCCCCTCTTTGAGGATGATTTCCAACGCCCAGTTCGCGGCAGTCTCCGCATCTAGGAAGTTACGCTTACAGCGAAACTCAGCCCCGCTATCGAACGGGAAGACAAAAGCAAAAATTGGTTGATTCATAAATCGTAGATTTAAAAGGTTTAATAACTAATGAAGTGATAACTACGTTATCAGAAAGGAGACTCGTCGAAGTCAGGTGCTCCGCTCATCAACGCCTCAGCCTCAAGGGCAGTACGCTCCTGCTCTTGCTCTAGGCGGCGACGACGAACGGCATCTTGCGGCGATTCACCGTCGAGAAGTGTAAACACTTCCAATACCGCTTTCTTCTTAGCCTTCGGCTCTGGAGCAGGGATTTCCATACGCTGCTCAAGTGCTTGTGCTGCACCCCCTGTGATGGCACTGACTACTTTGGTCTTCTTGGCTTCGCCAATTCCGATGCCGTCCTTAGCTTGAGCAAGCTCAAGACCCGCTTCAGATGTACGCTTCGGACGTTTGACCGCTTTGGTCGGCTTTCGCTTAGTAGCCTTCGGCTTCTTAGCTGACTTTGGCTTAGAAGCCTTTGGCTTCGCGGCAACGACCTCGACGGCTTCAAGGAAGCCCTGAAGGGCTTCGATGGATTTCTGTACCGCCTCTCGCTTAGACTCCGTAGGAGTGAAAGCAAAGCTATTGACGTTTGACTTTAACTGCTTAAGCAGTTCGATACGGGGGGTTTGTGATGTCTTCGACATGACGTAAGAGATTTAGATTTCAGCGGAATTGCTGAGCCACAAAGATACGGCGACGAAAAGCGTAATCCCAAATTTTGATGGAACTGATTTCACCTGCCATTTTCCTGTGCATAATGCAAGTGCGAAATCACGCGAAATCCGCAGCTGCGATCAGGCATGTACATGTCATGTGTATGTCATGAGGGGGGTGTGTATGCGCATGCATGTGTGAAGGCTGGAGGTCGAGCATAGGGTTAGGTGAGGGATTGTCCTGCCTTGGAATACTGCTACTTAGCCTAGCCTACTTCAACAGCTACTTTAATCAACGTCGGTAACTCACTGCTTTACAACAGGTTGACTGCTGTTACCTAAAGCTGAAATGTATGCGGCATCGCACGATACATGCGCGGTACGGGGTCGGGCGGATACGTTTCGGGTACGTGTGCGCATCGCGTGTAACTATACATAATCCCCAAACTCTGTATTACTGGGCTTTTTTGCGTTGGGCCACGGGGTTTGCGTATTGCGATCTGATCATAGGCTGTCATTAAGGCTTATAGTAGTCGAAAAAATAATTTTACACATATGCATTTGGGGCTTGACTTTGTAGTTTTTTTGTTGTACCTTCGCTAAAGCAAATTAGGAACGACACTCCTGAGCACATAAACCCAATTGGGCATTATGGCGTAAACGCAGAGACAAAGTAGCTTAATGTTGTGGTGGCGCAAAGACTGTCCTCTTAGTTTTTAGGGTTTAAACACAAGAAAGCATATAAGCTTCTTTGTTTATCTTTGTAATATGAAGGCAGTAAAAAAGCAAATACGGCAAACAGCTAGGGATCAAATGGAGAGAGCCCGTACTGAAAAGAAAGTCGGAAAAAAAACAATTAGATCTTACGACAAGTCTGGAGGTTTTATTTTTGAAGGTCAAAAGTCTCAAGCTAAAAAGAACGTAAAGGAAGCCTTTAAAAGAAAAAAAGATACAATTAAGTCCGTTAAAAAAGTTCTTTTAAAAAACAACTGATATGAGAAAAGAAGAATCCATCTGTGCTATTTGCTCTTTAGCTAACGTCAACCTTTGCAGCTGTAAGTGATATGAGAGCAATAACGAAAAAGAAACCATCTCCGTCTCGTCACAAGCAGATAAGCACAGCCGATCTGTTGAAGTTTTTAGAGGGCTTTGAGACAGCGCCGCAGAAATATGCAGCAGGGGGTAGAGTAGACGGAAATCCTCCAAAAGGCCCTGGTAATCCTCCTGTAATTCCTCCTGACACAATTCTTCTCGATGAGGCGTTTGTTACGCAGGAAGAAGATCCTACTATGAAAAATAGGTTCCCTGAGGCTACTAATAAATACTACAACTCTGTAGAGGCGGCAATGGATAAAGAGTCTGGGAGAATAAGAGAAAAAGAGGAAGACGGGTACTACAAGTCGGCCTCTAGGATTAACGAAGTCTTTCCTCGTTTAAAAGCGCAAGGGTATACAAACAAGGGGGTAAGACAGCTTAAAAGAAATCCAGAAGCGCTCTTTAATGCTGCCTATGGAGGCGAATATGGGGAGAAAAACCTTGGCAACACAGAGCGTGGAGACGGTTATATGTATAGAGGGAGGGGGCCTATTCAGCTGACAGGTAAAGCTAACTACGCTAAAGCCTCTGAAGATCTTTTCGGGGATGACAGATTAGTAAAGAATCCTAGTCTAGTTACTCAGCCAGAATATGCTGAGCAGGTGTCTACATGGTTTTTAAAGAGAAATAAAGACAGTACTTTAAACAGGCTAATAGAGAAGTATGGGTATGATATTAATACAGAGGATATGTCTCAAGAAGACAACAATCTGCTCGTTGCCTCTCAGGTATCTGGAGGTAAAGATCCTCGCTCGTACCCAGTAGGGCGTCAAGGGCTTCGCAAGATGGATAGATATACCAAGCGTCTCGAAGAATGAGAGCCAAGAAAAGAGACTATAAAGACGAGTACAAGAAGTTTCAGTCTTCACCAGAAAAGATCGCTTATAGGGTGGATCTCAATCGGAAGAACAGGGAGGCGGGTACGTATGGTAACGGAGATGGCCTTGATGTATCTCACCAGGCCGACGGGAGTACAAAGATGGAGGGACAGTCTACTAACCGAGGCCGTAGAGAGAAGAGCAGGCTTAAAGGGTGGCTTAAAAAAAAGAAATAAAAATCATTATATTTGCACTATGAAAGCAGCTAGGTACAATCGGGGTGGTCAGGCCGATCTCTATAAGATGATTGAGTCATATATGAACGGTGGTAAGGTAACGAATTATGAGGACGGAGGCCCTGTAGAAGGCAACCCAGACGTTGACCCAAACAGTCCTGAATTCCAAGAATATCTGAAATATAGAACGAGAGGTAACGGAAACCCCCTTTATCATGAAGAATACAAAGGGGAAAGGTTGTCGCCATCTGAATTGAGGATGATGATCAGGAGTCAGGGAAAGAGTATGGCGATCCCAACATCCTTGATGCCAGAGGGTCTTGGAGCCAATTATATGAACGAATCTATGATCGGTGGAATGCGTACTGGTGATAGAAGACCTACCTTGAAAGACGCTATGTCTGGGGCTAATACTAGATTCGACCAGAACAGACAGTTTGAGCAAGAGTTTCTCGATTACATGAAAAATAAAAAGGGACCAGCTCCAAGACGACAACCAGGCATGATACTTGAGAACACCCCACAGGGTGAGCTTACTCAAGCCGAGATTGCATTAAGAAAATCTATGGGTTTGTGAGTCTAATCATCACGAAATAAAAAAGGCCCTTGCGGGCCTTTTCTTTTACGTAGTGTTTTTATTTAATCAACAGAAACTATGTTGAGGCGATCGTACCCTACATATTCAAACACGTTTGAGTATACAGTGTTGTTAATCTCAATCGAACTTTTAAAACCAGATACTTTTTCTACGTAACGATCATTGACAATGAATATTGTTCGCTCGTTCACTGGCTCACCACCTTTAGTGCAGAAGACTACATATGCACCCGCTTCATTCCACTTGTGAGTGGCGCTGTTAACGCCGTATGAAGCCACAGAAGTGAAATCGAACTCACTGTAGTCTACGTCACCGAATAACCCAGGGTTTATGTCGAGACAACCCCCGCTCATTTGAAATACGCGGATTGAGTCTGCACTGCATGTGGGTGCAAATGACTCCACTAAGCTCTTGTCGAGCGATTGAGAAAGGCCCGTTACTGTCAGCAGGGCGAATGCTGCGGTTAAGATTGAATTTTTCATAGCGATTGAATTAATTGATTTGTTGTATTTTTGGTTTCGCTGATCTCAAGGTACGGCAAAGTTTTCGTTTTTCCTAATCCGAGATCCAGATCAGTTAACCAATCGTAGATTGAAAAAGTATTATTTCAACCCGTCGATCAAGAGAATCAACCCAGCTTGGGTAGCAGAAAAAAATAAATTCAATGAAGCTAAGCAAAAACCTCACCCTAAAGGAAGTAACGAAATCAAATACGGCAAACCGCCTGGGGATAGATAACAGCCCTGAAGAATTCGACATTAAGAACCTTAGAGCTATTGCTGAAGAAGTGTTCCAACCCTTAAGAGATCACTTCGGAGTTCCTTTATATATATCATCTGGGTTTAGATGTAAAGAATTAAATAAGGCTATAGGAGGGAGTAAGTACTCTCAGCATAAATCAGGGCAGGCTTTGGATATCGATGCCGATGTATACGGTAAGGTAACCAATAGAGAGTTGTTTAGATTCATTAAAGAGAACCTTATATTCGATCAGCTGATCTGGGAGTTCGGCGATGACGACTCTCCAGACTGGGTTCATGTGTCATACAAAAACGAGGGGGCTTACGCTCCGAACCAGCCAGCTAACAGAAAACAAGTGAAGAGAGCCTACAGAGACTCTAAAGGGATTCACTATAAGGTTATTTAAAGTGCGTTGTAAAAACGCTGTACCGCCATTCTGCCTTTCTGCGATAGTGCATATCTTACACGGTAGTTGTATTTTGTCTCATCACGAAACAAGTGATCTTCCCTTGTCTGAGAAGGGGTGAGCTTATCGAAGTGCTTGTATAAATAACCTTCTTTTAGCATAGGGTATATAAGTCTGTCCGCTAGGTTGTCTTTATACATTCCGTACTCGTCCGCCGCGTACCATATAGTAAAGAATTCTAAGTCATATGTCCATAGCATAAAGTCCAACCAGTTCCCAGGTATCTTACTTTTTAAGATAAACTCAGTCTTGACGTTCCTGATATTCTTTAGGTAGTTGTGCTTTACGTACTTGTCAGCAAGTTTTGACGACTCTCTAAATAATTTTGACTTCTTTACTTCAGACTTTGGCATAATTAAAGTTGTATATTTGGAATACAACAAAGTTATATCATGGAAGGCAAAGACACACAGTTCCTAGCGGAAATGTACCATTTGGTAAAAAAGATGGAGGAGCTCATAGAAGAGTTCGAAGTTAAAGATCGCCTTCTCGCCTCTGTAGTTATAGGTCTTTTTGATGAAGACGACATGGACTCAGAAGATGACATGGCTCAAGTAAAAACGATGTATAGCTTTCACCTAGACAGTAGGGATGAGCTAGAAGTAATTAAAGAATTGATGGACGCAATGTACCAGCCCGATGAAGATTCCCTCGATGGGCTTCTCGGAGACTTAGGTATTTCACTAAACTAAATACAATGGAAGGGCTTATTAGAAAAATAATCGTAGGGAAGGACCCTAAAAACGGCATGGCTTACTATACAGGCATGCGAGCGGGAGATGGAAAAGTCTCTGCTATTTTAGAAGACGAAAGAACACTCGTTAAATTTGGAAAGAAGCGATACTTGGTGTACATTGAGAACGAAGAAGGGACAGTCCTTTGGAAAGCAATCGATGAGATGCCCTGTATGTTAGAGTTTGATCTGAATTTTTAATTGATGAGAACATTCGACTTATTTATCGTCAAGCTAGATAAACAGCTTGAGGATACGATGACGACCCCTGGAGGGTTAGAGCTTTTTATAGATACTAAATTTAATGAATTTGAAAACAGAATCCAAGAAGGCCCCGTTGTGGCGGCGCCTTTTAAACACGATACAGGGGTTGAGGTTGGGGACACGCTTTACTTCCATCATCTCGTGGTGCTTAACGAAGGCCAGGTACTTACTGGAGAGCCTAATCACTATACTGTTCGCTTTGATCCAGAGCATACTATTAATAATCAGGCTATTGCTTATAAAGATCAGCATACTGGGGATATACACCCTCTTGCGGGTTGGAGCCTTCTTGAGCCAGTCGAAGAAGAGAAAGTTCAAGAGTCGGACACTATCGAGGTGGTTAAATTCTCAGAGGTCCCTGTCACAAAGGGTCGTGTCGCGTTTGAGGCTCCTTGGATTGAGGAGATAGGAGCTAAAGTAGGCGATATAGTAGGGTTTCGTAAGAACATGGATTACCGCGTTAACATCGACGGTAAAGAGTATTATAGAACTCGCGCAGAAGATCTGATGTATGTCGAAGTCTAAATTCACCACAATAGATGCCTCTCAGCGCCTCATGGCAAGTATGGAGGTCGCAATCAATAATATGATCGAGGAGGTTAAGAAGCCTGTCGATCCAGAGGCTGGAGGAAGCGCTCGTAAGGCCGAGCTCCAATCCATAAAGCAAACGGCCATTGATTGTAAAGAGCTTTTGGTGGAGCGCCAAAAACTAGAACAGATGGTAAAAGAACTAAAAGAAAATGGAGAAATCGAAGAACAAAAAGATTATTCAGGTGGCTTTGCGGAAAGGTTCTCTAAGTAATTTTAGTTATTACTTTGATAATCAAACGATTAGCGACGATTACTTAAACCAAAACTTTAAGGTAGTTTACATGCCTTCGTAGCTCAGCTGGATAGAGCAACGCCCTTCTAAGGCGTGGGTCACAGGTTCGAATCCTGTCGGGGGTACAAATTAAATTTAGAATTATGCCAGACTTATACTGTCCCGATTGCGGAAAAGAGAAGTACGAGAAGAGCCTTACTATGCGAGTAAAGGACGATAAAGCTTATTACGTCGAGGGGGCTTGCGAATGCGGATCCCAGATGAAGCTTACCAACCCTAAGACGGGCGTCCCTAGTTTGGGGCGTATGAATAAATTAGGCAGTAGCTATTAATGTCCATCCTTATAGACATAGAAGGTTATGAAGATCAAGGGATTAAGATCGACCCTAACGGTACAGAGGGAGAGGCTGTCGAATTACATGGGCTTCTCGTTATCCTTCCAAAGAAACCACCCCGATCGAAGATTCTCTTCCATGATCGGCCAAAGCACATGCAGTTGTGGCAAAGGATACCAATGCCTGAGGAAATGCAAAGGGTTCGAAGTATGGATGAGTGGCACGAAAAACCGAGTGAGTTCCGCAAGAAGTTTTCTGCTTACATCGAACAAGAGTTTCAGCGTCGCCGTGACGGTGTTTGGTTTTACAATAATGGCATCCCTACGTATATTACAGGGCGGCACTATATGTTTCTACAATGGTCTAAAATCGATGTCGGATATCCTCAATTCTTACAATTCCAAAGAGAAATCTATGTCCACATGGCTGCGTGTGAAGCTGATACTCGTTGTTTCGGTCAGCTTTATACTAAGTGTCGCCGTTCTGGGTACACTAATGTCTGTAGTGCTGTACTTGTTGACGAGGCTAGTCAGGTTAAAGAGAAACTTCTTGGCATTCAGTCGAAAACTGGTAAGGACGCTCAGGAAAACATCTTCATGAAGAAAGTGGTCTCTATTTTTAGAGGCTACCCGTTCTTCTTTAAACCTATCCAGGACGGTACTACAAACCCACGTATGGAGCTTGCTTTTAGAGAACCTTCTAAGCGTATCACCAAAAATAATAAAACGTCTTATAAAGGAGACGCCCTGAACAGCAGTATTAACTGGAAGAACACCACAAACAATGCTTATGACGGGGAGAAGCTACATATGTTATACCTCGATGAGGCTGGTAAGTGGGAGAAGCCTACCGATATCCGTGAGGCGTGGCGCGTAGAGAGGACTTGTTTAATTGTAGGTAAACGTATCGTAGGTAAAGCCCTGGTGGGCAGTACCGTAAACCCAATGAGTAAAGGAGGGGACGAATACAAAGACTTATGGGAGGACTCAGATCCGTCTCAGAGAAACGACAACGGACGGACGCGCTCTGGGATGTATAGGATTTTTATACCAGCTTATGAGGCGTTAGAAGGGTTTTTCGATAAGTACGGTAATGCGGTTATAGAAGATCCAGAAAAACCTGTAGAAGGGATTGACGGGGAAATGATTGACCAGGGGAGTAAGACTTACTTAAAGAACGATAGGAAATCCTTTAAAGATGACCCCTCGGAACTCAATGAGGTTATTAGGCAGTTCCCTTTCACTACAGACGAGGCATTTAGAGACAGCATAGAAGGAAGTTTATTTAATATAGGTAAGATCTATCAGCAGATAGAGTTCAATGACGACCTATACCCCAATCCAGTCGTACAGGGTAATTTTGTATGGCGAAAGAAAGACGAAGAAGTAGTGTTCTCTCCAGATCCAAACGGAAGATTCCGAGTTGCCTGGATGCCGCCTGATCATCTTAGGAACAACAAAGCTGAGGAAAGAGGAAAGAAGACAGCCCCTAACAAACACATCGGTGTAGGCGGTGTTGACTCGTATGACTTAGACGCTACAGTGGATGGTAGAGGATCTAAAGGAGCTCTCCATATGTACAACAAGTTTAACATGGATGTCCCTGCGAATATGTTTGTAGTGGAGTATGCTTCTCGTCCAGATCTAGCCAGTATATTCTATGAAGACGTCCTTATGTGTTCTTTCTTTTATGGGTATCCTTTACTGGTAGAGAACAACAAATATGGTATCGTCAGGTACTTTGAAGCTAGAGGATATGACGGCTATCTCATGGATAGGCCAGACCACCTTAAAACTGGTAACTCTTCTGTAAACGTTAGGACTAAAGGGATTCCGTCTAACTCTCAGGATGTTATCCAGTCTCACGCTCAGGCTATCGAGGCTTATATTCATGATCACGTAGGTATAAAGCCAGAATCCGCTGAGTTTGGTAACATGTACTTTAACAAGACCTTAGAAGATTGGATTGGGTACAAAATAGACAAGAGGACTAAGTTTGACTTGACTATCAGCTCTGGACTGGCGCTACTTGGCGCTCAGAAAACAAAGAAAGAAAAGCCTAAGGCTGATTTTAATGAGAAGCAGTTCTTTAGGACTTTTAAGCCGAAAACCTGGCACTTGTAGTTTTACTATATTTGCAAGAGCTAATCTCGCAACACTAACGGTAAATGTACAACGATAAAGGTAAAAGTGCTTCTGGATTCCCCGACCCGCTCGCATCAGCACAGGTGAAAGAAGGAAAGGAGTATGGCCTTAGCTATGCGAAAGCTATATACAAGCAGTGGGGGAACGTAGACCAAGAAGGAGGGTTATATAATAAAAGATCTAAGGTTTTTGCGCGAAATAGAGACTACGCTAACGGAACCCAGGACACTAAGATTTACAAACAGCTACTTAATACGCTAGACCCTAATAACGGGGACGGAAGTATGCTTAACCTTGATTTTACTCCTGTTCCAATCCTGCCAAAATTTGTTCGCATTGTAGTAAACAAGATTTTATCGCTGTCTCCGTATCCTAACTTAGAGGCTATTGACCCTCTCTCTTCTTCTGAAAAAGACGCCGAGAGACGAAAGACAGAGATGTTGATTCAACAAAAAGAAACCCTTCGTCAAATTAAGCAAAAAACGGGGGTTGATGTAGCGGGCGATCTTGATTCTGTCCCAGAGACATTAGAAGAGGCCGAAATTTTTCTTGAGAATAACATCAAGTCTTCTTCTGAGATTGCAGCGCAGATAGCTACAAACATGACGCTGTCTTGGAATGATTTTAACGATACTATTTATCGCAGATCCGTCAACGATATGGCTACGATAGGCATGGCGGTTATTAAAAGATCTAATGATCCCTCTTACGGAATTAAGACCGACTACGTAGACCCAGCGAACTTTATACATAGCTACACAGAAGACCCTAGTTTTTCTGACTTGGTATACGCTGGTCATGTAAGAAGAATGCCTATCCAGGAACTTCGTCGGATTGCTTCTGATCAGTTTACGGACGAAGAATATAAAGAAATTGCTAAGCAAGCTCAGAAGAAATACGGTTATGATGCTTCTAAGCTAAACCAATCTTCTTACGACGCTTACAATAATGCGTCGAACTACGGGTTTGACGAATACATGATCGAGGTTCTTGATTTTGAATTTACTGCTGTTGACTGTATCTATTTCGAAGAGAAAGAAAGCAAATACGGCAACCAAGGGTTTTATATGAAAGGAGATAACTACAAAGCTCCTTTAAACTCTGTATATGAGCGGTCTGTAGAGAAGCTTGAGAACGCGGTCATCTATGGCGGTTGTTACGTTCTTGGTACTGATTTCTTATTTAACTACGGTAAAGAGGTTAACATACCTAAGAACGTCCACGATATTTCCAAGGCTACCCTTTCTTATTCTGCTTGCGCTACGAATATGCTTAAGATGATGCCTAAGTCTATGGTAGATAGCTGCATCGGATTTGCGGATCAGATTCAGTTAGCTCACTTGAAATTGCAGCAATCGGTTGCGAAGGCTAAGCCTGACGGGATTGTCATTGATATCGAAGGATTGGAGAATGTCCAGTTAGGAAAAGGTGGCGAACTTCAGCCGCTGGAGTTACATGACATCTACGAGCAGACAGGTGTGTTCTATTACAGAAGTAAAAACCCAGAGGGAGGTTTTCAGAACCCACCTATCCGCGAGATAGGCAACAGTATTAGAAATGTAAACGAGCTTATAGGCTTGTACAACCATTACTTGCGTATGATCCGCGATGCTACAGGGATTAACGAAGTTATGGACGCCTCTTCTCCTAAAGGGGATGCGCTTGTAGGGGTTCGTCAGCAAGCTTTGGCCGCTGGTAACAACGCTATATACGATATCACTAACTCTTCTATGGTTCTATACAAGAAGGTGTGCCAGGATGTAGTTAAGTGTTTGCAGGTAATTCACCCAGAGTCAATCCTTTATCGCATTTACGAGAACGCTATCGGTAAAGAGAACATGCGAGTTCTTTCTTCTTTCCGAAATCTGTCTATGTACAACTTTGGCGTTAACGTAGTGAAGGAAATGGAGGAGACTGAGAAGCAATATTTGGAGCAAAACATCCAGATTTCTCTATCTCAAAAAGAGCTTGATTTAGAAGACGCTATGGCTGTGAGACAGCTTAAAGATGTTAACCAAGCGGAGAGGCTGTTAGTGGTCCGCCGAAAGAAGCGTATCGCTATGAATCAGCAGATCGCTATGCAGAACTCTCAGCAACAAGCTCAGATCCAGCAAGCTTCTGCTCAGGCTGCGTCTCAAGGTAAGATGCAGGAAATGCAAATGGAGGCTCAGATTGCTACTCAGGAAATGCAGCTCAGGGCTCAGTTAGAGGCGCAGCTAGAGAGCGTTAAGCATGAATTCAGAAAAGAGATTGAAATGATTAAAGCTCAGGCTACTCTTGGATTTAAAGAAGACGACGAGAACTTTAAGCAGAAGCTTGAGGTGTTAAAAGAAGATCGTAAGGATGATCGAGTAAAAAAGCAGGCGGTTGAGCAGAGTAAGTTGCTTTCTCAGAGACAAGAAAAAAGAGGCGAGCTTACAGATACGGACTCACAACCTACAGGTATGGATTCACAACTATTAGGAGGACTATAACATGGCTACACAAATAAACTTAGATACGTCTCAGCGAGTGGACATCGTCTGTAGAAAAGGAGATACTTTTTCGCTTCGGCTTACGCTAACGGATAACTCAACCCCACCAGTGGCTTCTTTTAAAGTGGCCGACGTATTTAAAATGGAGGTTAGAGATTCTGATAGCGGAGATGCAGACTCAAACATTATTGAAAATACGTCCAATGCTGATTTTGCAATTTCAAAGGTTGCGGATGCTAATGACGTTACTGCGGGGTTTATTGATTTAACTCTTTCGGCATTAACGATGGAGACTATGCCGTCGGGTCTTTATGTGTATGATATTGAACAAAAAGTCATGAAAGACGATCAAGATCCACCACAGAATCTAACTGACCCTACCGTCGTTACTTTAATTTATGGCACAATCAAAATTAATGAAGATGTTACTATAACTTCTTAATATCTTGCTATGCCAATAAGCTTAGACCAACCTTCTAAAATAATTGTATCTAGCTCTACTGGAGGGTTGATAAAGGTTTCTATTGTAAACACAACGGAGACCAAAATAGTAAGAATAAATCAGACGGTAGCAAATAATGTAACGGTAGCTGGCGCTATTGGTGCTGGGCCTGCTGGAGCTGCTGGGGCCGCTGGACCTACGGGCGCTCAAGGACCTGCTGGCGCTCAAGGACCTGCTGGCGCTCAGGGCGATACGGGACCTGCTGGCGCTCAAGGACCTGCGGGAGCTGCGGGAGCTGACGGAGCAGATGGTGCTGACGGAGCAGATGGTGCTGACGGAGGTCAGATAACTTTCACTCAGAACTACGTGGCTAACATGCCCACGGTAAGCGGATTGATAAAAACCTTCGGTAAGTACAAGAACGGAGATACCATTCCCGCAAGCGGAAAAACTGCTTCAGAGCTTTTGATTGACGCATTCACGGACGCTGTTAATCCTAGCCCTAGCTTTACTCTTGCTGGTCCTGATTATCAACACCCTTCAAACGCTTCTTCTGTAACTATATCTTCTATAAACTTCGGTATTGCTAACCAAGGAGCTACAGGTACAGCTGTTCTTGAGTATCAGTTATCTACTAACACTACCACTCCTACGGGTTCTTGGACTACAGTTCAATCCTACACAACCTCAGAGGTTACTTTTGGGGCTTCGCTTCTCTCAAAGGTTCACAGTACTGGAGAAGCTTGGGCAAGCAATAACGTGTTTCATTTTCGTCTTAGGGTAACAGACAGCACTAGCGGTACAACTGAACAGACTGCCAACGTCTTTACAACAGCCAATAGCTTTGACGCTCCAGACATTAGCAACAAACAAATAACTAGGAGCAACTCTTCTATTTCTGCTGCAACGGGTACAACCTCTACAACTAGAGAGTATGGCGATGTTCAATCTACTCTTCGTTATGACGTAAGAAGGGACGAGCTTTATGATCCGTTGATTAATTCTGTTGTACAGGTTAAAATAGGTAGCAATTACAGGGAGATAACAACACCTAACTCTACAACAAACCTTGCTTCTTTAGGTAATGGATCTACGCAGAATAACATCTCTCTGGCTATAAACACGGACTCAATTACTGTTGCTACAGACGGATCTACTGATTTAACAGCGGAGGCCACATCTCATGAATATAGGATTGTTGTTGATAGCACTTATGGAACCGACACATCTAGCGATTTTTCCAGCATAAACTATTACTACTCTTATCAGGTGTGTTTTGACACAACAGCCTTGACTACTGGATCTTCTCAGTCCGCCGTTCAAACTGTTTATGCAGCGTTTGGTGGTGACGACAGTGGCAATAATGAAAGAGAGATCAAGACAGGATCTTATCCTGACAGTATAGGGAATACTAATACATACACCGTTCAAACGAGCAATAAGTTTATGTATATATTTTATCCAGGTACCGACACTATACAGGATCTAACTTTAGATGGTGTGTCTCCAACCATAGGGGCTTTTACTAATTTAGGTACCTTTACTTTAAGCAACCGATACGGGGTCTCAACTGATTACACGGTTTACAAATCCAATTCAACTAACGCATTTAACAACAATTTCTTAAACATATCCTGATGCCAGTTGAAGTAGGAAGAGCAGGCGAATACGGCCATAATAACGCAGCAAAAGCTTTTGTTGATTCTAACTTCGTAAGAGGTGGGGGTAGAGTGGTCGCCAACGACGCTGGACTAACGGGGCTTACCTCTGTTAGCGATCAACTCAAGGAGTACGTTAGTATAGTCTATCATGAGGCTGATTCTAAATTCTACCTTTTAGTAGACTCGTCTAATATCGCAACGAAGGCTACTGGATGGACGGACTTAGCTACCATTATTGGCGGGGGTTTACAAAACGTTGTAGAAGATCTTACTCCAGAACTTGGAGGCAATCTAGATGTTCTGGCTCGATCTATTGTCTCCAGTGTTAATAGAGACATCACGTTTACTCCGAATGGAACGGGTCATGTAAACTTAGACGGGCTTGTAGAGTTTAAGCAATTTGATCACACAGCCACTCCTCCGCAAGCTTTTGCTGGGGGTATGTATGCTAATGACGCTGACGATTTGTACTTTGGAGTAAGCACGGAGTAAGTATTTGATTTTACGTATATTTGCACTATAAACAAGAAAAATTTGAGTCATGGCATCATGGAAAAGAGTCGTCATTCAGGGCGACAACGCAGCTACGGTAGCCTTAGCTACCACAGATACAACGGCAACACTTTCAGATTCGTTTGTATTTGCGGATGCAGACGACTCTAACTTAATTAAAAGAGACGCTATTGCCGATGTGATAGGATTAGTAGCTGGAACTAACACTGCAACTGGTTTGACAGACACAGCTGGTGTTCTGTCGGTTGATATGTCCCTTGCTTCTGAGTCCCCAGCAACTACCGACTTGGTGTTGGCTTGGGACGCTGCAAACTCGCACTTCTACACTGCAACTGTAGCGAATATTGGTGCGGCTGGTGAGAACACCACGTACAACGTCAGTACTTCAGATGCATCGACGGGCATTGCAAATATTGTTCTGACTGATTCGGATAATGTAACTGACTCTGTTTCTATCACTGGTGACTCTGGGGTCTTTGTTTCTCAATCATCAGATCAAATCACTGTTGACATCCCTGATGCGACGGATGCGACGGATGGTATCTTCAGAGCGCAGCTCAGCCACACATCTCTAACTACAGCTTCAGCCGCTGTTGCTGGTAAGGTCCTCGGTAAGATGGGTGTTGGTGGGGTTGTTGGGGATCTCATTGTCCGAGACGAAGACAACTTTGCTTCTGCTGACGCTATCTCTTTGGCTACTACTGAGTCAATTAAAGCTTATGTTGACGCTCAAGTAACAGCAGCGGATCTCGACATTACTGATGGTACTACCACTAGTTCTGTTGACCTCGACTCCGAAACGCTTACTTTCACGGGTACGGCCAACGAAGTTGATGTTACTGTAAGCGGTCAGGAAGTCACATTTGGTTTGCCATCGTCTATTACAGCTAACGTTACTGGCGACGTTACTGGTAATGCTGATTCAGCTACAGAACTTGCGATTAGCGCCACTACAGATACGACTACTTTCTTGTTGCTTTCTGAGAATGCTGCTAACGGAAACGAATCTGTTCACTATGACGCTGACCTGAAGTACAACGCCGATACAAATACGCTGATTGTACCAAACCTTCAAGTTAACGGGAATACTGAAACGATTGACGTTCAGGTCTTGAACGTTGAAGATCAGTTTATTACTCTCGCTAGTGGCAGCACAACTCCAGCCGCTGCGGACACTGCTGGCCTTAGAGTTGCCTCTGATGCGACTCAAGCAAACTTCGCTTCATTCCGCTGGTATGATGCTGCTTCAGATACGGTTGCTGGATGGAAAGTCAGAGACACTGGTTCGGCGGGCATTCAGCATGGTGTTGCTGTTCTTGACAAAGGAGCTGTTGACCCATCCTCAGCCCCTGTGACTGGAGCGATGTACTACAACAGCGCTGGTACAAGCGGAGCAAAAGGTCTTTGGATCTATATTGACTAATGTCTATTCTTGGTAAGGGCAGGGCTGTCGGTGGGGTTACCACTGACACTCTGACCCAGCAAGAGCTCACATTTATTTTAAAGACGCTACATGATTGTAGTTTCGACGGAAAAGATGTACTTTTGCTGGCAGATGTAGTAATTAAACTTCAGAATCAACTGAAGGCGAAATAAAATAAATTGAATTAAAATGAAATTAGAAATTAACGAGGTGTTTTTTTTAAGCGAAGTCGCAAAGACCGCTACTATTAAAGCCACTGACGCGGCTGTTGTTGCTGGTACTTTAGACAAGCTAGCAAAGGAGTTCGATCGGTTGCAAAAACTATCTGAAAAAGATTCTGTAAAGCTTGAAAAAGCTTAAGCTTACATATGGCTACCTGGAAGAAAATATTAGTAGACGGTGATGCGGTAACTGACAACTTAGCTACTGCTAATCTGCTTCAAGCCGCTTCCCCTAGGACTTATGATCTTAATGGGAATGAAACTAATCTTTTGTTTAAGAACGGTGTCGTAAAGTTTTCAAACTCTTCAAACGCAGTAAACTATCAATTTGATAATGCTAATGGGGTCTTTGATGCTAGATTGGCTAACGGAATTAGGTTAAGCGATGGAAATAACGGCGAGCACGTAAACATAAAGCCTAAGTCTGAAACTGTTGCTAGCTACACTATTACGCTTCCTAATGCAGTGCCAGGCGCCGCAAACAAGATCCTTGAGTCTAACGCTACTGGCGAATTGTCTTGGATTGACACACCTTCTGGTGGCACAACCATAACTATAAACACCAACGCCGATAACAGACTCATTACGGGGTCTGGTACAGCCAACACTCTAAACGGAGAGTCCAACTTAACGTTTAACGGGTCGGAATTATCCGTAACGGGTGACGTAACTACTACGGGAAAGATTAGCGGTAACGGCTCTTCGGTGGCCGTAGGCAAGTTAGAAACCGCTATAGCAACGGCAGGAAGTGCAGGAGAAGTAGGGTTAAATGCCGAGGTTGTAACAATTACAACTACTACTAGTTTAAATGCGGGATATGTTTACTATTTAGGGTCGAGTGCGTGGGTGGGCTCAGATGCTGACGCGGTCGCTTCTAGCGTTGGCTTAATGGGCGTCGCTACTAGCGCTTCATCTGCTACGGGCATGGTTATTCGGGGTATTGTATACGTCGCTACAGACCCAGGCGGATCGGTTGGAGATGTTGTTTATTTAAGTACGGCTACAGGTAGATTGACGACTACTCCCGTATCTGCTACGGGCGATGTATCTAGAGTAATGGGGTATAAGATTGGAACTAATTTAGTGTTCTTTAATCCGTCTCAAGACTGGATCGAAATAAGCTAATATGCCTATAGATAAAATAAGCGGTCAAAATTGGGCGGATATATCTAAGGTGTCTGCTATCTCTTCGACTTCGATTGCGAACGTGTCAGGCATTACCGCGCCTTCTGCGAGTTCTAGTTTAATAATTACAGATAACCTAGTCCAACACCTTGACGCTGGGAATAGTAGTAGTTATTCAGGCAGCGGAACAACGTGGTCTGATTTGTCAGGGAGTGGAACACACGCAACGATGGTTAATAGCCCAACGTATTCTTCTACCACTGGAGGCGGTTCTTTTTCTTTTGACGGAGTGGACGACGGATTCAAGCTTGCTAACTCAACCTCAGGTCCAATTAGACCTACCGAATCGGATCTTACGAACAATGGCTTTACTGTTCAAGTATGGGCTGACATTTCCGCTACCAACGACGTAAATAGATTTTGGCATAACAATATGTTCAATCAAACTAGATACCGAGGTCTTACATGTGTTTACGATGGTCGAACGTCTTATGGAGGCAGATTCATTATGCATAAATTCGATAATGACGGGGGCGGGGGTACCGCCTCAAGAAGAAGTGTTGTAATGTCTCAATTTAGCATGCCAACAGGCTGGGCTTTATTTACATTCAGATTTGACTCAGCAGATTACAACGACTGGCGATGCTTTCAAAATGACAGCAAAGGAACTAGCTATAGCAAATCTGGCTATGGAAGTGCTGTTGGATACGGTAGCTCTGATGATGGAGGTATTATGCATGAGAGGAACGGAGGTCTTGTAGACCCTGGTATTATCGCTGAGATAATGGTTTACGACGTTGCTCTGACCGACCAAGAAATAACGGATAACTTCGACAATACAAAATCTAGATACGGATATTAATATGAACTTAGAGCTTAGGCGTTATGTAATATTTGATGTAGAGGAATTGGAAACAATTGATTTCTCGGAGGTTATGGAGACATCTTTAGATACTGTTAGAAAGAATCTAGACAGAAGTAAAGCCTTTATTAAATTTGTAGGAGAGATGCCGCCATCGGTTACCGCTCTTACGACACGGAGTCAGGAGTATTCTATTGAAGAGATTCGTGCTATAGTTTGTGAAGACGATTGGACTTATTTTGACTCAGATCCTGTTTAAAAGGGAGTATTTAAAAACAACGAACAAATAAAAACGACTATATATTCTTGATTTCTAGTACCTTATAGTTTAAGAAGCCTCAGAAATGGGGCTTCTTTTATTTCCTATATTTGCATTATGGCAAGCCCTAGAGTAAAGAGACTTCTAAAGAAGAACGGTTTAAGCGGGGTTAACAAGCCTAAGCGTACTCCGTCTCATGCTAAAAAGTCTCATGTAGTCTTGGCTAAGGTAGGGGATAAGATTCGTTTAATCCGTTTTGGCGAGCAAGGAGCTAGCACAGCGGGCGCCGCTAAAGAGGGCGAAAGCGACAAGATGAAGAAGAAGCGAGCTAGTTTTAAAGCTAGACACGCTAGAAATATTGCAAAGGGCAAGATGAGCGCAGCTTATTGGGCCGACAAAGTAAAGTGGTAAAATGGTAGAGCATATTAGTCATTTCGAATTTCTAATCGTAGCGGGATCGCTTATAGGCGGTTGGATTAAGTTCCAGGCAGATTACAACAAGCTGTCTGCTCGTGTAGCTGTCCTTGAGACGGACAACACAGAATTCAAAGAGGATGTACGTCAGATGATGAAAGACATCCAGGAGATCAAGCTTCTGCTTGCTAAGAATCAAGTACAGTGAAAGCTGTTAAACTTAATAAAGGCGGTAAGCTAAAGATTACGCAGGACACAAAAGCTGTCCCTGCACCGTCTGGGTTTCATTGGATGGAGGAAGGCGGAAGGTACTTCTTGATGAAGGGTGATTATGCCCCGCATCCCAACGCTATCAAGGAAGCTAAGTTCAAGCTCGTAAATCACGGGTAACAAATAAGTTATATATTTGCACTTAAATTAAATTCTAATGGAAGAAAACACGCAACCCGTAGAGGCGATGGAGCAGCAGGCTCCCGTTTCCGCACCAGAAGAGTCTACGTCATCATTTAGCTTTGTAAGCGACGAAGAGGTAGCTCAGATTAACCAACCCCAGCAAACGGAACAGCCTACTCAGGAAGCTCCTTCGCAGGTTGAACAAACACAAGAAACACCTGTTGAGCAGGTTGGCGATCAGCCCGAAGCCCAACAACAATATGCACCTGAAGAAGTCGAAGGCGCGGTATTCAACTTCCTTAGCGAAAGGCTTGGGAGAGATGTCCGTTCTTTAGATGACCTACAGGGGCAGCAGCAGGAGCAGAGAGAGCTCGATGAAAGAATTTCTGTGATCGCGGAATTTGTCGAAAAGACTGGCCGTGACCCTAGAGATTGGTTTGTTTACCAGTCCATGAACCCTTCCGAAATGGATGACATGACTGCTATTCAGGTACAGATGGCATCTGATTACCCGAACCTATCTCAAG